>Ga0364922_10405_pt1 | contig 21941 bp, 7 predicted proteins | sample ExccelJu500001D4_2_FD_206955 | JGI IMG/M metagenome (GOLD analysis project Ga0364922, IMG submission 206955) | Enriched cells from Trout Bog Lake Hypolimnion, Wisconsin, USA - BchlTB.June20.5000.01.D4 | ecosystem: Environmental > Aquatic > Freshwater > Lake > Hypolimnion/Profundal zone | place...
AGAACCCGAGCTTGATGCCGTATTTGCGGCAGGCGGCGGCCAGGTCTTTCAGCGGGTCTTTGCCATAAGGCGAGGCTTGGACGATGTTCCAGGGGCTGGCCTTGGTCTCGAACATCGCGAAACCGTCGTGGTGTTTCGAGGTAATGACGATGTACTTCATGCCGGCATCCTTCGCGGCTTTCACCCAGTCATCGGCATTGAACTTGACCGGATTAAACTCCTTCGCGAACTGCTGGTATTCGGCCATGGGGATTTTGCCTTTGTTCATGATCCATTCGCCAATGCCCGGCACGGGTTTGTCGTGGTAATAGCCGGCGGGCACGGAATAGACGCCCCAATGAATGAACAGGCCGAACTTGGCTTCGCGCCACCACGCCATGCGGGCGTCGTGTTGTGCCTTGGATTCAGTGGCTTCGCCACCCTGGTGTCCGGGAGCTTCCGCCGCAAGATTGACATTGGGCAGCATGGCCGACAAGGCCAGCAGCGAGGTCAGGATGTATTTTTGCATAAAATTGTGCCGACGGTTGCCGTCCTCCGCCCAAAGCGGATCAGGCGCGCCTAAAAATTCACTTGTCTTTCATCGCCGCGAACACCGCTCCGGCCGCTTCCGCGCCCATGCTATTGCAACCCTCATCGCGGCGCTGAATGTCCTTCAACCTGAGTTTCGCCAACGCGTTTGCGGGTCCTCACTGTGTTGTTGGTCAATGCGGACATGATATACAGCATCCCGGCTGCGCCTCAAGCCCAAAAACCTCCTCCCGCCCTCATTTCAATCGCTCGCATTATCGCTAAAAACCACTGAATGCTGGCTGTGGTTGGTAAAACGCGGTTTGCCAGTGAACACATTTCCGGTAATGACCGCGCGCCGGACTTGCCCGCCCAATTCGATTTGGGGTTTGTCCTCGCGAAATTCACAGCCCTTCACCAGCAGGGTTCCGGCCTCCGCCTGAATGGCGCTGCGGCCTTCTTGATTGCGATCCCATTGCACAAAGGTGCAGTCGCTGAAGCCGACGGTGCCGCGGCCGGCGAGACTGGCGATCTGGTTGCACGGCCCCCAAAAGGCGCAGTTCACAAACCGCACCACGCCCGCATTGTTGGTTTCCACCCGCACCATGGTTGGATTGGGGCCATGGAAGGAAGTGAACTCGCCGTTGGCAATCAACAAGCCATAGACGGCGGAATTTTCCACGTCAACCGAGGTAAAACAATCATCCGCGCCGAGGCCGAGGAAATTTCCATTGCACACCCCGGCTTTCGTTTGGATGAACTTGTAACCAGTGTGATAGCCGAAGCAAAAGGTGTTGAACACGTATTCCCAGTCCGCGCGTCCCAACACGAAGGCCTCGCCGTTTTCCTGCTGCCATTGAAACAGCTTGGGCGCCATGCTCCACCACGGATTGAAATGGACATCTTCGATCCGGCCAATGTCATAAATGGCGTCCACGTAAACACCGCGCCGCAGTGGCTGGCCTTGCACGTCCCGAATGAGATGCCGTCCGCTGCCGGTGGCGTCAATGCCGTTGTAGGGATTGAGCAATTCCACTTGCAGCACGGCGGCATTGTCGCCGCGCATGGCCACCGCATAAGGATAGCACTTGGGAACCTCGGTGGGGATTTGGTCGGGATAAAACAGCACCACGCCTTTGAGCGTGCTGTTCGCGTGAAGTTTGATGAACGGAGCGCCGTCTTCGTGCCCCGCGTTTTCCGTGACCAGAAACGTCGTGCCGTTATCGGTGGGTTTCGCGGCCGCGTGATCGCGCAGACCGGCGTGCGATGGCACCGACTGCCAGATGCCCTCCAACGTGACGCCAGCCGGCACTTCCAAGTGGCCGGCAAAAAAATAATTGCCGCGCGGCGCGCGAACCATTCCACCACCGGCGTGGCCCGCGAAATCCAAAGCCTTTTGAAACGCAGCGGTATCGTCCGTCCCGCCATCCGCCTTGGCGCCAAAGTCGAGCACTGAATAGCAGTCCGGTGGCGGCGCCGCGGTGATTGCCGGGGCGCTGGCTAACAGCAGCAACAAAATATTTGCAATTTTTTTCATGGCGTCGTTGGCATCGGATTTCCCATCGGGGATGCCTGGGATATTGCCAGTGGGATTAACCAATGGCAATATAGATTGGCCATGCTTGCCGCGTCGCGGCGGAAAAAGTGCCAAATCGGCGGGGGTATCGTGCCAAACTACTGCACCTGGTAACGGAAGAACCGCTGCGGCAGCGCCGGATTTACTGGCACCTGGTTGGTGATGGGGCTGCCGGTGCCCGCATTGGTGCTTACCGGGGTCCAAGTCACCGGCGGCTGGAGGTTCGGGCTGGACAGGAGCACGTAATTGCTTCCGATCACAGTATTGTCCGTGCTAAAGACAAGGTTGGTGCCCGCCAGGCCTGGCGAATGGATGACTGGAGCCGCAACCTGAGCCGGACCGACGATCAGGTAAATGGTCTGGGCGTTGGCCACGTCATTGCTCAAGACACCCGAAACCGAGGACGGCAAAATCAAGGCCGCCCCGCTGGGCAGTGTGCCGGAACAGGTTCCCGTATAAGCGATCAGCGGATAGACGGCACCGACCGTCAAGGTCCCGTTGCTCACCACCAGTTGGACATTCCCCAAAGCGAGATTTCCATTCACCTGCAAGGGAGCCACGCTGGTGCTGGGTTCATTTCCGGCCAAATCGAAACTCAGGAATGGCGCGGCGCCGTTTAAGGTCAACCCACTGCCAGTCCATTGGCTGCCCGGCGAGCTTACCTGTACACCGAGTGTCGCTCCGCTCTCCACCGTGATGAGACTGTTGGCACAGGAACCGCCAACCACACCAACCAAAACACCGTTGCTGATGGTCGTGGATCCGCTGTAATAATTCATACCGGAGAAAACCTGGGTGCCTGGGCCAGTCTTGGTAAGCGTCATGGCGCTGCCATCCAGAGTTCCAGCGTAAGCCGGCATTTGATTGGTAGTCGGTTGCAGTGTCAGAACCGTGACTGTCCCTGGCAGCGTTAAATTGTCCGTCAAACTGCTGATCCCACCCAAGGTCAGGTTCGTAACCGTCGGATCCACGTTCACGGTGCTGCCCGCGAGGGTTAGCACGCTGTGTTGCAGCGCAAGACCGTTCTTTAGCGTCAGAGTGCTGCCTGAGACGGTCGTGTCGCCGCTGTAAGTGTTCACGCCGGAAAGGGTCAGGGTGCCCTTGGTTTGCGTCAAAGCAAGTTGGCCGCCATTGGGACCATCGCTGATGGATCCGCTCAAGATGCACCCTGCGGTGGAATTGCCGGTTCCCTGGGTCAGGGTGTAGATGCTCCCATTGGTGGCGGTGCCGGTGATGTTGCCGCCAAGGTTTGCGGCGGCGCTTTCGCCGCCAATCGTGGTATCACCCAGAAGCGTGAGGGAGCCACCCAAAGCCCCGTCAATCCGCATGGCCCCGCGACCTTCGGTATTCCCCGTACCCACCAAAGCTATGCTCGCGAAACTGGCTGCTGAACTGACGAATAGCTGGCTGCCGCTGTCAATTTGCAGCACCGTGTTCGGCGCGTTGAGACCGCCCGCGTTAAACTTGTCGCCAGTGCTTCCGTTATTGGCCAATTCGAGGGCGCCATTGAACCCCGTCACATTAGGCAGGTAGGTGTTTCGCGCCGAGGTGCCGGCGGCAAAAACCAACTTCACCAAACCTGAGCCGCTGATGTTGTTGTTAATCGAAACGGAGCCGGAAAGGTTGGCATCGTCCAATTGCAGCGTGGAACCGGGGCCAACCGATACCGCACCGGAACTGAGGCCGTCTTCGGTCGTGTTTACCCTGGCTTCCAGAATTCCGGAATTGCTGCCGACCGTGGTGCCGCCAGTGAAGGTGTTTGCTCCAGAGAGCACCAACGTCCCGCTGCCAGATTTGGCAAGACCGGACGACCCCGCGACTATGGCGCTGATGGTGGCGCTCTGCCCGTTGCCCAAGGCATTGACAGTCACCTTAGGCGTGCTGCCAGCCAGCGTCAGAGTGTTGCCCAACACGCCGTTGTCGTCCAAGATCCAGTTGGCCGCCGGGTGGCTATCGGTATTGCCGAAAACCAGGTTTCCAATGGTCCAGGTGGAATTCAAATCAACCGTCGTGTCGGTCGTAATATCCAACTGGCTGAAATCGGCGGTGTTGCCGCTACCGGTGCCAATGACGCTGCTCTGCCAGTTGGCCGCCGTATCCCAGAGACCTCCGGCTGGGTTATTCCATACTGCCATGGCCAAAATGCTTGCCATAAGCCCCGTTGGCTGGGTGAGTGTATAGTTGGTTGCCGCCGCACCGCCCAGTGTGCAGGTGGCGGTCACGACCATGCCCGTGCCCACGCCAGAATTAGCAAAGGTGCCAGTGAGGTTCAACGTCACCACGTCTCCGCCCACGACCGGCGAGAGCGTGCCCGCGATGGTCGCCGTCGTCGTGCCGTCATACATCTTGCTCTGCGCCGAAGCGCCGCTGATCGTCAAATTTTTCTGGGCCACCGTCTGGGACGGCAAGGGCGCGGAAACGCTGCTGGCATTGTTGGCATCACCGCCATAAGCGGCCACGAGATTGGGATGCGTTCCCGCCGCCAGACTGTTGAGCGGGTTCAAGGTGATGTCCGCCGCGCCACCAGACAAGGTTCCAGTCCCGACGACCGTCCCACTGCTGCCGCCATCCTTCACCGTCACGGTGCCGCCCGGACTGGCGGTGCCGGTCACGGTAACATGAAACGAGAGCGCATCACCGTAGGTGGACGACGAGGTCCACGGAGCGTTCAAGGAGATCGTCGTGGTGGTCACCGGTTTGCCGGAGACATTCAAAATCAACTGGCCGCCGCTGACCTGCAAACTGGCCACCGTGCCCGACCCCATCCCCGCACCACTGCCCACTCCGCCCGTAGTGTCCAGAATCGGATTGCCGGTGACACTTCCGCCGCTGATGCCGGTCACCAACGTGTAGTTGCCCGCCCGCAGAGACGAGCCGCCATTGTTGTTCACGACCATGGAACTTGTTCCCAAATTTAAAATGCCGCCCGAGATTCGCAGCGCCGGGTGCGAAGCATCCCCGGTGAAAGTCGTCGGCGTGAACGTCAGGGTCGCCGGACTGGAACCCAGAGTGACCCCGGCCGCACCACTGACCAGGGTAGCCGCAGCGGAGGCTGTGCCGCTGGCCAGCAATCGCGCGCCGGCCCCCCAACTGTAGGGAGCAACCGCCGAGACATCAAACGTGGCTCCTGCGGCAAGGTTCACGCTGGAACTGCCGCTCAGGGAACCGCCCAAGGCCAGCGTGCCGGAGTTAATGGTGGTGTTGCCAGTGTAGGTATTGGCGCCGGAGAGCGTCAGCAGGCCATTGCCGGTCAAGCTCAGCCCCGCCCCGCTGCCGCCCAGATTGGCGGTGACAATCGCGTTGCCCGAAGCCAGATTGACCGAGTAGGAGGTGCCGGTGAGACTGCCGTTCTGAATCGTATTCCCGCTGGCCGCCGCACTGGTGATGCTGACCGCACCCACGGCAGGACTCAATCCCCCCAAATCCAGCGTGCCGCCGCCCAGTGTCAGGGCCGCGCCGTTGCCCAACGTGCCCGTGCCGCTCAAGGCTAATGTGCCCGCGCTGATGAGGGTGGTGCCGGTATAAGTATTCGCACCGGAAAGCGTCAAGGTGCCGCCGTTGCCATTCAGGGTCAACCCCGCGCCGCTGCCGGCCAGGTTCGCGGAGACAATCGCGTTGCCCGAGGTCAGGCTGGCGGCATAAGCGGTGGCGGTGAGCGTGCCGTTCTGGATCGTGTTGCCGCTGGCGGCCGCATTGGTGATGCTGACCGCACTCACGGACGGATTCAACCCTCCCAAATCCAGTGTGCCGCCGCCCAGCGTAAGAGCGGCCCCGTTGCCCAGGGTACCCAAACCGCTCAAAGCCAGGGTGCCATTCATGATGGTGGTGTTGCCGCTGTAGGTGTTCGCGCCGGAAAGGGTCAACTTGCCCGTATTAATTTTGGTCAAACTCCCAACTTGGCCGGGGTAATTGGCAAAGCCCTGGGCGATGGTCAGAGTTTTTCCATTGTCATCAATGATCGCGCCGCCATTTTTGATTTGTGCGGCGGTCAGGACATTGGCGATGAGCGTGCTGGCGGCGGAACTGCCGGCTTGCAGTGTCCCGCCGTCGAAGAAGAGATAGCCGTAACCGCTTCCCAGCGTAATCGAATTGGCAACCAACGTGCCATTGGTCGCAATGAGAATGTTCCCAGTGGTTCCGGCGACACCACCTGAGATGCCAAAGGAAAAGGTTGGGCCGGTGAACGTCGCGCTGCCGCCGCCACCGCCAATGTTCAGGTAGCCGGTGCAGGTGCCGGCTGTTGACTGTCGGCCCACATAAACCTCGCTGCTGGATGAAAAAGAGCCGCCGGAAAGGTTAAACGTGGCAGTGTTCGTTCCCGCGCTCCAATTGCAAATATACATCCCTTTGCTGGCAATAGTATAAGCCGCCATCCCTCCTGTCTGCGTGTAGTTCGCCTGGGCAAAAACGCCGGCAGTGCCGCCCAAGCCCAAGTCGAAATATAGACTGGGAGATATGGTCAACGTGCCCGCCTGCATGATGAACGGCCCTGTGGCGGTGCCGAGAATAGTGCATCGGTTATTGCTATAAATGTTGCCAAGCGTAAGGGTTCCAGCTCCGGTTTTGGTAATCCCGCCGCCACCGGAGAAAATTGACTGCGAGCTGCCCTGCCCGGTGATGGTGGTGCTGCCGGCACCATCAAAGGTCAGGGTGTTGCTCAAGACCAGCGCGCCAATGCCGTAGGCGTTGATGGTGAGAGCGGAGTTGTTAATCCAAGATTCATTGGCGCCGATGACGAACTGGAGCACGCCCAAGGTGCTGGCCGTGGCACCCAAGGTCACCGCCCCGGCGGCGGCATCCACGAAAAGGCCCCCTACGCCGTTGGTCAGCACCCGCGTCGTGGTGCCGGTCGCATTCGCGGTCAGGGTGCTGGTGGCGGTATTGGAAAAAGTGAGCGAGTGGGCGGACTGATTGGCGTCCAGGGTGATGGCTTCCGCGCCATTGACGGTGGTAATGTTAAAAAACACGTCGTCGGCAGGGCCGGGTACAGCCGCCGGGGCAGGCGTCGTGGCGTTCGGGACCGTGGACCAGTTGCCCACTGCGGACCAGGAAGCCGGCGTCACACCGTCCCAGTAAAGGCTGGCGGCTGACAAGGGGAGACTGGTCAAGCTGAGGCAGAGCAATGCGAGAATGCCGGACAGGCTGTATTTAAAGGAGGTTTTCATAGGCTTGGCTTTTAATTGGCGAGGATTTGATTTATTGAATCAATTGCATTTTAGGCTTTGGTGTTTTGCGAATTCACTTTTATCATGCCAGATTTGACGGAAGAAACAATGTGTCGGAAGTCATGGTTCATCCTTCCAGACATCGTCAGTCAGCTTAATGCCGCCCGGCATATTCGATAAAATTGTAGAATAATTTCCGGCCCACACTCGCGGGACCGTCGCTGGAGTTGAGATTGGAACTGATATCGAGTGTGTTCACGATAATCTTGCCTTTGCCGCAGGGAATGATGCCCACCGCGGTGCCAACGTTCATCGGACAGGCATGGTAGGCGCCGGCCGCCAATTCATCGCCTTCCAGCAGCAGGCCGAAGCGTTCCCGGACCTTCTGCACGACCGATTGATACGCCCAGCCCATGCCTTCGTTCACCGGCAGGTCCTTGAACAACGGATGGTCTTTCACAAAGAGCACTCCGCCCCGCCAGGAGGGGCCGACCACGAATGAGCCGGAGTATTTCGCCGCGGTGTTCTTCGCGATCAACTCCATCCACAACGTCGCGTAGTCCAGAACGATCAACGTGGTGCCGTCGCGGTTTACACGTTCAAAAATCTGCTGCGGATCAACGGGCTCCGACTCGGGCGTGGACCAGAGCAATTTGCAGTTACTGGCCCCCTTCAACTGACGAAACTCAACACAGACCCGCACCGGCTTGCCGGCTTCGAGACTGGTTTTGCCCCGTCCTGTGCCGCCCCGGTTCATTTTGATGATTTGCTCACCATCAAGCGAAAGGCTGGCCAGGCTGCTGGCTTGGATTTCAAACTCGTGAACCCCGCTCCGGCTGGGAAGCAAACGACCTTCCCAACGGATGCCAAAATTCTCGGTGACTTTCACTTCCGGCTCCGGCGTATCGCCAACGGCCACCAATAAATTGATGTTTTCGTTGGGCCGCTGGATGACTTTATCCGCAAAATTCTGGCCCCGGAAGTAAGTCGCCACCAGGGTGGGTTGGCCCGCCGCGTCGAGAAACTGCCCCGGCGGGATCAGGGAGAAGTCGCTGCCCCTGGGGGGACGCGCTACCACCATCCAGTCAAGTTTGGGCAGTCGGCTATTGAAATCGGGAACCCTGAGACCTTTGTCGTTCTGCAACACTTTCTTCAGCTTGTCGTTGAATTCCCAGACGCAACCCTGGCCGGTCACTGGGGAGCTTGCCAGATCCACCGCCAGAATTTGATCGTGGCCCGTGGCCGCTTCCCTGCCCGCGGCATCTATCAGGGAAGCTTCGAGACGATACATTCCACCTTGGCCGCGGACCGGAATCCGGACCGCTTCGGCGATCAATTGTCCATAAACGTCGCCGCCCTCGATCATGACGCTTAATTCTCTGTGAAAATTTTCCCGTCCGGCGGGATCTTTCAACGCAATCCGCAGCGTGTGTGGCCCCTTCAGATTTTTCTCGTTGATGGCGTAAAAGTCAGCCACCACCTCGCCCGGAGTTTGGATGATTTGACCGCGGAGTTTCACAGCCACATACAACGGCTGGTTGTAGTAGGCAAGAATGGCAGGATCGGCCTTGGGGTTGCGAAAGCAGTCCACAATGCCCGATGGATTATCAATGATCTGCGCTTCCCAACCATTGATGACGAAACCATCCACGAGGTTGGCGGCGCGGGCGGCCTCAATTTTCCGGCCATGCGTATCCAGCGAAATGGCGGCCATGCACTTCGTCAGCGAATCCACGGTGGGAAACGCCGTCCGCAGTTGCTTGCCATCTAGCAGGCGCGTGAAAGTCCGATACCATTCGCGATAAACCCCGCCATCCCAACCCAAATTTGGCGCGTGGCCAAGGTCGTTTTCGATTTCATCCAGCCGCGGCGGCGTTGAGGTGGCGCCTTCCTCGCCCCAGAAAGTAATTTCCCGGACGTTGTCGGTTTTACCGTAATACTCTTGGGGATTCCGATACAAACTGGAGGACCACCAGGAAGGGCCGCCGGCACGATGGGTGTCATACCAGCCGTTCTTGTGCAGCGTCGAATCGTAAGGGCGGTAGTGATTTTTCTGCGGCTCTGCCACCTCGTTCGCGCTCGGCCAGAGACCCGAGTTGCGGAGCAACAACCGGGACGGATCAAGTTCATGGGCGTCGCGCAGGTCGCGGGTTTGCAGGGCTAAAACGCCAGCCGGAACCGGATCGGTTTCCTCATTGATGAGACAATAGATGATGACGCTCGGATGACTGCGGTCACGCTTGACCATGCGCATCAACTTCTCGCGCATCAGCGCATGGGCGAAGGAATTGTCCGGCGAATCGCTGCTGCGGTAATTGCCCGGCTCCTCATAATATAACAGTCCCAGCTCGTCGGCCTGCTCAAACAGATTGGGATGTCCGATGCAGCGGTGGCAGTTGAGCATGTTCAAGCCCATCGCCTTGGCGACGCGGATTTGCTTGGCCGCCATTTCATCGGAGGGAAAGATCCCGTTGATGGGCCAAAAGCCCCAGTCAATCGCCGAACGCAGCACGATGCGCTTGCCGTTCAGCCGGAACATGGCATTGGTGCCCACGCCAGATACATCAAACCAGCGAAAGCCGAATACCTTCTGATCGCGGTCGCTTTCCTGGCCGCCGTCAAACAACGACACTTGGCAAACGTAGAGGTTCGGGTTTTCAATATCCCACAGTTGCGCCTGCGGCACCGCTATTTTTAGCGGCAAAACATTCGTGCCGGATTGGAGGACGAACTTGGTTATTTCCTGCCGGAAAACTTCCACCGCGGGATTAGTGCGTGCCACCACCCGCACCTGCACGTTGCGAACCACCGCCTCGTCATGCCGGTTGATGATGGTGATTTGCGGTGTCACCTCGGTGATCGCCGGCGTGTTCTGAACGTAGATGTCATCAACATAAACCGGGTCGCAGACGATGAGCTTCACCCGGCCGGTGAGGCCGCTGAAGCCGTGGCTGCCGGGCACTTTGTTCGTCCCCCAGTCAATGGTCATCCAGTCTTTCCAATCGAAATTTCCGCCGGGGTCGGTCACGCGCACCGCCAGTTGGACGGTCTCACCGGGGTGCGCAAAATCCGATATGTCCACCTCGAACGGCGTGTTGCCCACCAGATCATAGCCGGCCAGCTTTTGATTGATGAACACCTCGGAGCGATAACGTGCGGAATCAAAGCGCAACCGCAACTTGCGCGGGGAATTCGCCTCGGGAATATGCACCGCGCGGAACCACCAACTCACTCCGGTCAAGTCTCCGGCCGGTCCCGGCTTGGTTTGACAGTATTCTTCGAGCGTGCCCGGAACTTCGACGTCCTTCACCGTTTTCGAGGCCAGAGCCATCCAGCCGCCGGTGGGGGGATGAACGGCCATTTGGGAGACGTTAGCGGGCGGCAAATAAAGCGCATCATTCGTCCACATCGCTGCTTGGTCATACCACAGTTTCCAGCCTTGGCCGGAAAGGTCGGTTTCCACGCGGCTTTCCGCCCGCGCCACGCCAACCAACCCCAGCACGACAAGACCGATTATGGAAAAGGCTGTCTTCATCACCAAGGGCCGCCGGTTCATGGCCGGGCAGCTTCGGCCACTTCAAGGCACACCACGGTGGCCAGGGAATCCGGCACTTTCCCCGGCAAGGTCAGCGACACTTTGTCACCCGTTTGCTTAACCCCCATCGGAGTGCGTTTCACGTCGGCAAGCAGGTAGGCTTTGCGAACCTCGCCGCGGACCCCCGCTAATTCAAACGGCGGTTCCGGCCACTTAAAGAAGTGGAGATAGAGCCGGCCCGGCTTGGTGGTGCAGCGCCAGTCTTTCGCGGTAATGAAAACCGGTTTGCCAGTCTTGGGATCTTTTTCCGTCGGGCTTTCCGCGCCCATTTCGGGGCCGAAGGGTGAATGGCCGCAACCGTAAACGGCCTCGCCATTCACCTTGAGCCAGCGGCCCGCGGCCCGCAGATTTTCCGGACACGGGGCCGGGATCACGCCCTCGGCGGTCGGCCCGACATTGAGCAGATAGTTGCCGCCCTTGGAAACCACGTCCACAAGATTAAAGACCACCACGGCGGCGCTCTTCCAGTTCTGGTCAAACTTTTGGTAGCCCCAGGTGTCATTCATCGTGTCGGCGGTTTCCCAATCCCCCAATGAAGGCCGGCTGGGAATCGAGTGGTCGCCTTTCGTGATATAATCGCATTGCACCATGCTCTTGCTGATTCGGCTGTTAATCAGGCAATCCGGCTGGAGTGCGCGCACCAAGTCCACAAAGGCCCGGGCCTGATCACGCTTGAGGCCGCCGCCCATGTCAAACCAAACCAATCCCAGCGGACCATAACCGGTCAACAGCTCGCGCACCTGCGGCAGCGCCTTGTCGCGCATGTATTTTCCGAAATCGTGATCCGATCCCGGCCCTTGGTCACGGCTGGCGGTGGAGTTTGGCTCATGCCAGTCGAGGTTATGGCTGTAATAGACACAGAACTTGAGGTGATGCCGGGCGCAGGCATCGGCCAGTTCCTTTGCCGGATCACGCTGCCATGGCGTGCGCTTGACAATGTTGAACGAATCAGCCTTGGAATCAAACAGGGCGAAGCCGTCGTGGTGTTTGGCGACGAAGACGACGTATTTCATCCCGGCATCCTGGGCCAGTTGCACCCACGCCTCGGCGTCGAATTTCACGGGATTGAACTGTCCGGCGAGCTTCTCATAGTCGGCAACCGGAATTTTCGCCTTGGTCATAATCCACTCGGCATTGCCGGGAATTTCCTTCCCCTGCCACTCGCCCGCCAGAATGGAATGCAACCCCCAGGTGATAAACATGCCGAACTTCGCCTCCCGCCACCACGCGATGCGGGCGGTGTGCGCCGGACTGTCCTCGATCAACTCGGCAGCCGACAGCGTGTTGGTGGTGAGATGGTTGACATTTGTCTGCGCTGCCGTCGTCATGGACAACAGCACTGACACCGCGAGTAGAACACAAAATTTCTTTCCTGGTTTCATACACAATAATTTTTGGCTGCCATCCAACGTCATTCGGCTAGTTCCAATACGGTCACCGACCACTTGGGCACCGTGAAACCCACCGTGTTGCCCGCCAATTCAGCTTTTGCGGCCGCCACGCGAACCGCGTCCCGCTGCTCCAGCGAGTTATGGGCCAATAGATCGTCGGACGCCACCTGCTGCAACCCGGCATGTGTCGGTTTAAAGCCACCTTGGCTTTCCAACCGGACAACCACCGAATTTTCGGACGGGTTGACGATTTTGACGAACACGTGTTTGCCGTCAAGTGACTTGGTGGCGATGGCGTTCAGCGGGCCAAACTCGCCGACAAGCGCCAACCGTTGCGGGGCGAAGTGATCACGGTATAGCTTCATTACCACATAGCTGGGGGCTGGAAACCACGTGCGATGATCGAAATTAATGAACGCATTATCCCAGCTCGGCGCCGAGACGTGCCGAAGCCAGAGCGCGGGGGTGGCCATCTTGACCCAATCGCTGTCCTGTTCAAAGGCGTTGAGCAATCCGCCGGCATACAGCCCTCCCCGCCAGTCAATGCATCTGGCGTTCCATTCCGAGATGAACAATTTGAGGCCGGGATTGGCCGACGTTGAAATGCACTGCGCGGTTTCGCGCCAGAAGGTTTGGAAACGTCCAGGCTCGGCATAATTGACCGGGTTTTCGTAAAAATGGAGGCTGATAAAATCCGCCAGCGCGCCGCAATTGGTAATGACACAGGTGTTCCAAGATTGGCCATAGCCGCCGTCCGGCGCCAGGCCGCCACTGCCGCAAATGGCGATCTTGATCGCGGGATACTGCTTCTTCATGGCCGGAACGAACATCTGAACGATCTTCGCGTAGTTGGTCGGCCCCAGGCCCCAGTTCTCGTTGCCAATCTCCCAATACCGGACTTGGTACGGCTCGGGATGGCCGTTTCCAACCCGCACTTTGCCCCACTTGGAATCCGCCGGCCCGTTGCAGTATTCCATCAGATCCAAGGCATCCTGAAGCAATTCCGGATCGTTCAAGGCGGTGGTCACGTTGACTGGTATCAACGGCTCCGCGCCGAGCTGGCGACACAGCACCATGAACTCATCAATCCCCACGCTCAACGGATCGTAATCATCCCAGCCCGATTTGCCAATGCGATCGCGTTGCGGACCGATGCCGTTCTTCCATTGGTAATTGTTCACAAAACTCCCGCCCGGCCAGCGAATCAATGGCACCCGCAATGCCTCCACGGCGGCCAGCAAGTCCGGACGAAAACCGCCCGTCGCCCGGGCCGAATCCGGCATCAGGCTGACCTGATCCACCCACACCGTAGCCTCCCCGGGCGTGACCACCTGAAGCGTCGCGTCGGAGACTGATTCGTTGACGTCAAATGCCAAAGGAAATTCCTGCCAATCGGCGGTCGGTGACGGCAGTGTCTTTGCCTGCAAAACGTGTTTGCCATCCAGCAGCCGAACGGAAACCCCTTTGGCCGCCTGGCCCCGCAGCCAAAGCGATCCGCTCAACCGGTCGCCTTTGTGCAGGGCGAAATGTTCCTGGGCCACGCCAGCTTCACCCGAGCGGGAACTCCACCTTAGACTGGTTTTGCCATTGAGCGGTTGGTTGGAATCCTCAACCACATCCGCCGCGCCAATCACCTGCCAATGCCGCGCAGGCGAAGGCACACCGTTGAACAGCACGCGGTCATCCGGCAACTGAACCACCTTGATGTCGCGGAGTTGCACCGTGGCGTTGAGACACCCGAGCGTGAGCGCGCCGGCCACTGGCCCCGTGCTATCCGTCACGTCGAAAAGTAACTTTCCATCCAGCCATGCCTGTACGCGCGGTCCTTCGCAACGCACACGGACTTGATACCACCGTCCGGTTTCAAGCTGACCCGGCATGGTTTTAAGCAGGCTCTGCTGAACTTCCTTGCTATGCGGCACCGGGGTGTGCAATTCCATGCGAAACGACCGGTTGCTTTCCGCCCCCAGCAGCAGCACAAACCGTCGGCGATCTCCACGAATGCCAATCAGCAATCCTTCCGATCCGGAGAGTTTCTGAGCCGCAAAAGTGCATTCGTAATCGCGCCAGGTGAGGTCACCCAACGGCACCCTGAATTCCTCCTGGCGGGCGGTCATTTGCAGACAGCCGTTGGTCACCACGCACGCGCCGCGTCCGGCGGTTTCCTCGAAACTGCGATTCCAAACGACTTCCCCCCACAAACCACCGTTGACAGAATGATAAATGTGTTCGAGAAACTGGCCGTAGATTTTTTCATCAATCTGTCCGGTCACTTGGTCGGTGTGGATCGTGGCGGTGACACTGAGAGGATCCGCTGCCGAAGCCGGCGGAGGCAGGGACAGAAAGGCGCCGAAAACAAGGATGAAAATTTTCTTGGTTGAGTTCATGTTGGAGTTTGGAAAATCAAGGCAGGCGGTTCAACCCTTCGGAGCGAACCATCCACCGGCCATTCGCGGGAAAGCCTGGCGCCGGTCCCGCCGGAGCGCCGTCCCAACCGGCGGCCATCAAGGCCACGGCGGAAAGAAACGCGCCGTTGGCGGGCAGATAGGCCGCAATCTCCCGTTTGCGGGCGCCCGGCTTCAGTGACTTGGCAGCCGCCTCGTCACTGCGCTGCGGACAATGGCCGTTCGGCAGATAGACATTATTCGGACCTGGCCGCAGAAGCAGGTCCACCGCCGTTTCCGTTTGCCCCAACCGGGCGGCCGTCATGGCGATCATCGGATAATCCCAGCCCCAGATTTTCGTCTTCCAATCCCAGGTCCGCAACACTGCAGCCAGCGTCCGCTCCATGGTGGCTCGATGCACGCCGGTACCCGGCAGCAACCCCAACGGCGCGAGCATGGTCGGGTGATCGTGCCGGCGGTTCACATTGTCGAAGGTATCTGGATGCGATGCTTCCGCAAGATAACACCCGTCTTTTTGCGGAAGCGGGGCCAGGTGAGTAATGATATGATCCCACTTCGCCTCGCGTACTAGCCCAAGGCGCTCGCGCCAGGCTTGGGCCGTCTGCAATGCCCACTGCCAGTAAGCCAGCTCGAAGGACGGATTCTGACTCGTGGCCGGATCGTAAATTTCCTGGGCAATCCACAGCGGCGGGCCAAGGTTGTAAACCCCTTTCGCCGCATCAAAGTGAACCATCGAAGCCAGGCAATCGGCGGTTTCCAGCACGAGGTCGCGATAGCGGTTCAAAGTATCCGGGGTGGGTGCATTCCGGTAGAGCAATTCGCAAAGATAAACCAGATGTGGTTGATTCCAAACGATCAACGGGTTGCTGCCTGGGCTTTCCCGCATGGTCGGGCCGGTCATCTTGGCCCAGCGGGCGCCACGCAGACCCCGGTTCTTTGCCAGTTCGCGCGCGGCCGGAAGCTGGCTTTGATACCACTGAAGATTCTTGGCGAGCAGTTCGTCATTGCCCCACAGGGCAAACTGCGCCGTGTGCCACCAGATCATCTCGGTGTTATGCTTGCCATACCAAGTGGCGCAGGTCAGACCGGATTCCTGCGGCGGAACGTCCCCCGCCATTTGCACCGCCATCAAGTAGCGCGAGCGGACCACCCGTTCCTCAATCTGGTTCGCCCGCACATCCGTGCTGCCGGAAAAATCAATCGCCGCGCTGCGCCGCCAGAATTGTTCCCACCAGGCGCCACTTGCGGCCAGGGTGGAGGCCACGCTGGGAGCTGTCGTTTCCAGCTTTGCTCCCGGATAAAAACCGACCGAGAAGTCCAGCACTTGGCGATTCGTTGCCGCCAGCCGGAACTGGTGCGGCTGGGTTTGACAAAACCGGGCCGCGCCCGCCCAAGCCACCACGACTCCATAATGCGTGTCGCCAACGACCCGCACCAAACGGACCGCTTCCGCTGTCTGCCCAGCGATCCGGGTCTGGTGTGCTTCGGGATGGCTCCAGTCCAGGCCGGGACTGTTCTTGGTCTGGAGATCGTATCCGTAGGGAAAAGCGATCTTCACCCCCAGTTTGCCTTCGGCCAGCCACTCGGATTCTATCCGCACCGCCACCAGATCCTGCGTGGGATGACACACCGTGGTGAGCCGCACCCGCTTGCCCCCGATTTCGTAACGGCTGGTGATGACTCCGCGCCATAGATCCAGCACCTGCTCCGGCTTCTGGATGTCCTCCGGCACCAGCTCGGAACCATCTTCTTTCAGCAGATCCAGACCGATTTGTCCCAGTGGTTGAATGCGGGGATTGCTGCGCAGCCAGACGCCAGCAGGACCAGACGCCTGCAACGGATAGTCCACCACGCTGCCGTCGGCCTGTTTCAATCCAGCATTCACATCTGCCAGCTTGTAGCCGCTGGGATTGGGATCGGTCACCCAGCACCAGCGCGACTGCGTTTCCACCGGAACCCCCCAGCGATGATAATGCGGGGCGAAGGTTTGGAGACCGGTGATGTCTGCACCGAAAGCGAAACCGCCGTTGCCCACCGTCAACGTGCCATCCACATCCAGGTTCGTGTTGACAAAGTTGTGGCGGGTCACCACGGCCAATCGGTCAATGGGCGCGGACTCGAGAACTTGTGTCAGGCAGATCCCGAGCAGCAGCACCGTGAACCAGTTCACACACCCATGACATTTAAATCCAGCCCTCATCAGCTTATGATTGCCGCATAAGCAATCTGCGGGCGGCCTTGCCTCGGGCCAATTCAATTTGGTTGTTCATCAAATAGTTCCACCGACGCCGCCAGCTTGTGGGGGGGCCGCGCCAACTCCGGCAAGATTATTCAAACCTGATCGGCCTGGCTATGTGTCGTAAGTCATGCTCCCAAGCAGGTGGCCCGCTCACTGAACTTTGAGGATGCCTCGTTTAAGCGCCGTGGTCACGGCCTGGGTGCGATCCAGCACGCCCAATTTGTCCAGGGTGTTGCTCACATGATTTTTTACCGTGCCTTCCACGATGCCCAGAGCAACCCCGATTTCCTTGTTGCTTTTTCCCGCCGCGATCATTTCCAGCACCAGCAATTCCCGGGCCGTGAGCTTCAAATGTTTGTCCCGCTCGGCGAGGCGCCTGACGATTTCCGGGGGAAAATACCGCTCGCCGGCGCGCACCGCACGAATTCCGTCCACCATGCATTGAAAAGGCATTCCCTTGAGCAAATAGCCCGCCGCGCCTGCCTGAATGGCGCGATCAATGTCCTGCTCCGTCCCCTGGCTGCTCAAAACCAAAACCGGCACAGGACCGAATTCCTTTCGCAAGGCCGTGATGGTGGCGATGCCATCCATGCCGGGCAACCGCAAGTCCACGATCACAATGTCCGGCCGGTGCTGCCGAAAACAGGCGATGGCCTCTTCGCCATCTTCCGCCTCGGCCACAATGGCCAAGTCCGGTTCGCCTTGCAGCGCCGTGTTAAGACCGATGCGAATCAATAGATGATCCTCCACGATCAGGATGCGAGTCTGGGGAGTAGTTGCCGATTTCATAGGTTAAAAAAGTCACAGGGACGGTTTGGGCGGCGCGCCAATCGGGACAACCATCTCCACCATCGTTCCACGACCGGATTGACTCGTGATTTCAAACCGCCCGCCCAGCTTGCGGGCACGTCCCCGCAGGGTACGCAGCCCCAGATGTTCCGCTCCCGGTCCCATGACGTCAGCCACGACAAAGCCGCATCCGTCATCGGTAACCGCCAGGCGGACGGATTCTTCCGCATAGCTCAAATCCACCTGGATGCGACTCGCCCGCGCGTGCTTGATGGCGTTGTTTAAGGCCTCCTGACCGACGCGGAACAAGTGATGCTCCACGGCCGGAGGCAAAGCCCGAACCACCCCGCGAATTTCCACCTCGATTCCATTCGTCCGCCCCGCTGATATTTGACGGCTAACCTGGGTCAGAGCCGCCCCCAACCCCGCCTCGGTTACCAGCGGAGATTGCAAGTTTAGGACGCTATGCCGCACTTCGCTCAAACAGAACACCGTCATGTTTCGGGCCATCTCCAGGGAAGCCCGGACCAGATTGGGATGCTGGGCCAGTTTGGCGCTGGCGCCTTCCAGTTGCAACATGATACCACTCAGCCCTTGCTGAAGCCCATCGTGAATTTCCGCGGCGAGCCGTTCTCGCTCGGCCAAAGTCGCGGAGGTCTGGGTTTCCTCCTTCAGGCGCAACATGGCTTTCTGAAGTTCGTGCGTTCGCGCCGTCACCCGTTGATGCAATTCGCGAATCCAGAGCAACGCGGTCGCCAATATCAACAACATGCCACCGATCAATCCCGCCGTGTGCTTCCAAGTCCACCACGGTGGCCGCTTCAGCAAAGTCACATCCGCCGGAGCCCGCAGGAAAAGTTTGAAGTTGGCGGGCAGATTCCCCTCCGCCACATCCGGCGGCAAGGAGTTGGCGATGGTTCCCCCGCACACCCCCACAACCTCCACCTCACTGCCGACCGGAATTTGCGCCAGTTTGCCCGCCCGCTCTGCCAGTGCGGCCTCAAATAAACGCTCGCCCGCCTGCAATTCCATGATTTGCCCGCCGGCGGACGACCGCTGGTTCAGCAGCATTCCCCGCCATCGCACCAACACGCCTTCATAGTTGCCGGTGGTGCCAGGCGGCACCGGAACCGGCTGGAGCACAGGCCGTGTGCTGGTATTCAGCTTTCGCACGCGGCTGTTCACCAGCGAAGGGATTGCCGCGGCGCTCTGCGGAAAACCCACCACTTCCACCGCGTCGCCGACGGCCACCGACGGAACCCCCAAAGACCGAACGCGGACTCCGCCTGTCTCGTCCTGAATGAAAAGCAAATCCTCGTTTTGATAAGTTACCACGCCAGTGACTTTGACCCGATGCATCGGCTCGGGGTAGTCTTGCAAAGCCTTCACGGCCGTAATGGCGATGCCGGGTAATTCAAAAGGATCAGTGGGCGGAAGGTCGCTCGCCTCCAGAAAAGCCGGACTGGGCACCAGCAACAAAGGGGGCCCCGATTCCGGCAACGTCATCACCCCGCGCGCCCGAATTCGGCTGTCCACATACTGCTCCAGTTGCCGCCCATGGATTTGCGGCATCCTGACCATCACTGTTTCCTGTTTGGTTTTGACCAGCAGTGCGCCGGTGGCATCCACCCATTGCACCACTCCTTCCACTTGGGTCCACTGACCTTCGCCATGCCGGCTGAAGGAATACTCCCCGGGATGTACCACGGGTACTGGCAGTTGATCCCAGCCAAGAATATCAAGGGAATAGGGCACGAACTTCGGTCCACCAACCCCATCCAAGCGGCTGCCGTCCAATTCAACCCGCTGCCCAACGTGCAGCGGGCGGGTGTTGCGGCGGCCAGGTAACGAAGCAATAAAAATTGCCGCCGTTTCATCCTGCACCGTCAGGTATTCGTGATTCAATATCCGATCATAAAACGTGATGACCCCGCGAATGCGCATGGCAGCGGCAGTACGCCCTGAGACGTAGGCCGCCCCGTCGAGCAGCTCACCTATCTTGCATCCCACTGGTTCGATTCCGGATGCCGCCGGGGACGAAAGCGTATTGGAACCAAGGGTCTCCTCATTCGTTCGGAAACAGTCGTGCAAGCTGGCATCCAATAGCAGCGGTTGGCCCGCAGCCCAAACCAAACGACCGGACACCTCCACTTCCCGCCCGAACACCGGCGCCTGGCCCGGCTCCAACTGAACCCGCACGGTTTCATGGCGCCGAACCAGTTTGACCCAGCAGGGCAGCGCGTGGCCAATGCTCTCTACCTCCTCAGCCAGGGCGCTGGTCTGGCGGCGAAATTGAAAGCTGACCCGATTGGTTCCGCTCACCACCAATCCTGCGAAAGCGGCATTCTGCTGCGTGGATTCCCGCATCATGACCCCAGCCAGCCCCTGCGGCAATGGGTTGTCAAATCCCGTTACCCGCGCCACAATCTCGCCATCGCCTGTCAGGGGCTGAAAGTAAAAGTGCAACTGGTCCGAGTCCGTGCGCACCCCGCGTCCAGCCCCGCGCACCAAGCTGATGGAATCCTTGAAACTGCCGCTGCCTGGCGTAATCGGAAAGTGCAGTATATCCGCATTGGTCAGCGACTTGCCCAAACCGGATATTTGATCAAAGGTGGCCGTGGCCAGCACGTCCGGCGATGATGACGCCACGGCCAGACCACCTTGAATCAAATTGCTCACCACCATCTCCACTGGCGTTCCGACCGGACTCCAACCGCTTCCGTTAGTGGAAACATATCCGTGAAAACTGTCGTCCCCTTGAATCACGACGACATTTCCCGATTCCGGTTGCATAACCTTGCCCCGCACCCGGATGCGGCGTCCCCAAGCCAGTTCAGGATTTGCCGGGTCCAGCCGACAAATTGGCATCCGTTTGACCAAACCGGTGTCCGCCTCGGCGGAATCAACCCACATTACATCTTGAAGCGAAGGCACCCAGACCAATAGCGTGGTCGGTGAATCCTTGGTCCCCAGCCCCAATTCGCAAACCCCACGGACACGAATTCTGCCTTCGCGCCACGCCGCCGGCACTGGTGCGGCATCATCCAATATCCTCACGGTCATACGCTGTGAACCTTCCGCCAGCTCCACCTGGAGCACATCCCCTTCCCGACCGGCAAACTCCACCCGGCCTTCCCATTCACCCCAGCAGAAATCATCCGCCGGGCTGGGGACTTCGCCGGACTTAAACTGGCGCGGCTTGGGCAGCGTTCCCGCCCCCAACACCGTCACCTTTGGTTCCCGGAGCGTCAGCTTGTGGGATGCCTCCCTTCGCCCGGTCAGCGGCTTCACCGAACCGACAAAATAATTGGACCAATACTCATAAAAAACCCCATTATTCCGCAACCCGGCTGGACCCGCGCACGGAGGTCCCCCCGCTGCCAGCCACGGGGAAAGATGCTGTCCTTCGATGACCCGTTGTGAAAACCCTGGTCCCTGCCAGGCCACCGCCAAATTGTCGGCTCCGGTGCCTTGCTCGTGGACGGCTTCGAGGTAATAGCATTCACCTGCTTGCAGAAAAATCGCCGCGGAACGCTGCGAAGGATACTTTGTCCATTCACGCGGCTGTGTGGAAATCAGCCGGCCGCTCCGCACTTGGGCAATGCTCCTGGCGTTCGCCGGATCGGCATTTGTGCTCAACCACAACTCGGACGAGTTGTCACTGGCGATCCAAAAAGTGTATTCGCCCGAAGCGGGTGGATGCAGGAACCCGCGCGTGCGTGAGGCAAACCAGAGATCCCGATCCGTCGGGGCTTCGAACGAACTCAGAAAAATCCGTCCCGAAGGCCGGCTCGGATAATCCGGGAAAGCCGGCAGATACGCCGCCGCGCTGTTCCCCTCCAAAACAATCCGCTGCCCAGGTTGCCAAGCAAAACCATCCAGCTTCAAATTCACCGCCACCGCCCCGGTCGCGTCTTGGAGCACGATCAGGTTGCGGTTGCTGTCCACCAAAGTGAGCACGCCTTCCAGGCGCAGCGGGTATCCGCGGCACACTTCGTCCCGGTTGAGGTTTAGCCATTGCGCCGTGTTGGTCAGGATGGGCCACCCCTTCGTCAGAGCGACTGCAAGTGAACTGGAAACGCCTGGTTCTGCAGCCGGCGCCAAATGAATAACGGCCATCAAAACGGTGAAAATCCTCCACCAAGCCCGCACCTGGCCCGGATATTTCGCAGTGCGGCGAAGCCGCGCTGCAAAATATCCGGGCTGGGGCTTGGCATCACCTTGCTGATACATGGTGTTCAAGGGCTGAAAACCACACGGTAAAATCGGCGGTT
>Ga0364922_10409_pt1 | contig 21741 bp, 8 predicted proteins | sample ExccelJu500001D4_2_FD_206955 | JGI IMG/M metagenome (GOLD analysis project Ga0364922, IMG submission 206955) | Enriched cells from Trout Bog Lake Hypolimnion, Wisconsin, USA - BchlTB.June20.5000.01.D4 | ecosystem: Environmental > Aquatic > Freshwater > Lake > Hypolimnion/Profundal zone | place...
AAGGTGGGTTTGGTGAACAGAGCATCATCCAATTTCGGGTTCACCAGAACACTTTCGATCTGGATCTTCTCAGTCTGCTTCACCCCTTCCACCCGCGTTTCATAAACGTAGGGGATTACGAGACCGCCCGGAGCGGACCGATACTCGTCGTAGTAGATTTCAACCGGATGATACTTGCCATCCAGACGCCTCGGGATTCCATCGATCTTGACTTCCAGGTAGCTGTGCGCATCCACCCAGACGTGCTGCACGTTTCCGTCGCGGGTCGTCACCGCTAGTTTGTAAGTATCGCGATCACCGACTTTTTCGCTACCGACCAGTTCCACCTTGCTGCCCTTGGCCTGGTAATCGATCAGCAGGCCATCGAGTTCCGCTTGCGCCGAGGCTGACTTCATCTCTTCGGGTGTGTATGGCTCGACTTCCTTGCGATTCAGGTAGGGTCTTACTTTCCATCCGTGGGTGCCGTCGAAGACCTGGATCGCCGTCTGACCCTTGAACTGCAATTCGACTCGCGATTTGTGCCCACGCTTCATTTCAATCAGTAAGGGTAGTTGAACCTGTTCGACTGGTTTTTGAGCAGTCGCAGACGCTGTGGTCGCGGTCAACGCCCGTCCTCGTTTGCGGCCGCGGTCAGGGAGAGTCGGACGGCTAGCCGATCCGGCATCCATCTTGCCAGACAACGAGATTGCCTGGACGTTGTGCCACGCGGTCAACCCACCGCGAGCCGCAACGTTCTTCTCCACGATCTCGGACGCGGAAAGCTTCGTTGGGGGCTGCGACTTATCCGCCGCAACTGCCAATAGGGTTCCAGCCGCAATGAACATACAGAGAGCAAGTGATCTACGGTGCATCGATCCTCCAATGTCGCTTATCTGAATTTTGAGTTAGTCTGGCTGCCGTAATCTGGCACGGGAGCCGCAGAATTAGCCATCTACCCGCGTTTGGCGAGGGCGCATGCTATTCAACGATTAGTCCGTCCACCCGAAATTTCCCGATCACTACGCTGACGCGATCGCCGGGCTTTACAATGCTTCCTTTATTGGAAAAGACCATCCAATAGGACCTGCCGACTTCCTGTGTACCCGTCTGGCGCAATTGCCCAACCTTCTCCAGAGTCGGAATCACCAGGGCAACGTGCTTTGCTTCGTCGATCAAGGATGGATTCACCTTCTTGTCGTTTAACGGAGCGGCCTTATTGGGATCCAGCACGGTGTAGCTAAACCGGATCATCTCACCCGATTCCACGGACTTCACTCTGAACGCCTCGACACCCCAGATGAGGTTATAGACCTTCTTTGCACGAGGATCGAAGCCCGCCCGACGAACCGCGCCTTCGCGATGCGCGGATTGACTCGTAGATGGAGTTACACCAGCAGTTGCACTTTTTGAATCGGGGTTGTCTTGCACCGCGCCCGCGCAGACAAGAACGCTTGCTGCGAGCAGTCCTGCTATTAAGAATGTCTTCATTTTCTGGCTCCACTTCAGACGGATTTTGCCGAGCGTCACTGTTAAGTGAATTCCAGCTATCGTGTATTGTCTGACTCCAGCAGTAACTTAGATGCGATTGAGGGCAGCCGGGTTCCGGCTGCCCTCAAAGTTAGGGTGTTTAGTTTACGGTGAAGAACACCAGGTCGAGCGGACTGTTCACCCCGGCCGGCGTTGTGACAGTCACCAGTCTGGGAACGAGGCGAACTGCAGTGCCCGAGATGGTGAACGTTGCCGTTAACGAGGTACCCGTCGGATTAACAACGATGTTGCTCGCCGTGACTCCGCCTGAGCCTCCAATGATTGGTATTGGGACGGTCACCGAAGTTGCCCCGGACAGGTTGGTGCCGTTAATGGTTACTGTGAAGGTGGTGCCGCGAGTGCCCGAGCTAGGACTGATCGAAGTCACGTGCGGCACTGGTGGATTGTTTACCGTAAACGTCACGCCGTTGGTGGTTCCGTTCGGCGTCGTGACAGTGACCGTACGCGCCCCGGTAGCAACCAGCACACTACCCGAGATGGTGAAGGTAGCAGTTACCGTTGTGGAATTGACCACGGTGACGGCACTTACTGTGACTCCAGTTCCCGAGACGTTTACCGCAGTTGCTCCTGTAAGGTTGGTGCCGGTAAGGGTTACGCTAACGGCGGTGCCCTTGGAGCCAGAGTTAGGAGTGATCGTGGTCAGCGTCGGTACCACCACGGTACCGCCAGCAAACTCGACCGCGCCAGCGTCAACTGCATTGTTCGTCTTCCTCAGGTTGCCGAAGAAGTCCGTTGAAGGCGCTTCGGCGTAGTTTGCCGCAGAAGCACCGGTGCTCGTGATGTACCCAATGGCCGGTGAACCCGCCGCGATCGCGTAGTTGCCGAGCACAGCATTGGTAGCCGGGTTAGTCATCGCGAGTGGGCCCCAACTCATGTTGATCCAGTTGTTGCCCTCGTCCACGGTTGCAGATGGCGTCAGGTTAAAGATGGGATTGGGTACCGTGGCATCCGAGATTCCAGGAGGCACGTTGTAGCCCATTCCACCAAATTCCGGCGGCACTCGCGAACCGTTACAGTACTGACTGACAACCGTTGGGTTGGAAACCAGGTTGTGCAAGTTGCCAGTGGTGTAGCCAGTGGCAGGAGGCGTCAGGATCGAGTACGTCGGGGCAAGCGTGATTCCCAACGCATGGTTGGTCGGTCCCGTGTCGCCACGAATACCCATGTCCCAATAGCTCACATTCGCAGGGCAGTTGCCGGTTGCGGTCTGGCTAGGAGCCTGCGTGGTTGTGAACGCGTCATACAGCGCGACGACGTTCTGCTGGTTGAGTGTCCCTGATCCGAGAGATCCTACGCCGATGTAGAAGGCGCGATTCTGCCAGATGATATTGTTCGCCAGAAGCGGATACGATACCCTCGTGCAGTTCGGATGGCCGGCAGGGCAGGTGATGCGAAGCCCGTTGAGAGACTGCGTTAGCAACGTGGTGTTCGGTACGACCGCCACACCGGCAGGTTGTGGACAAGAAGATGTCGTGCTGCCGGGTTGCATGCAATTGTCCCCCGTAGAGCTGGCTATCGGAGCTCCAAGGGTGTTGAAGAGCACTCCGGATGAGGCAGTGCTGTCATTGGACATGATGGTGTTGTTGATCAGGTTCACCGCTAACGAGTCTTGGAGCGACACGCCAGCGCCATCCCATCCGGCGACATTGTTGACGATGATGTTGTTGGTAACGTTGACGGTGTTCCAGGCTGACGGAGTTCTGGGGAAGAAGCCCACCTCGGCTCCGTTGACGGACTGGAAGCGGATACCACCGCCGCTGCCGCTATCCGCTGCGTTGCCCATAATGAGGTTGGCATTAATCACCATTCCTGGACCGGTACCGTCAGGCAGACCGGGTGCGCAATCCACGTCAGTTACTGCACCGCATTCGGTACCCGGTGCACCTCCTCCAGCTCCATCCGGGGGCGCGCTCATTACGATGATTCCGCCGCCGTTGGTTGGAACAGTTGGGTTGGTGCTCTGGTTGAACAGGATCGAGTTGTGTTCGATGTCACCGTTAAAGCTGAACCCTAGGTGAGAGAAACCGCCTCCGTCCCCGGTGCTCAGGTTTCCGCAGAGCCAGTTGTTGGTGAACTTGTAGTAGTCCGCGCCAACAGCCATGGTGACTCCGCCTGCTCCAGCCGGCGTCGACGAGTACAATTCGTCGCCGATCGAGGAGTTCAGCGTAATCGCGTTGTGGTGTACGTTGACATGCGTGTTGTAGCAATACGGCAGTTGGGTATTCGCCGCAAAGCCCGGAGGATTCACATTCTGGTTCGCACCGCTGGTTGTAGAGGTGCTACCGGTGTTAGCTCCAGCCACGCAGGTCCATGGTTGCTGGTCGAAGCCGACCGGATCCCCACCGTTTCCTGCAATCAGAGCGTCTGGAGATTCACCTTGGCCGACCGTGATGCCACCCGTCAATGTTCCGGAGTTGTTGTAGATCCGGTTGTTAGCGATCTCCAGGTTATGCGCCCAGCCATGCACGAAGACACCGCCACCACCCTGCGAGCTATCGGTGATGGACAAGCCGTCAATGCGCGACGGGTTGCACATGAAGTTGCTGGTGTAACCAGTAGCGCCGGTGCCTACTGTGTTGCAATCCGCGGTGCTGTTGGTGAGTGGGAGAGTTCCGGTAAAGCTGCCGTCAGCGTTGACAAGCACCGGGAACTGGCCTTCATGCGCAATCGTGGACCCTGCGGCAGTATCCCGCCCAGCTCCGAAGACTTCCAACCCTGCGGGGTAGCGAACGCCCTTCGCCAGGACCGTGATCCCAGCTCCTTCATACGCTCCCATCAGTGAAGGCTCTTGTAACAACTGCGCCAGGTTGCCGTTGAGCGTGGTGTCCCAACCGAGAATACCTTCCAACGGTATGCGGTCTACTTGTGGATTGTTGGGGCCGCCGTTGTAATACTGCCAGCCGGTCCCCGGGCAACTGAATGCCCCGGTCGGATCGAACGGATTCAGAGGTTCGTTGCCGCCGCCGCCAGGCAGAGGAACGAGGTGGCCAGGGGTGCTGAAGGGTTGACCATTGGTCGCCAGGCCGAACAAGCAGGAGATCTGCGCGCGCCACGGGGTCAATTTGCCTTCAGGATGGGCATTTGCGTTAAGGACGCTGGAGGCAGCTCCGACACCTTGCAGGCGGACCGGCTTCCACATAATCAGGACTTCTTTGTAGACACCAGGGGGAACGATGATCAGGTCGCCCGGTGCGGCTGCGTCAATTGCAGCCTGGATCGTGGTGCTGACACGCGTTGGAGCTTTGCCTCCGATGGTGACGGTCACGGTATCGACTGACTTTTGGCCAGTAGATGTCGTGATGACCAATTCACCGCACTGTGCGTTTGAGCCACCGTATTGCGCTTGCTGTTGAATCGAGCAAGCCGGTACGCCGCTAGGTACAGTTCCGGTGATGGTTGTGTCGCTCCAGCCCACACCGGTCAGGGGATAAGTTTTGCCATCGCTGCCGAGAAGGGCCACAGTTCCCGCCGTGCCGCCAAAGCCATAGTGGCGGGTGACAGTCTTCTGGTTATAAGGCGCCTTTGTGGCCGCTGGTCCGGAGTACGCGTTGTTGTTCACGACCGAGTCGCCCAGGGCCGTAATCGTCAGGGTATGACCGGTGCCGGCTGCGCTAACCCAAGGTCCGACTCCATCGCCATTGACTGAAGCGATTGCAGGAGTTAAGGCCGGGTAGGCGCAATCAGGATTGTTGTAGCCTGCGCTCACAAAGGCTGCCGTGGGCGTGACCGGCGTATCCATGTACTGAGTCTGGCCAGGCATGAACGGGATTTCGTAGCAGAACTGGCTGTACGCCGGGTTGAACAGCGCGTCCGGAGTGGTTCCAGTTCCTGGGTCGTTCATACAGGTGACCATCATCGTCGGCGAATAGCCAGTTGGGTTTGGCGGATTGACTTCCCAAGTCGAGTAAGTCAAGCCGTTGTAAGCACCCCACTGGTCGGTGTAGACGCGGGAGATTTCGTTTCCGGTCCAATCCTTAATGGAAATGGGAAGATTGGGCGGCGCGAATTTCTCACCAAATTGCGGCGAGAACGGATCGAATTCAGAGGTGAAGTCGTCGGTGATGACACCGGTGAAGTGGGCGGCAGCGTGAGTCGAAGTGAAAACGTAGAACTTCGCCAGCGCCGACGTCTGGTCGGCCAGATTAACTTCCTTGCGATCACAGAGATTGCGGGTAGCTCCGGCGAACGGCGCTACTTCTCCTGACTGCGGGAAGAGGCTGATGAAATCGGGAACGATGCGCTTAGTTCCCACGCACGGCCAGTAGGTCTCCATGGTTCCGGTGTCGGCCTCATGGCTCGGCAAGGTCGTCCTGCCGAGATCGCTCGTCGAGTTCTGCGGATTGTTCGGATTGTAAGCCGAACTCACCGCAGCCTGGTCGGGAACGATGTAAATGGCTGATCCGAGGCCGGGGAATTGAACCGTAACCGGCGCGATGAAGTTATCGCCGATCAGAATGTTCTTATCCTCTTCCTTCACCAGCTCATAACCCGGAGGCACAACCACTTCTACGACATACTTGCCCGCCGGCAGCATCGGCAAGCCCGCGCGGTAGGGGTCGGTCGTGTCGGGATTCGGTATGCAAGCCGTGCAGTTCGTCCCGGTCGGTTTTCCGGTCGTCGGATTCATACCAGTAACGCTTGGGAACTGGTACATGCCGTCGTAAGGAGCAGGCTGCAACTGATTCCAGTTGTGCATGCCGTCATAGCACTTGAACTGCGAGTTGTACGGTATCGTGTGGAGCGGGGTCCCGGAGTGTGCATTGTTGTACACGTCGAGCCAGCTCGGTTGGTTGGACAGCGTGAAGAAGAATAGATCCCCGGCGGCGCCAGTCGTTGGGCCCAGAAGTTGACCTGGGCAGTTCATGTTCGGCACGCCATCGGACCGGAAGCCCTGCGCCCAATCATCGAAGCTGCTGGTCTTGGTGGTATCCACCAACTTCAGGGTTGGAGTAACGCCATCCGCGGCAACCCCCTCCTGGTAGAGATTGATGGTTACGTTCGGAACCAGCGGTTCCCAGCTAAGTTGCAGGAGCAACGTCGGATCGTCAAAGGGACGGGTCGAGGCATAGACAACGTGGCCTCTGATGCCGCCATTTTCACCGACAGCGTAGGGTTTCTTGCCGAACTCAAGGAAGTTGTTCTGGCCGGAGAATCCCTGCCAGCCCTCGGTAAGAACCCAAGGCGGATCGATGCGGCCCGTAGAACCACCCGGACCACTGGAACCACCCGCGATCGGCCCGGTTGCAATCGATGACCCGGTGCAGTCCGCCGTAGCGCAATAGACCGCGCCCGGTACTCGCAGGTTAGACGGTAGAGGAATCGCTTCGGTCGTATTCGCCATGAACTGGGCGATGTTGGAGTTTGCGCCCCCGGTTGTTCCGTCGGCGGGGCCGCCCGCGTCATAGACCACGTGGGTTCCCGTGTTCTTGTAGCGGGTCGCGTCGGTTTCAACCACATACCAACTGAAGAGCGGGAATACCTCGTTGAAGCCTGCGTTACCACTCAGATCAGTGTTGTTGAAGTTGGAGAAGCTGCCGTCACGGAAGCGAACGTTAGTCGGAACCAGCGTCAGCCCAGGTTCGTTGTTGTCCCGAACGCCGTTTCCGTTGAGGTCAAAGAAGGTGGTGGTGCTGATATTCGCCTGCCACTGGTTCGTGGCAATCTGACCCATGTCGGTAACTTTGCCGCCTTTTAGCGCAACCGGTGTCGAGAGGCCGTCCACCAGCATATCGTTCCACTGGTCAAATACGGTTATTCTCCAGGTTCCATCGGGAAGACCCGAGATGCTGAAGGTCCCATCGGCGGCGCACTTGGTGAAGGCAAAATCTTCACCATCGGTATCGCCAATGCTTATGTAGCACTGGGTGAAAGCAAAGCTATCGTTCGAACCGCTGCTATAGAGCCGCTCATCCGGAGTGCGGCTCATGCGCTCCGTGGTGACCATGCCCTTTACTGTGTTGGTGCAGTTCGTAGCGGCGACATTAAGATCGGTGCCAGCGCAGATTTTCGGTAAGCGAGCGTTGATGATTTTCGGATTGGCAAAGCCGATGGCAACGTGGTATCCCGCCGGCCCATACTCCTGGAAGTAGCCTGCCTCACCGATCTTCAGGAACGAGTCGTGAGCCTTCTGGCCGTCCAGGGTATTGGTCTGGAGCCACTCTTCGCCCCTCGCGATCCGGTCAGCTCCCGGTGTTGCAACTACGCCGTATCTTCCGGGCATCATGTTGTTGACAACCGCCTGGCCCGCTAATGGGGACAGGGTTATGCCATCCGATTCAAACCTTGGGCAAGTGACGATCGTGCCCGTGATACCGGTTTGAGTTGGATCGTTTACGCCGATTCGCGAAATCGGGCTAACCGGGCATGCATCGTTGCCTGTGGCCGGGTCAATCGACCCTGCCAAGCTGTTCGAAAGCGGCTGGTTGAACATGTCGTAGTTCACCTGGCCAGTCGGATCACCAGAACCACCTGCATCGTCAAAGATGGTGATGTTAAACTGCCCGAGGCCTGGTTCGTTGGTGGCCAGCACGTCGATTCCACCGCCGGCATCCTGCTCGCCGTTGAGCGGGAAGTCATCCTCAAACACAACCACGGAGAGCTTCGCCGGTGGGAATGGCGTGGGTTGCGTGAGCACCGTTACGGAAGTGGGGGGAGTACAGACGCCCGGCGCTGTGCATATCGGCACGATTGGGGCACCGCCCATGCCGTGGCCAGGGCTCGCGTTTCCGGTCTGGAACGGTAAGGCTGCGTCACCCGGCAGAACCGAAATGTAGTAGCGCTTCGTCGGATCAAGATAGACCTGGCTGGGATCTACAGGTGTCTGTTGTGAGGCGGTGGTCCGGCAGACGCCGTTTCCAACATCGCAAACGGCAGGCTGACCGAGAAGGGTCTGGCCAGTTTCGCACGCCACGGCGCCCGTAGGCCCTGTGCAGCCCGTAGCCACCACTGGCATGTAGCTGGTGTGGAAGTTAGTCCCAAAGGTCGGGACGATGGTCCCAGCCGCGCTTCCTGGGCAACCGGTCGGCGGAGGGTTCGTCGTGCAGTTGGGGTCAACGAAGAAGGTTCTGTCTTCCTCAATGATCCAGCGATAATCGTTGTTCGCAATGGGCGTCTTAGTCTGGCCGTCCAAAACCGTTACCTTGAGGCCGGAGCCCGTTGGGAAGACCAGCGTTACGGTAGCAGCCGATGCGCTGACCACACCCTGTGCGTTTTGTGCCTTGTAGGTAAAACTGTAGGTGCCTGCCGTCGGAACGGTTGCAACAAATCCGCCATTCGAATCCACAGTTAGCGCTAGGCCGGCGGACGGCGTGACGCTCGATGCAGCGACCGTAAGTGGATAGCCCGCTGCGTCAGTGTCGACCGACAGAATGCCTGGGGAGCTGATCTTCAGGAAGGTTGCGATGTTCGAGTGATAGGTGATGTTGTTGACGGTGATGCCGCTAGCGGCCTCAAGCGTCGCCACGCCCAGTGTAACTGTGGCAGTGAGAGCCGGGTTGCCGTTCGCCTCGTAAACAAACGAGTCAGCAACGGCGGCCCCAGCGGCACTGGGTGTATAGGCAAAGGTGCCGTCCGTATTGAGCGTCAGAGTGCCATGGGTGGGCGCCGTGAGGAGCTTGACGCCGTAGACGAAGCTATCGTTGGCGATTACACCCTTCGCCGGGTCCGAAACGACGAATGCCGGGCAAACCTGCGGAGTCGTCACGGGGCATGTAACCAGGGAGTTGTACGTATCAGGCCTGGCTACTGCAACTGCATTTGTTGCGGCGGCAGGAGGGAGTCCTGCGCCGTTGGCGCTGATGTAAGCCAGCATGCCGGCGTCACGCGAGGTCGCGTTGCCTGACAGGCTCAGTTCACGGTCGAATACAGGGATTGCTGTCCCGCCCGCAGCGGGCACATTCACCATTACGTCGTAGGTTTTGCCCGCGGCCATAAAGACTTCACTCTGTACGCGGGTGACGCCGGGCAGGCGATTACCGTCTTCAGCAATCAGGCCGAATCCGGCGACTGGAGTTGTCCCTGTCTGCGATCCGACGATCGCAGGCACGTGCATACGTAATCCGGCATTCACAAAGCGCACCAAAACATTCCCGGTGCCTGGGGTCAAGCCTGTGGCGGGCGAAGTTGGGAACAAGGATGACAACGTGTTCGTCTTGTCAAACGCAACGCCGTTGATCATGTAATACAGCGGCGTATAGTTCACCGCCGGGGGATAACACGTGTTAACGACCCCAATAGGAGAATTGGGATTCCCGCATTTACCGGGCAGTCCCGACCAAACCGCAGTCTCCGTGAATCCTGCAGTGTTAACCGCGGTGCTGACCGCGTTGTTCTGGACTGGATCGATTTCACTAAGCAGAATCGGAACTTCCGCGTTGTAACTGACGCCCGGATAAGCAGTACCGGGGGCGGTCGCGCTGGTGGGAGCAGTGGTAACCACCAGCATTCCGTACAGGCCCATTGGGCCCTGGATCGAAGGGTGCGTGCCGGACTCAATCAAGTACGTGCCCGGCCGGAGATTGCTCCAGGTCAAAGCCGTTGTCGCGCCCGCCGCTACTTCGGTCGAGAACGACTGCACACGCGGCCCCTGTGCTGGTGCCGTGCCACCTGGCCCTCCAGCGATGGGCCAGGTAGTAGCCCCTTGGGCGTTGGAATGGTCCGGGGACGCCACGGTGGTCGCCGTGGTGCCGAGGCCGCCACCCAGTTGGCCCACGATCGTCAGCGAGGTTGGCACGGAATTGCCATTCGCGAACGACAGGCTATTCGTGAGGTTGATCGTGAGGGCTTGTCCCGTAGGAACTGTAATCACAACGGGTGACCAGCCGACCGCTGTTGGATTCGACTTGGCGCATGCCGCGGTGGAGCCAGAAACGGCGGTGCCGCAACTGTAGCCCCACATTGGTACCGCTGTTCCGTCCGGCATGGTCAGAGTGGCCGGTGCCGCAGTCAGATTTATCGTCTGCTGAGCAACCGCCAAACCTGCTCCGAGGAGGAAAACAGTTGTTACGAGAATCGCTGTCCTCAGACTTGTTTTGAGATGGTTAAGTCGCATTGCTGCTCTCCTCTTCATTAGTTGGACTCGTCAATAACAAATTCCCGGGAATCGACGAGCATCATCATCATCATTCCGCCTGGGAACGCGTTGTTTGTCGTGATTTCGCGCTCGTTGTGCGAGTGCCACATAAACGCAAAACCAGCCTCGCCTGAAGGCGAGTTGGCGATGGTGCCGGACGGTGGAGTAACCCCCGTAGGGCCAGTCGCGCGAACCGTCGCGTCCGCTCCAAGGTATGGGCTGCCGCCGAACCACGCGCCGTTGGTCAGAATGTTCGCATCAGGCAGAGTTGCAGGACCGCCCGAAGCAACATCGCCGAACGGAGCAACTTGGAGCGGTTTGTTGTGGTCCTGGCACCACTCCCAGAAATTGATCGCGGTAGGGGCACTGGTGTTATAGCCGTTGGCGTCCGGTGTGCAACTGAGTTTGGCGCTGGCATCAGTGGAAGTGGGATTGTGACCGTACATATCCCAATTGAGTCCTCTGCCAGTGAAGTAGAAGAGCCCATCGAAGGCCATTCCTGGAGTGGTGGTCGTGGTGAACAGCGCGGGTCCCGCAAGCTTAGTTGCATCGGATGCGCTGAGAATCAAGTTGCCGTCACGCGCCAGAATGCGCACGTGGTTGGCGTGCTCGTGGAACGGATGTTGCCACCGGCCCTGGCCGATCACTCGTAACAGCACCTCTTCGCCTGGGTGCAGGTGCGGATTGCCATTGTAGGGCTGGTGCGGATATTCGGCGGCGTAGTTGGGATCCATGTCATCTGGCATCGAACGGCCGTTGATCAGGAAATACGCTGGGTGGTAGGGCTCGGTCGGAACTTCGAGATTGCATCCCACCGCCCCAGCCACGCAGCCAGCCTTTGCAGTGGCCTGTGCTAGTGCCTGGCTGTGAATGTTGGGATCCATCTCTGAGAACTGAAAGAGGTATTCGCGGTCATAGCAAGTCTGGGCGTGATCGTAAGCGGCTGCAGCTAGCCTGAAATCAGATTCACCCCAGTGGGATTCCGCAGTCAGGTTTGCGGCGTGCAGACCTGATGTGCAGGCGGTAGGAATGGTTTTCGGAAGTACGATAATGGCGCCGTACAGGCCCATCTCGACTTGTAGATCACCTTGGGTTCCGCTGTAGTAGGAGTGAGTCCCCGGCGTCGAGGCCGTAAACGTGTACGTGACCGTACCAGCCGGAGCCGCCTCCTGCGTCATCAGGCCGGCGACACCGCCCGTCGTGGTTACCGTAAAGCCGGGAAACAGAATCGAGGTATTGCCGGCCGCAGTGGGAAGTCCATTCAGCAGATTCACTGTGACGGTCTGTCCCTCTGTGACGATCAGTGTAGGTCCGGGAACCTGCATCGTGTTACAGAACCCGGTGGTAATAGCCGCTGGCGCATAGCCAGCCGGAGCGCCGTTGCAACCATAGCCCCACGAGTAGATCGACTGACCATCTGGTTGGCTGATGGAGGCCGCTTGAGCCGTCAGGTTGAAGGTGGGCCCGGTGATGCCAGGAGCCGCAGCATGCGCACTCATAGTGAGCAGCAAGGTCAGCGCCAGCATCGCAACCGGAAGCACGCGTGTCATCGAAATTGTCTTCCTTGTTTTCATCGCGCTCATCGTTGCTCTCCTAATTGACATGGACTTCTGTCATCAAACCGCCAAAGTTCTCAGCATCGTTTGAGAGGTGGTCGAGATTGGGTGTGTAGAGGTAGTAGGTTCCCGCGGGAACACCAGTGCTATCCAGAATTACGTCGAGCGATTCGCCTCCAGCCAACGTAATCGAATTGGTGTAGTAGTCGAGGTTATTTCCCGCTTGATCCCGCAACAGCTTGGCGTTGTATCCGACGACGTGCATCGGAATCCCCAACGAGGCCAGCGTCTGATACTCCGTAACATCAAGATCAGAGATGCGAAGCAGCGCCTTTTGACCTTGGGTCATGGTGATGATCGAAGGTAGAGGCTGCGAGAAGTGCATCGCACCATCCGCCGATGCCGTCTGCAATGGGCCGGGCGTTACCGTGTCGGGGTAGCTCCGTCCATTTAGCAAGAAGTACTTGTCCTTCATATCCGCAAAGCCTTCTGGGTTGAAGGTCATGCCGACAAAGTGGAAGTTGGGGTCGAAGCCGTGGATCTGCAGAGGATATTCAACGTCGTAGTAGGTTGAGCCGTCGCCGTCGTTATAGGCGTAGTTGCCAGTTGCCGCGCGAGTCGCAGTGTTGGCAGCGGGCAACGGATTGGTGCACACAACGTCAGTGGCGGAGTTGCAGGCGGTGCGGAGATCCGTCTGCTGTGCCTGGAGGGCGGTGTAGAGGCTGGTGCCGGTTGGCACGCGATCCTGCCGGGGACGCACATACAACTGCCCGACCATGCCCATCTGCAAGTGCTCAGGAGGAGTGATGTGGCAATGCCAGAAGTAAGTGCCCGCATCCGGCGCCAGGTAGTAATACGTGAAGCTGCCGCCAATGTTGATGGCGACCGAGGCGTCAGGAACGCCATCGTAGAACGCCGAAGCGTTCGGATAACCGTGGAAGTGGACCGTGTGCTGTTCGAACAAGTCGGGCCGCATGATCATGCCCACGTTGCTCAGGGTAAGGAAGTATTCGTCATCCTCATCAATCGCCATCAACGGAGCCGGAATATTTCCGTTCATCACGCCGATATCCATGATGGGGCGGGGATCCACATGTCCTGTGAAGCACGGCGATGCAGCCGCGATCGCAGAGGTGGAGTTCGTACACGATGTTACAGGGGCACTTATAGTGATGGCTGGCGCTGTTACATACCCCTGACCCGGAAATGGAATATCAATGTCGACGAGTTTGCCGCCTGCAAGGACTGCATTTCCAATAGCAGTGTTCGCGACGTTGTTACCGGGGGGTGGGGCGAAGGTCACTGTTACCGGCCCATAATAGCCACTACCAGGGTTGGTAATCGTAATGGTTTCGACGATGCCTCCAGCGACAACTGCCGTCGCCGCCGCCAAAGTGCCACCAGGGGTTGGGTAACTCTTTTCTGAATCTCCGATCTGACCCACTGCGCCGTTGTAACCGAACGAGCCTGGGGCGGCGTTATCCGTCGTGGCAGGATCACCGGGTTTCAGAGGCGTCGTGCCCGCATACGGGGTATTGAAGACGCTCGGGAACTGGGTGCCAGGTTTACCTGCAGCCATATCCGCGAGCCCAGAGAGCGGTCCGAAGGAGAACATGTACGTCTGCGTACCGTCGCCCATTGTCGCGTAACCGTCGCCGCCGGAAATCTGCTGGCACTTGATCGCGCCGTTTACGTGAGCTGTCGGCACCTGATAGCCATTGGTCCCGTTAGCTAATGTGGTAGGTGCGGTGTATGCAGGTTCCGCATTGTTGGCGGCCGCATTTGGGTGGGTAATGGTGCTGGTGGGACATTGCACCCGGAAGGACTGCCCGCTTGCCGCGATTGACACAATGTTGACTACAAACAGTAACAACAAATTCTGGTGGAGCTTCCTTGTTACCATGCTGACCTCCCGACATGGGTTACGGTTGAGCAATGCACGGGCTAGGCACGCGGCTGCCGCAATACTTTGCTGTGAACACGGAGCGGGGAGAAGCGACACGACCAGAAGTACGTGCCTCTCTCCAGACTGTGAAGCTTTGGCTAATTTGAGACGAAAACAAGGAAGTGATCTAACAAGGCCTTCGCTCCCCTGACGAAAATTGCTACGCACGCTTTATTCCAAAGTACCTGACCGGGTACTTTGGGCCATTGGGGGAAGGGGCGAAAGAGCGCAGGGGCTAGAGTTAGGGCCATTTCTGGGGAGATCAGACTAATCGATGGACCTTACTTCAGGTGAACGTAATTCGGAGCTAGCCTATTTGGAGTACCTCGAACGTGCTCTGCTGTGGTACTTACATTCCAACTACTCGCATTGGCTTATGGCACGTAGGGACTAGGGTGCTTTAGGAGAACTTAGGAAAAGGTTTGCGAAGACTTTGGCTACCTTAGTACTTAAGGGGCGATGCAGAGCGGCACGACACGACTGGAAAACCAGAGAACAGAAATGACGATAGCGTCCCCCCTTTGGGAGAACACAATCGTCACTTGTCACACATAACTTCCCAGTCTTCCGGGAGCCTTTCTTTCGAATACTTACATTTCAGTCCGCGGATGCCTCTCGCGCGCGGCGAGCCTCGTAAGACTTCAGGTGTGCATAAGCCACACGTAATACTGGGCTGGCGATTCCCTTCTCTGTTCCTCGACGCAGCAAATCTCCGATTACGTGGTCAGCCTCAATTGGCGCGTTGCGCTCGATATCCCTAAACATCGAAGCCGCGAACAGAGAGTTGGGCGCTGTGAGCATGGTACGCCCGCCCTCAACCGACTTCTCGCGGGGCGCAAAGCCCTCACTGGCCGCAATCGCGGCGCATTCGTCCAGCAGCGCCGAGGTGATATCGGCGGCGCCCGCAGCCACAATGTCGCCGACGCTGGCCCGCATCAAACATGTGCTCCCCGCACAGGCGGCAATGAATACCCACTTCTCCCACATCTCGAGGAGAACTTTTTGGCTGAGGCGTGATACGAATTTGGCACCCGAGAAAGCAGACGCAATCGCCTCGACGCGTGCGGATCGCGATCCATCGCGCTCGCCGAAAGTGAGAAAGTGGACATCGTTGAGGTGCAAAACGCGCCCAGCATCAAGCACAAGGGAGGCCGCGCAGAGTCCGCCCAGAACGTGAGCCGGGCCAAAGCGCTGATCAAGAATATCCATATGCCTCATACCGTTCAGCAGAGGCATGATCATTGTGTCTGGCCCCACTGCAGGGGCGAATGAAGCGATTGCGCTTTCGAGGTCGTAAGCTTTGCAACTCAACAGGATGAGATCGAAGCGGCTGTGAATATCTTCGGCAAGTACCGTCGGTGGGTTTGGGATTGTCACATTGCCGCAGCGACTCTCAATTTGTAGGCCGGAGCTGGCTAACTCGGCGGCACGTCTGGGCCGTACGAGAAACGTAACGTCTTGCTTTGCCTCCAACAATCTGCCGCCAAAATAACCGCCTATACCGCCGGCACCAACCACAAGAATGCGCATATCTTAAGCTCCTGGCAAAGTAGTAGAAACTTTTATGATCCCGCCGGATCAAGTAAACATTCAATCATACACAGATAAATTTCATCACCGCTGTGCGGCCTAGAAATGCACATGAAACAAATGGTCGAGCAGGAAGAGCATGGCGACTCCTACGAACAGCAAAAGTGGCATACGAATACCGGGTTCGCGATTGACTTCGGGCACGATATCGGAGGCTGCTACGTAGATGGTTACGCCCGCAGAAACTGGCAACCCGATGGCGACTCCATGGCGCACCACTACCATGGCGAGCACTCCCAGCAACGTTCCTATGCCCAGTACCACGGAAGCAGCGAAGGCTCGCATCGAGCTTCGTCCACTCGCCAGCATCACGGATGAAACGGTGAAGCCCTCGGGAATCTTATGCAGGAAGATCGCAAGGAATACGATCCACCCCAGCCAGTTGGAAACCAGGAAGCCGGAAGTAATCGCAATGCCGTCGAAGAAGGCGTGGATTACCAAGCCGAGCAAGACTGTCGTGCTCTTGTGATGATCCAGAAATTCGTCGTGATGAGTCTCCTCACCGAAGTGAAAGTGTCCAGAGACCACATGTTCAAAGAAGTGAATGATGAGGTAGCCGAGCAGGACCAGGAAACCGGCGTGTTCTCCATTGCCGCCTTCCAGGTTGACACTTGCGGGTACCATCTCCGTAATGGAGGTGGCCAGCATAAAGCCCGCTCCTAGCGCCATGAAGTACTTCAGATAGCGTTGATCCCACTCGCGACGGACGAGCAGCGCGCCACCCACGATATTTGCGGCACCGGCGGTGAGGCCGAGAAGGATGCTGAGCGCGATCGGATTCATCGCCTAGCCGCTGTGCCGGATGTGCAGAATATCGCCGTCTTGCACGATGTATTCCTTGCCTTCAAGCCGCAACTTACCGGCAGCGCGCGCCGCCGCCTCGGAGCCGAGTTCGAGCAAGGTGTCCCAGCGAATGGTTTCCGCGCGGATAAAGTGCTTCTGCAAGTCAGTGTGGATCGCGCCCGCAGCATCTTGAGCGCGAGTGTTCTTCTCAATGGTCCAGGCGCGGCATTCATCCTCGCCTACGGTGAAGAACGACATCAGTCCGAGCAGTTCGTAGCTCTTGCGGATAAGGCGCGTGAGGCCACTTTCGGTCAATCCGTAGCTGCCTAGAAATTCGGCGGCTTCCTCGTCGCTCATGTCAGCCAGTTCCGCTTCCACCTTGCCACAGATAGCGCTGACGCCGGTGTTCGGTTTGCTGCTGTATGCGGCAAGCCCGAACTTATCCACCGCTGCGTCGAGATCGACGCCGAGCGTGGTGCTTTCGCTGATATTCAGGACATAGAGAATTGGCTTTTCTGAGAGGAACATGAAGCCGCGAATCACTTTCTTCTCGTCCTTGGTCATCTCCATCTCACGAAGCGGGCGTTCGCTTTCAAGGAAGGCTTTCGTGCGCTGCAGAAGTTCGTTCTCTTTTTCGAGTTCAGGAGTTTTTTTCTTGAGCAGATCCTTTTTCATGCGCTCGAGACGCGCTTCCACCTGCCCTAGATCGCTGACCATCAGATCGAATTCCACATTGCTAATATCGCGGATTGGATCGAGCGAGCCCCCAACGTGCGGAATCGAATCATCCTCAAAGACACGCAGTACGTGAACCAGCGCATCGACTCCGCGCAAGCCCGCGAGATAGGCGGTCTCCTTCAATGCTTCCTGACCAATGGCGCCCACGTCTGCGTATTCCACCTGGGCATGAATGAGCTTGCGCGGATTGCATTGCGCAGCGAGTCGGTCCAGCCGGTCATCGGGAACCGTGGCAACTCCAATGTGCGCCTCGCGCGGGTTAGAGCTTCGGTTGGAAATATCCGCTCTGGTGAGAATCTTGAATAATGAGGTCTTGCCCACCTGGGGCAAACCGATAATGCCAGTCTTCATATAGATATCAATCGATTCCGTTCACGGTTCGCGACGGTCATGCCGCCGCATACGACAACAAGCCTTGTACGAACGCGTTCTCTTCCATGATAAACGAGAGGGGACTGCCGCGGGTGCGCACCACCCAGATACAAGCGCAACATCTCGCTTGAATCTCTGCACACTCGTGAATTATCCGAGCTTGCTGCTATCCCAATTCCAGAAGTGAGGGTTCCGCTTTTTCCGAAATTCCAAATCCAAACTTCTCGATCAAAACTCCTAGCCCGCGAATTCGCCTTCAGTTGGGGACTGAACCGTTCAGAACGATATGGCTCGCCGCGTGCAAATCGACAGATGGATACACTTTCCACCGCGTGCGGTGGATTCCATCCGGCTTGTGCTGGGTACCTGCGCGACGACTTGGTTACGCCGCTTCACCGATTCTCCTGGTCCACTTTCAGTTGGCGCTTGTCAACATTTGTGGGAGACCGCGACTGGGGCAACACTGCTTCGATATGTCCTCTCAATGTTTCCCTTAACTGAAAACCAGTGCTGGTGGACTGAACCAAGCTGATCCTAAGCACGTGAACTAGCGATTTCGAACCTGGGGGATTTGAGATGTTACAACGAATTATCAATCGACAAATTCATGCATGTCTGCTGTGCGAGTTCTTGGCTGTAGCGCTGCTGTTTGCTTCGGTCAACCTCGCTGCGCAGTCAACTACCACAGGCAGCGTGTCCGGAGTAGTAGCGGATCAGACTGGAGCCGTTGTGCCAGGGGCTACGGTAACGCTGAAGAGTCCCGACACAGGGCGCACCAGCACAGCCAAAACCAACGGCTCCGGTGTGTACCAATTCTCTCTGCTAGCGCCCGGCCCGTATTTAATCACTGCTTCGAACCCAAACTTCAATCCTGCAACCGCTCAGGTGTACATTGCGGTTGGACAGTCGACCGCTGCCAACATCAGTCTCCATCTTGCGAGTCAGGAGCAGACCGTCGAGGTGAGCGCGGAAGGCTCCGCAGTCCAGAGCGACAACGGCAATATCTCCACGACCATGTCGCAATCGATGATTGAAAATCAACCAAATCCTGGCAACGACCTCAGCTACATTGCGCAAACTTCTCCGGGTGCAGTGATGAACACCCAGAGCGGGTATGGCAACTTCTCAACTTTTGGTTTGCCGGGCACCTCCAACCTGTTCACGTCGAATGGCATGAATGACAACGATCCGTTCCTTAACCTCAACAACTCCGGTGCCACCAACCTGATGCTTGGCACCAATGACGCCCGGGAAGTTACAGTAGTGAACAACGGGTACTCCGTAGAGTACGGTGGCCTTGCGGGATCGAACGTGAACGTCGTCAGCAAATCGGGCACAAACCAATATCACGGCAACGCCCAATATTTCTACAACGGCGACTTTCTTAACGCCAACAACTGGATCAACGACAACACTCAGACGCCCAAGCCGCATGCGGTTGCAAATCAGTGGGCGGCCTCCTTCGGCGGACCAATCAAGAAGGATAAGAGCTTCTTCTTCATCAATAACGAAGGACTCTACGTTGCCCTTCCCACCAGCACCCCGGTCCTGATTCCGTCGCCGGCATTCCAGGCCGCTACTCTCAGCGGCATTCCGGCGTCGCAGGTCCCACTCTATAAGCAACTGTTCAGCCTCTATAACAACGCTCCCGGCGCGAGCAGGGCGGCTCCGTCCGCAACTTCGCCCGATGCGCTGCTATTCACCAGCACGGCAGGCAATCACACTCATGAGTGGATACTCTCTGGACGCTACGACCAAAACATCAGCAACTCTGACCGTGCGTTTATTCATTTCCGCATGGATAAGGGAGTCCAGGCCACCTACACGGATCCTCTGACGCCGGCCTTCAACCTGGAGAGCAAACAGCCACAGTACGAAGGACAATTGAACTTGAATCACACCTTCGGAAGCAATGCCGTGAACCAATTCATCTTCTCGGCGTCGTACTACCGCGCGATCTTCACAGTACCCAGTGAAAGCGCGGCCGCAGCAGCTTTTCCATTCACGTTGGATTTCGAAAACGCAAGCTTCTACCCAGTTGGCAACGACAACTTCTTCCAGAATGGCAGGAATGTAACCCAGTATCAGTTTGAGGACGACTACTCCCGCCACTTTGGGAACCATGACCTGAAATTTGGTATCAACTTTGTGCGCGATGATGTCACCGATTTTGACCTCCTCGAGTATGCATTGTTCGGGTTCCAATCAAATGAAACTCTGGCTGATTTTGCCGCTGGAAACGGCTCAGCAGCCTACGTCCAGCAGTTTCCACAAAATGGAAGGCAGAGTGTCCCGATTGCAACCTACGGGTTAGGCTTCTACGCCCAGGACGCATGGCGAATTTCCAAGAATCTGAAAATCACGCTTGGTCTGCGGGCCGATCACAATTCGAACCCGGTTTGCCAGATCAACTGTTTTGCCCGCTTGCCAGGCAGCTTCAACTCGCTTTCGCACGATGCAACGCAGCCCTACAATCAGGCGATTTTGTTTAACCAGCACCAGGCGCTTACCAAGTTTGACGCATTGAACTGGGAGCCACGCTTCGGCTTCGCGTGGACGCCGCGAGGTTCGGACTTTGTAGTGCGCGGAGGATTTGGTCTGTTCATTGACAAATTCCCAGCCACTGTCGCCGACGACATGTTGTTCAACCCTCCCTTCAACAATGGATTTACGGTCGGCAGTACGGCGGGCGCTCCCGTCGCACTCAGCGATCTTCCCGCCACCGCGGCAGCCGCGAACCAGGCGTTCACAGGAGGCTTTTCGGGCGGAGGCACCGCAACGAGCATTGCTGCGAGCAACCCGTTCTTTGTTCCCCCGGGGTTCTTCAATCCGGCCGGGTCGCTGCATTCGCCGCGATACCAGGAGTGGAACCTGCAAATCGAAAAGGGCCTTGGACCAAACATGACATTCTCTATCAATTACGTCGGGAATCACGGTATTCACGAGGCGTGGATTGCGAATGGCGTGAACGGGTTCAATGCTCCAAATAGCTTTGGTGGACTTCCTCTCACCGCGCCGGATGCACGATTCGGCACAGTGCAGGAAGTGCAGACCAGCGCCCTGTCCAACTACAACGGTGTTAGTGTCAGCCTGCAGCGAAGAATGAAGTCTCTGCAGTTCCAGTTCAACTACACCTGGAGCCACGCCCTTGACGAAATCTCGAATGGTGGCATCTTGCCGTTCTCGTTTGGCGCTCCATTTTCTGATAACACGAGCATTCAGTTCGCACAGAATCCATTCAATTTGAGGCAGTACAACTATGGCAATTCCGATTACGACACGCGGCACTATGCCAGCCTCAACTATGTCTGGACGACGCCCAGGATGAAGAATACCTGGCTGGCGGCAATCGCAGATTGGACGATCTCCGGAAACGTTTTCAGTCGGACAGGTTATCCCTTCACGGTCATCGACAGTTCGACAAGCGTCTTGGCAACAGAGAACTTCCATCTTGTGCCCGGAGTTAACACGCAAACCTTCGCAAACCAGGTCATTCCCGGATCGTTCAGTTGTGGCGCATCGGCTGCTGGCCGCGGCGGCATCTCGAACCCCTGCGGAATCATGACCACGGCCTATCAATCGATACCAACCGACTCGGCGGGGAACCTGCTGGCTGGAACATGGGGAAATCAGCGACGGAACCAGATTTACGGTCCCAGCTACATCAACACCAATCTGACGCTGATGAAGAACTTCCAGTTCCCGCGATGGGAGTCCGGAAAGGTCGGTGTGGGGGTTCAGTTCTTTAACATCTTGAACCACCCCAATTTCGATCAACCGGTTAACGATCTAGCGAACCCGTTGTTCGGAACGATCCAACATACAGTCAATACTCCGACGAGTATGTATGGGTCATTCCTTGGGGCAGATGCGTCAGCACGGCAAATTCAATTGCGTGCGACACTCAACTTCTAGTGATCCTTAAGGCTGAACCGGGGAGCTACCAAGCTCCCCGTTTTTTCCGGCAAGTCACTGGCCGGGATTGCTTGCGGGATCTGTTTGCCGGCGATGCGAGCTGCGTCCTGCGTTAGTTTTGCAGCGTGCTCGAGGTCACGTGCGATCCGTTCTGCCATCGTTTCATCTCGGCATTGGCATTGGATATGCGCGAGTTCGTGCGCGATGATGTGACGGTAGTTCGAAGGAAATTCACGGAAGATAAC
>Ga0364922_10412_pt1 | contig 21681 bp, 19 predicted proteins | sample ExccelJu500001D4_2_FD_206955 | JGI IMG/M metagenome (GOLD analysis project Ga0364922, IMG submission 206955) | Enriched cells from Trout Bog Lake Hypolimnion, Wisconsin, USA - BchlTB.June20.5000.01.D4 | ecosystem: Environmental > Aquatic > Freshwater > Lake > Hypolimnion/Profundal zone | place...
CGCCTTTGACGCCGACGAACGCGAGACGAGAGGAGGCGTTAGTGGGATTGAGGTCGGCCGTGTAATTTTGAAGCGTGGTGTTCCCGTTCGAGTTAATGAGACTCGCGACAGAAGCAACCGTGGGATCGAAGCCATATTGCAAAGCCCAGCCATCGGGAATTCCGTCATTGGCGGAGGACCAGACGTTCGGATCAAGGCCGTATTGATACTCCTGAATATCTGTCAGGCCGTTACCAGAATGGCTGCTCGTCGTGGTTACTGCGGAGAGTGTGCCGAAGTGGGAGCGCACCCAGCAGTCCGGCAGACCCAAGCCAACCGTGTCGGTGGCCGCGCCGGTGTAAGTTTCGATTGTGCCGCGTGGCGTCAAATCCTTGCCGGCAAAGCCGGAAAAATTTGTTGGGTAACGATGGACTTTGAATACTTCATTGAGCGTTTCCAGCGGAAAATTCGTGTTGCTGTTCGGGTCGAAAGGAATCGTGCTGCCCTGGGCCAACGGCGTGGTGGTCACAGGATTCACGTATTGCCAGAGGGTTTGCAGGTTGCTGGTGACTTCGAACAGCGTGCCGCGAATGCCAAAAGTAATGAGCGTGTCGCCGTTCGGCTCGCGTTCCGCACCGCCAATATCCGCACCGTAGAAATTGGTCGCGGGATTGTTGGTGTATTGCCAGAAATAATTTGTCGGGCCGAAATAGATGTTACTCGCACCAGTGTAAAAGCCATTTGCGTTCACTGGTGGAACAATTTCATCAATCGAAGTGTAGGCAGGATTGGCACGATTGATGCCGTTGTCATGGATGAGAATGTGACCCGCGCCCGGACAGTTGGTTGGAATCCAAGTCGCGCAGTGCTGCTGCCAGAGCATTTCCTTGTGCGTCGTGTCGGTGAGATTGTTGATGGCCGGATTACCCCAGCGATACAGCAAATCGCCGCCCTTGCCGTAACGACCTCCAGTGTGTCCGGCGGCCTGCGCGGTGGTGGTGCTGTGATCAATCACCCAAATTTCACATTGGTTGCGGGAGCTGATGAGGATTTGGTCGAGCTGTGGATTGTAATCTATGCCGTTGAAATGATTCCAAAACTGCTGCAGCGGTCCGCTGTTCGCATTGATGAGTTCAACGTGATTGCTGACCACGCCGTAATTGGCCTTAGTCGCGTCATATTGTTGAATGAGGTGATCCCAGACATGCCACTGCCAGACAATCGTGCCGTTGGTCGTGCCATCTTTCGCGGCGGGCTGCACTTCAATGATGGCGTCGGGTAGCAAGAATCCGCCGTTGGTGGTCACACTGGCTTGCGTCTGCGAATTCGTCTGAAAACCGGCAGCGAGAACTTCCGCCAAAGATTTTTCCTCGCACATGATCATCAACACATTGCCGTTGGGCAATAGCGCGATGTCGTGGTGCGTCAGGTTGGTCGGCGTGTTCTGCTCATAACACCAAACCAAATTATTTTGCCAATCTCGTTCTTCCACCCGGCCGCCTTCACCGCCGCCGGTGTTCAGTAGCGCCGCAAAACCCAAGGAACAGGTTCGCAATAAGTGACCGTTTGGCATCAAATAGTCCGCGCGGCCCGGCGTGTAGGCGCTCGTCCACGTGTGGACATATTGGCCATTGTTATTGAGCAAATACGTGCTGTCACCCTGCATCGGCGACATCAACGTATAGCCGGCCTGCACGCCAGGAAGATTGGTGAACAATCCCACCGTCTGCGGAATCATTTCCCGTCGCATCACGCGAAAGCCTGTTTGACTCCATTGACCGTAAGGATCGCCGGGCGGGCCGCCGCCGAGAAACCAGGCGGGGTCCCGATTGGAAACGCGCGCATGGCCGTAATCAAAATCATTGGTGGCATTGCCGTTCCACCAAGTGCCGCCGCGCAGGCAGCGATAAGGCGCGCCGGTGGCATAGTCCGGGAAATAATCATTTGTTGACAGGATGGCCAGCGTCGGTCCGGGCGGATTTGTGACGATATTGTAATTCGTGCAGTAGGCGTAATAGTTATTCATATACCAGTCGTTGCACCATTCCCACACGTTGCCGCCCATGTCATAAAGGCCGTAGGGATTCGAGCCGTCGCTCGTCTGATAAGTCGTCTGGCTGCCGGGCCAGTTGTAATTTGTCGCATAGCGGAGCGAGCCGTTGTAAAATCCCACCGGGGTTGTGCAGGGATAATCGTTCGTGGTCTCGAACGGGTCGCCGGAATTTTCCCAATTTGCGAAGGTGCCATCGGCGTTATAGTTCGTGCCCCACGGAAACATGCAATAAGGATTCGTCAGCCCGCCGCGCCCGGCATACTCCCATTCGGCCTCGGTCGGCAGCCGCCAGCCGTTTTTTGTAAAATCCACATCGCCGTTGGTTGGGTTGTAGCAGGAATCAAATCCATTCGTTTGGCTCAGCCAGTTGCAATAGGCAATCGCGCCGAACCAGTTCACGCTCGTGACCGGATGCAGGTCATGGCTTTCCAGCACGACGAATGCGCCGTTCTGATACTGGATGCGGCTGGAGTAAGAAATGTCGTGCGTGTAAAAATATTCGTTTGTCCCGCCGACGGCATAGACGATGTTGGTGCGCACTTCAATCAGCCCTTGCGCCAGCGCCGCGTTAAGAAAATTGCAATACTCGCGGCAGGTGACCAGTGTCGTGTCCATGTAAAGCGGCGAGACATAGACGTTGTGGACCGGGACTTCGTCGGTGTAATGCTTGGGATCAATATAACCGAACTGGTCGCCCATCAGAAAATATCCGCCGGGAATCCGCACATATTGCGCCGTAAATGGAATGATGGCGTTGGAAGTGCCGGTAGTGGTCGTAAGGGCGATTTGATCGAGAAAAATCCGGTTGCCGGTGGCGCTTTCGTTGAACTGAAATCTCAAAGTTAAATTGCTGACTAGCTCGCTCGACTGCAAAGTGTAAGTGTAGTGCGTCCAGCCAAAACCGTTCGTGGTCTGTCCCGACAAGCGCGTGGTGAAAACGCCTGTGCCCGGATTGATCTGCATCGTCCAACCGGCGTAGCTGTTCGCGGTAAGTGGCGACGGAATCTGCAAATAAAAGTCCATCGTTCCGCTGTTGCCTTGCGCATTGATACCCAGAGCCGTGGTAATCGTGCTATCGGTGAGGTTGGTGGTGCCATTCTTGAACGACAAGCCACACGGGTTGCCGGCGTAATTGGCATTCACATTTTGCTCGAAGGGGTTATTCACGTTGAAAGTGACTGTCCACGGATAATTGCAACCCGAACCGGTCCACGGCTTGGCCGCGTTGGTGGCCATCGTTTCTAAAAAAACCACCGTGTTTGTCGTTGTTGCGTTCACTGGCAACACACCGGCAAACAGGGCTACCAACAAGGCAATCCGAAAACAGCACTGACAGCGTGTCGTTTTCATGGCGGTCAGGCTGGCAGGCCTTCCTTCTTTCCCACCAACGCCGCCAGTTTTTGTTCGGCCATTTCCATTTCAGACAATTTCGGGGTCGCAGCGGTAGTCGCCGTCGATTCAGTTGATTGAACAGCCGGCAATACCGGTTGATGGATTTTGCCAGCCTCCGGATAGGCCATGCGGATCAACCAATTCCCGCGCAGCAGCCAAATGGCAACGGTCAGCGTGAAGGCAACCGGCAGGAAATTGCTAACGATGTTGATCAGCGGCGTGCCTCGTGCCTGCGCGAGCACCATGAAGGTTTGCACGACGAGGTCTTTCAGCCCGATGCAGAGGAATAACAATCCGGTTAGCCGGACGGCCAGCCGGAAGATTTCTTTGTAGATATTGGTTTCTTTCATAGTTATTTGGTCTTTTTATTTTGGTTGTTGTTTGTCGGAATCATCTTTTGTTCACCACATGAGCCGGTAAAACTTTTTTTGTATCGTTGAAACTGGATTGGTGTCGGTCCAGGTGTTGGTCTGGCCCACGAACACGTTGCTCCAGGTCATCAAATCGGAAGACCATTGAACAACGTAGTTCAGCTCAGAATTTCCAGACCATTGCAGCGCCATGTTGTTTTTGGCAATTGCGCTGGTGAGTAATCCCGCCGCCGGAATTGTGTAGCTGTAGGCGACCTGACCGTTGGTCACTCCCGGTGGTGCATTGTTGGTGATGCCGTTCGGCAATTCATTCGCCGGCAATATCGTGCGGACATAATCCACTTTGACATTCTCAGGTGAAACGGTGACGCGGGTATAGCCCGAATTGTTTGTCATGTAGAGATAGTTGGTATAGGCATCCGCGTTGAACAACGAATAGTTCGGGTCGGCGGGATTGGGCAATTCCTGATAGGTGACGCCATCGAGTTCCTGATGAACAAAGACGTGGTCGTGCCCCTGAAAAAAGATGGTGACGTTGTTGGAAACGAAAAGTTGGTGAATGGTCAGCGGCCAATTCGGGCGGTTCGTGGTAAAGCCCCAAGTGCCGTCCGTATTCCGCCCGCCCCATTCATACTGAACGGCTTCCTCGATTCCACCGCGCCCGGTGCCCATCACATGATGGGCGAACACAAACTTGAATTTGGCCCGGCTTTGTTCGAGGGTTTGTTTCAGCCAGAAATATTGCGGATCGCCGTGAGTGACCAGCCAGGTATTGTTGTTTGGGTGCTGGCTTTCGGCGTAAGCGGTATCCACGGAGTTGGTGGAATACCAATAGGGGTCAAGGGTGACAAACAAGGCGTCGCCCCAGGTCCAAGCATAACAGCTTCGCAATGAGCCGATACCGGGAAGCGTATCGTTGGTCATACCGGAGTAAAAGTTATCCGGCGCGGGTTCGGAATAAAACTGATTCCGTGCGATTTGCGCCCATGCGGCCACGTTGCTGAAAGTGACCGTCGAATAACCGGGGGCAACCAAGTTCGTATTCAAAAAGGCCCAGCGCGACGCTTCCTCGTGGTTGCCATTGACAAGGAAGACCGGCGCGTTCGCTCCGACCAGGCCCAGATAGGGGCGTTGCAGCGTGTAGCGATAAGTCACCGCAGCTTGGTTGATCTCGTTGGTCGGGATGTTGTCCACGCTAAAATCGTCTCCGATGGTCATGTAAAAATCTGGATTATCAGCTGCGGCGGTGCTCAGGGTAAGCGCATAAAAGTCCGCATTATACATGGTGTTGGTGCGTTCGGGATGCGAATCCCCGTGAATGCAAAACGTGAATGTGCTGCCCGGCGGGCGTTGCGTCATAAACGTGTGCTCCGTGTCCGCCAAAAACGTCGTGCCACCGGGTAATTGAAAGCGGAGACGATAATAATACCGCGTATTTGCCGAGAGCGAACTAAGGACAACTTCGAGCGGTTGTCCGGCAAACAAATTGGTAACGGGAGTCTGACCGGTATAAACGTTGGATTGTGTTCCGTATTCGAAATAGGCAGTTAGATTGGTGGTTGCCAAAGCGTTGATAGCAATGGAATCTGCCGTCGGACGGCCCAAAATCAACGAGCCGTTAAAAGTCGTGTTGGTTGAACTGGCGGCAGTCACAACACTCACCGAAATGTAATCCAGATCAACGCGATTGGTTGAAGCTCCGCCCGCGAATTGAAAACGGAGATTCAAATTGCTGACCAATTCGTTGGGCAGCAAATCGTAATGGTAGAGCTGGTAATTATGATTGGTGCCGCTCAATTCGCTTAGCCGGGTCACGAAGCCGGAACCGGCGTTTAGTTGAAAGTCCCAGCCGGTATTGGGAGTCAGGCCGCTGGTTCTAATCCAAAATTCGACAAAACCGCTGGTGCCAGTCGCCGCTACGCCGGAGGCCGCCGTCATCATGCTGTCAGACAAGTTGGCAGTGCCTTGCTTGAATTGCATTCCGCAGGGATTGCCGCTGCCGTAATTCCAATTTGGCGATTGGTTGAAGGAATTGCCGGTCACAATCCACGTATAATTGCAGTCATCTCCCAGCCATAAGCTTGTTGCGTTGGTCGCCATCGTCTCCAGAAACACCACATTGGTTTGCCCCTCGACCTGCCGGAGACTGGCAAAGAGAGCCAAACTAACGAGGCAAGAAATGTAAATCGGGCGAATCATTTGGTTACCACATGAGCCGATAAAAACGCTTCGGAACAGTCGAGATCTGGTTGCTGTCAGTCCAGACGTTCGTTTGCCCCACGGCGACATTGCTCCAAGTCATCAAATCGGACGACCACTGGACAAAGTAGTTCAGCCCCGATTGTCCCGACCATTGCAAAACCATGTTGTTGGTGGCGATGGCCCCGTTGAGCAGTCCGTTTGCTGGAATGGCATAACTGTAATCGACCATACGATTGGTGATGCCCGGACCGGGCGAGGTTGGCGGATAGGCCGAAGAATACGAGCGCACATACTCAACCGTGACGTTGACTGGCGTGACGGTGACACGCAAATGACCAGAACTTCCAAAGAAAACACCACTTTGATAATTGTAGCCAAAGTTGGTGCCCGTCGCATAACTATAGGAGTCGTAAGGGTAATGGCTTGGTTGTGGAGTCTCCTGATATATCAAATCCGGGCTGCCGTTGGTCGCATTGCTTACGTAGTAATCCTGTTTGCAAAAAAGATGGTCGTGGCCGTGGAAAAAGATTTGCGCGTGGTTGGTCAGCAACAAATCGCGAATCGGCATCGGCCAACCGGGGCGATGCGACGCAAAGCCCGGCGTGCCGTTGGTGTTCAAACCACCCCATTCAAAGTAAGGCGAAAATTCCAGACCGCCGCGCGCCTGAGTGTCCCAACTGCCACCGATCAAATGGTGTGCGAAGACAAATTTGAATTTGGCGGTGCTGGTTTCCAGCGTGGACTTGAGCCAGTAGTATTGATTCGTGCCGAGCGTCCACGCCCACGGGTCGCTGGATTTGGTCACGCCTTGGTCGCTATACCAGAACGGGTCGAGCATCACGAACAGCGCGTCGCCCCATTCAAAGGCATAATACGCATCACGAGGGCGCTGCTGGTAATAATCAATGTTGGTTGCGCCCGAATAAAAACTACCGGGGATAGGACAGGCGAAATACTGCTCTCTGGCACCGGCACCCCATACCGGTGAGCAATTTTGCGGAGCACTGTTGCTTAAATACCACCCCAATTCGGGATCGTGGTTTCCATTCACCAAGAAGAGCGGCACCGAATGGCCGATGATGTTGAAAAACTTTGCCCGCGTATCGGCGCAATCAAAATTGAGACTTGGCTGGCTCAGCGCATTGGTGATGCCGTAGTAATTATACAGCTTTTCTCCCATGAATGTGTCCCCAAGGTCCACGAAAAAGTCCGGTTGGTCGGCGAGAACATTGGTGTAGGTTTGTTTCCAAACTGCATCCACCGTCCCCCCGTCACTGAGGCCGTAATCGCCATAATGCGGGTCCGCATCAATGTCGAAAGTGAAGGTGCTGCCCCGCGCCCGCTGGGTGACAAAAGTGTGCTCCGTCCCGGCGTTGAACGAAGTTCCATTATTGGTCGAATAACACATCCGGTAGAAATACCGTTGATTGCGCTGAAGTTGGTCAATTGTCAGCGGCGTTGGCGTGCCGTTGGTAATGGAACTTATCGCGGTCTGGCCCGTGTAAAATCCCGATTGCGTGCCGTATTGGACATAGACTTGCAGATTTTGATTCGCGAGCACGCTCACGGCGATTGATGTGTCCGTTGGCCGTCCCAGCATCAAATCATAGCTCACCGCCGGTTGAACCGTGTAGCTGTAGGTTGAACTTGGCGCAGTCACCGGATTCGTTGCCGAAAGGCTGGCAACGTCTGTGGCCGTCAGGAAATAATTTACGGTCGTGCCGGCGGGAAACGCCGGAATTTGCCCCCCGTAAATTCCGTCATCGGGGGCGCTGTCGTTGTGCAACCCGTCATCGAACATTGCCACATTTGTCCAACTGCCGCCGCCGGTCGTCCCCACCACGGAAATCTGGTCGAGATAAATTTTGTTCGTGTTCCCGCCACCGGCAAACTCAAAGCGCAACAACAAGTTGGAAACCAATTCCGCAGATTGCAAATTATAGTGATAGAGCTGCCAGTTGTGAACCGAACCGGTCAGGTCATTCGTCCGGGTGACGAAGCCAGAGCCAGCGTTCAGTTGCATGGCCCAACCGGTATTGGTGATCAAATTCGCCGTCTTGATATAAAACTCGATGTAGCCTGCATTGCCGGTGGCATTGATACCGTTTGCGGTCGTGATGGTGCTGTCGGCGAGATTGGCCGTGCCTCTGGAGAATTGTAAAACGCAGGGATTACCGCCGTAGTTCGAATTCGTGACCTGCGCGAAAGGGTTTGTGCCGTTGTAGCCGACCGTCCATGGGTTGTCGCAGCCCGAACCAGTCCAAGGGTTGATGCCGCTCGTGTTCGTTGCCATCGTCTCCAGAAAATTGGTCACGCTCTGAACCGGATTTGCGCTGATCGTGTATGAAAGCGTTACCGATGCCAGGCTGACCGTGTCTGTCACACCTGCCATAATCCAAACCGGATTGCCCTCAACCGCCGCCTTGTTGGTGACGGCAAAAATGCCGGGCGCGGCATTGATTGCGGCTTGGAAGCCAGCATTAGCCAATAGAAGAACAAACAGCAGTTCGATCCGGTGGCAGGTGCGCGACTTCACAATTTTCATTCCGAGCTCAACCTGCTTTGGCGACGTTAAAGAATCACCAGAGATTTCATTAAAACTCTTTAATGAAATTCCCTTCGACGGCCATAGCCATCAGCATTAGGCTGATGCCGTGAAAATCCTTGTGGTCGAAGACGACAAAAAACTCGGCGGGTTTCTGCGCAAAGGACTCGAAGCGCAGGGCTTTGTCGTGGATTTCTGCGACAACGGCGACGAGGGCTTCACGCTGGCCACCACCCGCAGCTACGACGCGCTGGTCCTCGACATCATGCTGCCCGGACGCGACGGCTTGAGCATCCTCCGCAATTTGCGCGAGCGACTTTCCAACGTTCCAGTCATTCTTTGCACTGCCCGCAGCGCACTCAATGAGCGGCTCGACGGTCTCAACACTGGTGCGGACGATTATCTGGTGAAACCGTTTTACATCGAGGAACTCGTCGCCCGCTTGCACGCGCTCAACCGCCGGGCATCCGGCCAGCAAAATAATCTGCTTCAGCACGGCGACCTGACGGTAAATCTGCTCACGCGCGAGGTGAAATTCGGCGAGAAAGTGGTCGAACTGACGGCGCGCGAATTTGCGCTGCTGACTTACTTATTGCGTTCACCGGGCCGGACTTTCACGCGAGCGCAAATTTGCGAACACGTCTGGAATTACCATTTTGATCCAGGGACAAATCTCGTGGACGTTTACGTGCAGCATGTGCGTAAAAAATTGAGCAACGCCGGTGGTGATCCGGTTATCGAAACCGTGCGCAGCGTCGGCTACCGCATCTTCGAAGTAAAACCGCGAATATGAACTTGAATTCGTTCCGGCTTAAAATTGCGCTGCTTTCCGGCCTGATCACCGGTTTGCTTTTGATTGGTTCAGGCTTCGGGCTGTGGCGTATTTCATATCAACTCAATCTCGACCACGTTGATCGTGAAATTCGGAATCTTGGCCAGGCCAATTTGGATCGCGTGCAAGGGGGTGAGCATTGGGGCCGATTGGAGGCCGCGCTGAAATTCGTTGCGGGCAACCGGAATTCTTCAGGTTTCATCCTTTGGGTGAAAAACTACGACCAAGTGGTTTATCAATCTCCCGGCTGGCCGGCCAAACTCGCGCCAGAATCTTTTCACGAATTAGAAAACTATGAAGGGCCAAACGCGCTCAAGCCGGGACAATCGTTACCGCCACCGCCACGCCGGGGCGAGCAAATTTCCCCAAAAAATCCCGCACTGCCACTGAAATTCCCCGAATTTTTTACCCGAGATGCGGGCGGTAAAACCTGGCGCATTGCGGTGATGGGCAACCCTTATGTGACGCTCATCCTGGCTGCCGACATGGGGGAATTCAAGGAACGCATGGCGACTTTGCGCAACACTTATCTGGTCGCATTGGCGGTTGTTTTATTACTCGTGGCCGGCAGTGCGTGGCTGGTGGCCAAGCGCGCGTTGCGTCCCGTGGCCATGCTCACCCAAACCGTTGAGCAGGTTACCGCACAGGGCTTGCACCAGCGGATTCCCACCATGACCCACGAACAGGAATTTAACCGCCTCATCACCGTGTTTAATGACATGATGGCGCGCCTGGAAATAAGCTTTCAGCAAGCCACGCGCTTTAGCGCCGATGCATCGCACGAATTAAAAACACCGCTGGCCAGGCTACAAATGGAATTGGAGCAGGCTTTGGCAAGCGCTCCGCCCGACTCGCCGCAGCAGGAAATCTACAGCAGCCTGCTGGATGAAATCAGCCGACTCAAAGCCATTGTTCAAAAACTTTTGTTGCTATCACTCGCGGACGCCGGCCATTTGCAACTGCAGCTCCAGCCGGTGAATTTGAGCGCGATGCTCGCCAATGTCATCGAAGATTGTCAGGCCCAAGCCCCGACGTTGAACATCGAAAGCCAGATTCCGCCCGGCATCCACGTCAACGCCGACCCGGATCTTCTGGAACAGGCCTTACAAAACCTTGCCAGCAATGCCGTCAAATACAATCGCAATCGCGGCTTGGTCCGCTTCGAGTTGTTGATGGAGGCAGATCAAATAGTGGTGCGCATTACCAACACCGGCCCAGCAATATCGCCCGCAGACCAAGAACGAATCTTTGAGCGTTTTTACCGGGCTGATCCCGCGCGCAGCGGACGAGTGGAAGGGGCCGGTTTAGGATTAAGCCTCGCCCGAGAAATCATGCTTGCCCACAGTGGTGCGTTACACTTGGAAGCTAGCGACAATCGAATCACATGCTTTGTTATGAAAATTCGAGGCAACCGCACCCTCCCGCAGTAACCCTGATTGGACTCCTATAAACCCGACCGCAAAGATCACGGCTGGGCCGCCAGCAATCCAAACGCCACGGTGGCCTGACCGATTCCATCGGTTTGCCCAGGCCGGTGGCGGAGTAAACTGTAGAGAAGTTGTAGAAGCAGGGATTAAAACCAGGTTGATACCCAGCCTCGTTGCCTCGCTTTAAGCGATGGAGTCTGTTTTTGAGCTCCATCCACAACTGTTGGTGAAGCGGGATGGATTTTTTCCATCCCGCTTTTTTCGTTTTCGCCGCCCGCGGCCTCAAGGGTTCTTCTTTCCCGATCCGGGTGTGACCGCTTCCAGCAGTTCACCCAACCACGGCTCCGGGACAAATGCTTTAAGGCATGAAAAAGAAAATCCCAGTTCAGTTTTTAAAATCACCCGTCATTTTACACACGTTCACGCGCGATCAAATCGAGCGTGGTGATCTCACCGACTTCATCGAAAAATTCGGTGAGGGTCAGTTGGGCGGCAGTCGGGTTGAACATCTCTTTGGCAAATTGGTGTTCAAGTTTGACGGGGTGGAAGAAGGTGGTGTTGCCACCCATCCCAAAGTCCGAGTGTTGTTGCGCCGGCTCAACGACCGCTGGCGCTGGTCGGGCTTCTTTTTAAATCTCAGCGAACCACTCGGTCCACCAGACACCTTTAATTTATATCCGTTGCTGGCGTTGGGGCTATGCACCGCTGACCTCAAAATCGGCACGTGGGAGCGCACCGGTAGAACCTTCATCCGCATCGGTTCCCAGATCCACCAGTTCAAGGACATCGCCCACATGGTGGTCGAACACCTCCGCAAGGAAACCAAACTTTCCCACGCCGTCATTCAACAACGGCATCGGGACATCGAACAACAATTCAAGGCAATCAATCTATGAAAAAAGACAACAAAACCTGGCTCATCCCCAAAGCCGTCATCCAGGCCGGCGACATCGAACCCATCCTCCTTCCCGTCGATCCCGAACAATTAAGCGAAGACCAAATCTACGGTCTGCATGGTCAGGTTCGACTGAGGATTCCCGGCACAAACGGCCCGCAAGAAATCTTTTGCGACCCAGTCGCCCGGACGTTCTTCCGGAAACTGCACAGTCGCTGGCCGTGGGCGGGCTACTTCCTGCGACTTTGCCCCATCACCCGCAAATCAACCTCGGAACAGTTGGTGGACCTGAGTGCCTTCATGGCGCTGGCCTTCTGCCACTGTGATGAAATCGGGTATTGCTCAACCGAAAAGGGCATCGGCCTCCAATACAACCCCGGCCAACTCGGTAAGCACATCGCCGAACTCATAGGCCGGGCCGAACAATTGGCTGACACGGTTGGCATTGCCCCTAAAGACATCAAAAAGCGGGAAATTCTTATCGGGGAATCCGTGGTGAGTTTCTTCGACTACAGCGCCCACCTCAACCCCCGGAACCGCCGATGAACTTTCCCCGCACTGATTTTGCGTATCGCCTGGAATTTGTGTTTTTGGATGAGCATAAAAAATTTCTCACCCAAAAAACCTGGCAACTGCTACGCCGGCCGGGCGAGGCCGAAACCATTTACCTGTTGCAAGCCCGGGCCGTGCCGATCTCCGAGGAGCCTCAGCATGAAATTCTGGGCGAAGCCTATTCAAGGCTGACCATGGTGGTGGGTGGTTTTCTTGGCCAGTTGGAGTGCCGTTGCTTCAACCCCACCGACGAAGCCGCCATCCAAAAGCAGTTGGCGGCCTTCCCATTGTCCTATTATGTGCGGTTCAGTCCCGAACGCATCCAGATGCTCTTCTACACGAAATAATCCCATGATCAATCTCCTCATTCTCAAACAAGAACAGCGATTCACGGCTAGGCTCCGGCTTTATTATGCCCGCCGTCAACGCACCGAGCAGATTGAGTTCATTCACACGCCGTGGGTGGACCCGGTAAAAACCCATGGGGCGAAAATCACCGGCAAAATCCAAGTGGCTGGTGAGTTGGTCGCGGCCGACGGCAAACGCCTGGCCTTTGAACTGACCTGTCAGCAGGGGCCGCTCTTCATCGCCGCCGATGGGGCCGGACTGCGAATCTTCACCTTGAAATAAATCGATTTATGAAAAACCAACCCAAACCAACCTCCGAACCTAAATTCCGGCTGGGACCCGTTCTGGCCACCCCCACCGTCCTGGAATGCGTCCATCAAACCGACATTCTGGCCGCGCTGGCCCGGCATGGGACCGGCGACTGGGGGGAGTTGGACGCTGACGACCAGCGGGCCAATGACCGCGCGGTGAAAACGGGTGAGCGGATTTTATCCGTTTACCGCGCCGCCAACGGCACCAAGTTTTGGGTCATCACCGAAGACGGACACACGGTGGTGCTGTTGCCGCAGGACTATTAAAAAATTTGCGTTTCACCTTCTAGTTTGCCGATGGGTTCAGGCGATCTGGTCCAGAACGGCGCGTTTGAACCACGCCGACATACGGTCGGTTTTCAATTCCAGTTCCCGGCCCGGCGAACATCCTTAACCGTGGCGTGGCGATGCTCACCGGAGGGTGAAGATTTTACCGGGGACGGAGGGGGTGGGCGGTTCGATGTGCTTTACTGCCACCTTGCGGCCGTCGGGGAAAACTTCGTAGATGACGCCGTCCTGTGATTGCAGGACGCTATGGCCGGCGGCGAGCACCCGATCTCGCGCCGCCGCGAAGGCCGAGCCGGAGACGGCGGGGAACTGGCTTTCGAGGAGTTGGATGTCTTGGTCGGACATGGCGAATCTTTCTGGTTTGAATATAGAACAACTGCCGGGTTACAGCAACTTTGTCTTTCCGGTCAGCCATTCCTGTTAGCTGCCCGGTTTGCGGGCGTGGATTCTGGCTCACAGCATCCGCGCAGTGGTGCCGGGTTGAATCTGATAACCATGTGGCACGAGATATTTCCGCACCACCGCCAGCCACGCTTCGTCACAGCGATTAACTTGTAGCCCAGTCTCCCCGGTCAGGCTTTCTGTCGTGGTCGTTAAAATTTTATTCCACTGCCATTCCCAGCGGTGAGCCAAGTGTTCCAAATTCGGCCGCAACCAAGGTTCCGCCGGCGGCTCGCTTAACAGCGCTTCGCTCACCACGTCGATGGTGCGCCACTGGACCCAGCAATGCTCGGCCATCTCCGCCAGCGACCCAATCTTCCGGGGTTTGGTTGACCAAGCCAACGGATCCACCAACTGCGAGGCCTGATCGTTTAAGAACCGTCGCGCCCAGTGGCGGCGCAAATCATCAAAACTGCCCTTGTTCCGCCAGTGCAACGGACACCGGTAATCAATCATGTAAAAAACTTTGCATCCACACGCCACGAGGTAGCCGATCAATTCATGCAATAAGCGTGGATGGATAAATTGATAATCGTCGCGGTAATGGATGGCGACGAGAAAGACTCTGGGGGAGATGCCCACAGCGACAATCCAAGAACCGTTAACAAAAAGTCGACCGTGGTCTTGGACTTGAATGGTGCCCATGGGCAACATCAAGGTCGGCCCGGCGGGCAGCGGGGTGACGGGCGGCGAAATAGCGACAGAATTCATGAGACACTTCAGTTCGCTCAGTTTTCGCTGAAGTCAAATCAGGGCAGGAAAACACGGCAATTATTTCAGCCGAATATGCAACGGATTGGGCCGATTCGATCGTGCCTTGGCAAAATCCAACAGCACCTGTGGCCACACCTTCGTCTGACCGCGCTGCAACGACGCGACAAACGCGATTTGAAACAACGACGCTTCCGGCTCGGTGATGACGAAGTTCGAACCGTCGGCCTTGCGCAGTTTGATTTCCAATGCGATGTGATGCGCCGTGTTTTCACGTAGTTGATAGTCCACCAGCACGGCGCCAAAAGTTGGCATCGTTTTTATCTCCGTCAACGTCGTTCCAGAGGCCAGCTGGCAGGCCAGAACACCCACTGCAAAAATTGAAAATATTTTCATGGTGGTACCAAACACCTGATTTCATTCGGACTCAAGTGAAAGTTATGCTCAGGCGAAGACAGAGGGGAAAGACCGGCAGTTTCCAACTGCATGCCCGGTTCTGAACGTAAGGCAACCCAGTTGAAATTAAATTTCTAAAGTTTACGGCGACTTCCAGTCACCGCTCCCAACCCGAAGGCGGAATCACGTGCTTACACCGGTTCCGCTTTTTTTATGCACCCAGCCGGCGTGGTGATCACCACTTCCGGCTTCGTTCATCACCAGTAAAACACAACATGAATAACCAACCACGATATCCACAACCTCAGTTCGTTTCCCCAATCGAACTGCTCGTCGTCGTCAGTAATGGCGACCCCGTTTACGACACAAAACTCCGATTCGAATTCACGCGCGAAGGCAACGAAGCCCAAGTCTGGCTCGCGCGCTTGCCCCGCTTGAAAAGCTACGATGCTTTCCCACGTCAGCTTTCAGCGAAAACGTGGGAACTGCGGCTCGCCGCCGAAGGTGAAACCCACCCCATGGAAATCCATGCCTATCCGCCCGAGAATGCCGGGCAATGGTTGAAGCGGGTCTTTCACTACGAAAACAAACGGCACACCGAACTCCTGATTCTCGCCCATCACAACCAATTCACCATCAACCTCACCGAACATTTATGATCAACCAACTCGAACTCATCCGTCAGCGCCTCGCCCTCCAAGTGGTCGGGGCCAAAGTCAACATTATGGCCGCCCAGCAATCCGCCCAGAAACTCCAACCGCATTTGCCGCCACCGGACCTGCGCGCCTGGATCGCGCCGCCGGAAAACGGCAATTATCCACCTTCCTTGCTACCGGCCAACCAACCTTCAATTCAAATCTGGCCCCGCGCCTTCTTCGAGATGAACCCACGGCTTCCCGCCGCCGATGTGCCGCCGGAATGGACACCATTCCTGTTGCTATGGGTCGCCACCCATGTCCGTTGGACGGAATTTGACCAATGCCGAACGGCTTTGGAACAGTGTTCCCCGCTCCCGGATTTTCTGCCGGTGCAGGATGCGCTCGTCGCGGCCTTGCTCTTGGTTCATTTCAGTCCGCCACCGGATTCACCCATTCGAAAACATCTCTTCCAAAAAGCGCTAACCGAACCGCTTGGTGCCTATCTCGTTTCGAGCGGTCATCATTTGCCTGAGGAACGCAATGAGTTAGTCACCGCCGTCAAGGATGACAGCCAATTACTTTATTGGTTTAGCCAATTTCCCAAGGCTGACGAACTCACGCTGAACCATCTGAAAAAGAAATTCGATTTGTGGTCTGCCCTAACGCAACTCCAACTCCATCCACCGGATCTGGAAGCCTGGCTCGAACAGTTGGTGGTGCAGGGAAGTGTTAATCCCGATGCCGCCGTCGCCGCCCTCGTGCTCTGGCCGGACGCCCCGGAACAAACCCTCTGGCTGCAAACCATTAAAAAGTCCGATGCCCGGCACGCGTTTGAAGCGGTGTGGTGGAGCCGGCACACGTTGCCACTGGCACAGTGGGGGCCGCTCAAAAAAACGCTCCGTGCCAAAGCCACCGCCCAAGGTTGCTATTGGTTCAATTGGTTTCAAATCGAACCCGAATGGCAGACCCGCCATTACGTGGATCCGCTCTGGCATTTGGAACGGATTTGCCAGTGCTACCTCAAACGTGAGGAATTTCCCGATAAACCATTACGCCGACAGATGGTGGAGCGCTTGGTCAATCAACATGGTGATCTCATGGCCACGCTGGTTTTGAAATTTATCGACCAACTGCGAGGACAAAAAATATGAGTGAACCACTGACGGATTTTTCCGCGCGGGTTTTATGCCTGGGCCACGAGGTCACCGCCACCATTGACGGCCTCCTGCGGTTGCAGAACACCCGCGATCACAAAAAGCCCATCACGCTGTATGTGGTGGGCACTACCAGCTCGACGCCACCGTTGCCGCTGGGGGACGCCGTCACTCTTTGCTCGGTGATTCGCTCGCTTAAATCACCGGTGCAGACCTGCGGCATGGGTTTTCTCCAACCCACGCAGGCTTTGGTCTTGGCCGCCGGCACGGGCAAGCGCTGGTTACTCAAACACAGCCTCGTCCATCTGGCACCGATGCAAGGATTACCTCGGCTCAACCTTGGTTTCAACGGACTGGCTCAGCAAAAAAACATTTTCGAAACCCAGTTCGAAGCGTTGTTGGTCGAACTCAAACTCAGTCCTTCGCTCTTCCAAACCGAACAGCATCTGGACGCACAACAAGCCATCGCTAACAACCTAGCCGACGAGACCATCAATTCACCGCAACCGCAAATCAAAGCCACCCATTATGAACGACGATAAAATGATTAATTTACATGGGGTCAAATTCCCCCGGAACTACCTAACCCAGCACCTTGGAATTTTCGGAAATTCCGGCAGTGGTAAAACGAATGGTTGCCTCAAGCCGCTACTGCGTTCGCTCCTCCAACAAGGCGATGCCGCCGTCATTTTCGATGTCAAAGGTGACTTGTTGAGCATCGTGAAAGACGCGCTCACTCGGTGCGGCCGCATACACGATTTAGTCACCTTGGGCGTCGGTGAAAATGATCTGACCTTCAATCCGCTCGCCAATCCCGTGTTATCCGCACATGAGATCGCCACCCAGTTGGTCACGTCATTGAGTTTCACGGGGCAAGGCTCCCAACAGCGAAGTCGCAACGATGAAATGTTTTGGGAACAGTGGCGGATTGAGCTATTGACCGTCATGGTGGAACTCGCCCGGGCGGTGACGGTGGCCGACAAAGTCCCCCTTACCTTCACGCACCTCCAAAAACTCCGCCCCTTCTTTTCCCAGGAGCAATCCAAGTTGGAGCGCTGGGCCAAGGAAGCGGGCCAACTCCTGTCCGAGACCAGTGCGGCCACGCTCATGGAATTCCAAAATAATCCGGATTCGACCAGAGCCTGTCTTGTTAGTTCAGCCGCGACAATGCTCGCCATTTTCAATCGCGAACCGATCTCGAAATTCGTAATTCCCGACCCCAAGCGCCCGGCCTTGAACCTGCCCGACATCCTTAATCAATCCAAAGTTTTAGTTGTCACCGCCGCCCAGGCCGAGCAGGCGCACAGTCTCTGGCCGGTTTTCCTTTGGTTTAAGCAGGCGCTTTATCAAATGATTTTAGCACGCACGCGATTGCCCGTGCGGCAGGACAACCAACTGTTGGTGGTGATTGACGAATACAACCGCTTGATGATGGGCGCGGATTCCCCCATGTCGGAACATGTCGTCATGGAGGCGGCGCGCTCCAATAAAACTAATTTCATCCTCGCCGCGCAAAATCTTTCCGGCTTGGAAATCGCCGGCGGCGGGAGTGTGGTGGTGGATAAACTCACCGCACTAACTTCCAACCTTTGCTTCCTGAGCAACTCTTGTTCGGTCACCGCGCGCCTAGCGGGAACGGTGTTGGGTAAACGCAAGACGTTCGAAAAACACCAGACAATCAGCCACCCGCCACCACCACCGCTCTTCTTTCCACAGAACCATCACCATCAGACAACGTATTCCGACACGGTCTTGGTGCCGGTGGAAAAACCGGTGCTGTCAGCCGAGCAGATGGCGCGGTTAAAACCGGGACACGGCTATATCAAGCTCGTGGATGGCTCCGTCCACAAAATCAAATGCTCCTTTGATTGATTATCACTTTCCCCGTCGGCATCGAGTGGTGTCAATGACGGGGTCAACATGCCCGAGTGCCGACGTTCGTTTCGTCACGTTCGTCACCGGGTTCATAAAGAAGAAAAGACGAAACCAAAAACAACCATGAAACAACACATGATCCAACAACCACCAAAACACGCATTCCACTACCGCAGTGAAGACGGACTGGTCGAGGTCTTAACCAAGACCACGACCGCCAAGCGCTTCCCGGCCCACGACTACCCCGTCGTGTGCTTGCGCTTCAAACCGCAAGCGGGCACCCGCGTCCAAAAACACGGTGACGGCGTGGAAGTCGTCATGACGCACCAGGAAGTTGCCCGGCACCTGGCGGCATTAAACCGCGCCGACGCCAAAGGCAACTACCGCTGGAACAACGTGGCTCCCAAATGCCCACACCGCAAGGCGCAGTGGGACAAGCTGAACCGGGAACGCAACCAGCAGAAAGCAGGCGGCCAGACACTGGCGAAATAAACCAGACACAGTCATGGCGGTGTTAAAAAAACCGCCGTGACTTGCTAGATCCGGAGAGCAGCTTCCAAAACATCATTTACAAAAAGGGGCAGGCGCACAGTGGAGCTCTCCTCCTAGTTTACGCCTGCCAGAAGCGGCGCATGCCAGCGAGGGTTAGGAGCATGGCCAAAAACAAGCCCAGCGCGAAGGTCACCGGCTCCGGCACCACCGTGAGGTTCAACGACCAGCCCGTCACTGTGCTCGTGCCCCCACCCTTCGTCAAATCCGCGAAAAACAGCTCCCACTTCCCGTTCGCCGAGCTGTTGTTGAAGGTTCCCAGCGTGCGGTCTGCACTATAGGTTCCCGTCGCCACCTGCACCCCCGGCGTCTCCCCCGTCGTCTGAATGCTTAGCAGGCCCGTGTCGGACAGCGTGATATTGTTAAAGCCGCTCCCCGCATACCCCATCGGATTGCCCGTCGCCGCCACCCCCGGCCGATCCAATAGCATCACCAACGTCCCGTTCGGCGCCACCAAATACGCATACAAACTCCCGTTGTTGCCCCCAGCAACCGTCAAATTCACCGTAGCCCCCAACACCAGATCGCCAGCCCCAGCATGGGTGAAATCACCCGTAAACACCGTCCCAACCGGACTTCCATCCGGCACCACCCCGCCGTTGTTCGCGCTCAGGCTCGCCGCAAAATCCTGCGTCTCCACAATCGTCGCCTCCGCCCAAAAAGCTGCCAGCAGCAGACTGATTGCGATCCATGTCTTTTTCATTGTCTTTCCTTAAAAATTCGGTTCACTTTCAACCACCTTAATAGGGTGGCGGCGGTAACCCAAAACCGCCGCCACCCATCGCCAGTGACGCTAACCCAATAACGTCACCTTTGTCGGAGTGGGCACGCCAACCCAATAGCGCACCACCCCACCTTGTCCCCAGTGACAGGAACCCAAACCTGTCACCAAGCTCTTATTACGGCGATTGCCATTTCAACCGGTAGAACAACGGGCTGGGCGCATTGCTACCCAAGTCCATGAAGCTGTCCGACACGTTGATCACGCCGTTCGTTTCCGCCGTGTTCGTCGCGATGTTCACCCAGTCCGTCAGGTTCGTTGACCGTTGCGCAATATACGTCTGCCCAACCACCCCATACGCAGTCAGCGTAAACGGCACCCCGTTCGTAAAGTTGTAACTCGCAATCGAGTTCGTCCCCACCACGCCGTTCGTATCCAACACAATGTTGATATACCCAATGTTCGTCCCCCCCTGGCCGTCCGTGATGCTGTAGCTGATCTGGTCCGCCGCCAGCGGCCCGTTCGTATACACGATATACGACCAACTGTTCGTCTCAATCGTCACCACCGTGCCGTTCGTCTGGTAGGTAAAGTTCGACGCATACAGATTATACCCGTTCGTCGTCGTCAGGTTCACGGCCGTCAGCCCAACCGCATCGCCGTCTGGATCCGCCCAGTTCGTCGAAAGGTCCGCCAGCGAGATGGCCAGTTGGACTCCAAGGGTGCCCACCACCGTCAGCGTCGTAGCGGTCGGCGGATGGTTCGTTACATACTGGTTAATCGCGTTAGTCCAGCCCGCCACGTTCGCGTCACCCGCAAATTGCGCCGTGATCACGTTCGTCCCGCGCGGCAGGTTCGTAACCACCAAACTGTAAGCAATGCCGTTGGTAATCCCGTTCGTGCTGATCACTGCCCCAAAGCCCCCGTTGGTGGCCAGGAAAATTACGCTCCCGCTGTTCACAAACGCCGGCACCGTCGAGGTGAAGTTCACCCCGCTCAAATACCCGTTCGTCGGGCTCGAGGACACCAAACTCACCCCGGCGGTGTAGTTCGCCGACGCTTGGGTAATCACCACCGCGCCGCTGGCACCCACCAGCGTGTAGTTCGTCGCCCGACCACTATTCGACAAGGTCAGGTTGTTCGTGGCGATAATCCCTTGCGTGCCCACCGTGGCTCCCGCCAAGGTCGCGTTGCCGGCGGTCAAGGCATTGGTCACGTTGTCGCCGTTCACGCCGTTGGTAATCAACAGAACCGTGTTCGTCGCCACCGTCGTCCCGTCATACGCCCGCGTGCCGGTGATCATCACGGGCAACAGGTTGACCGTTTGCGTCAGACTGTTCGTGCTCGCCGCGTAGTTCGCATCGCCCAAATACACGGCTTGGATGGCATAACTGCCAACCGTCAGGGTGCTGGCGGTGTAAGTGGCCGCGCCGCTGGCAACGGTATTCGTCGCCACCGGCGTGCCGTTCACATAGAACACATAGCTGCTTGTCGCATTGCCAACCGCCACCCCGTTCGTCTGCACCGTGGCGGTGAAGGTAACACTTTGGCCATAAACCGACGGGTTGGCCGAGGAATTCAGCGCGGTCGTCGTCGAAGCCGCCACCAGATAGTTGGTCAGAACAACCTTCGTCGCCGTGGTCACGACGAGGAAGCTCGCGTTCGGATTAGCCGCCAGCGCCACGCGATTGCCAGCCGTCAGGTTCGCGAACGCCATGCTCAACGTGCCGCCGTTGGTCAGGATGATGAAGCTGTTCGTCGCCGCCGGCACGAAGCTGTTGATCAAGCTCACGCTCAAGCTGCCGCCCAGCGTCGCCGCGCCACTGACGGAAACGAAGTCATAATTCGTAACGCCGTTCTGGAAGGCATTGCCCTGGTTCGTGCCGCCGATATCAATCGCCAGCGTGCCGCCGGAACCTTGCCCGTAATTGCCGATGACGATAGTCTTGCCCGGCGTGCCGATATCACCCGGAGCCAGCGTGCCGCCGCTGTTGGTCAGCG
>Ga0364922_10414_pt1 | contig 21667 bp, 28 predicted proteins | sample ExccelJu500001D4_2_FD_206955 | JGI IMG/M metagenome (GOLD analysis project Ga0364922, IMG submission 206955) | Enriched cells from Trout Bog Lake Hypolimnion, Wisconsin, USA - BchlTB.June20.5000.01.D4 | ecosystem: Environmental > Aquatic > Freshwater > Lake > Hypolimnion/Profundal zone | place...
TTTTCTAATCCTTTGATTGAATTCATCTTAGCGGCCTCAGCAAAGTAAAGATTAATCCTTTAGAATTAATTGACTAGTCAACTAATTTTATGAAAAAAACCACCTTGTCTCCTACCCCTTTCTATACGCCAAAGGGTTATACCCCCCAGGGAAGTTTGGTGTATCTCATGGTTCGAAATAAATCCATCTATCAGCGCTTGGCTGATATGAGACTAGCTGATTTGGGAATCACAGCTTCACAAATGAGTATTCTGATGATGATTGGACATGGTGAAAAAGCCACAATATCCTCAATTTCCCAAATATGGGGAATCAATGCTGCAGCTACCGTTCGAATGGTTCAAAAACTTGAAGCAATGCGGTTGATCAAAAAGCTTCCCTCCAATAAAGATGGTCGAGTAACCCATTTGTCATTAACAGCATCTGGAAGGGACTTAATTAAGCACATACCAGATCGTTTATGTGATTTATTAAACCACTCCTTGATGGGTTTCACATTGAAAGAATTTGAGCAGTTAAAAAGTTTTTTACTGCGAATTGAGACAAATAACTTACGGCAGCTAGAGGAAGCGCAATGAAGCATCTTATTAAAAGTCTAAGCTTGCTAACACTGATTTTCGCAAGTCTCGCTTTGTCATCTTGCGCCTTATTTCCAAGGGAAAGTTTGCCAGAGCAAAGTGTTAAACCTTTGGAGGTGATTGAACCTAGTCTCAGTCTGGGTGTCCCACCCATACAGGATCAGTGGTGGACTATTTATGGAGATCAGCAGTTAAATCAATTAGTTGATTTAGGGCTTCGTCATTCACCTAGTTTAGAGATCTCTGGTGCAAGAATTATCTCGGCACAAGCCATGCTTGAGACTGAGAAAGCTGCATTTCTTCCACAAGTTGGTGTAGGTGGGCAAGTAGATCGTCAACAACTTTCGCAAAATTATATTTTTGTACCTGGTATGCCTGTTTATACCGGCTATGGGCTTGTCAATGCATCTTTAAATTGGTCTCTTGATATTTGGGGTAAGCAAAAGAGATATTATGATGCCGCTAAAAATCAAGTGAAGGCAGCGCAAGCAAGCCACAATGCATCGATTCTGTTGTTATCCACAACCATTGTGCGCGTCTATTTTGATTATGACCGTATTGTTCAAGCGCAACTTCTATTTGCTCGTGATGCTGAGGTGAAGAAGGGCTTATATCAAATTGCTCAGGATAGAAAAAGAGCAGGCTTGGTTGATGAGTTAGCGGTCAATCAGCGCAAGGTTGATTATGAAACTGCTCAAGCTAATTTGACTCAAGCAAATCTAAGTAAAAAGATGGCGCAACATCAGCTTGCAGCTCTTGTTCAGGAGGGGCCTTCATGGGGCGAAGCACTTCAGCCACCCTCTATTCAATTGCTTGGGTTCAATCTTCCAGAAACAATTCCTTCAAACCTATTGGAGCGTAGGCCAGATCTGCAAGCATTACTCAGCCAAATTGATGTTGCAAGATTGCAGTTAGAAGGGGCCAAATTAGAGTATTTGCCTGATATCAACCTAGCGGGATTTGTTGGGGTTCAGTCCTTTGGCCTATCTCAGCTCTTCGCAAGTAAGAGTCAGCAATTTAGTATTGGCCCTGCAATCAGCCTGCCCATTTTTGATGGCGGACTGATTAATGCCAATATTACAGGTAAGGAAGCAAATAGAAATCAGGCGATCGCTAACTACCAAGAGCAGTTGGTACAAGCTTTGCGCGAAGTATCAGATGGCATTGGCTCAATGAAGAGTACGCAATCAAGCTTTAGTAGTTATAGCAATGCCTACCAAAATGCCAAGACAAATTATGAAAGTACCCAACGTAGAAGTGAGGTTGGGATTAGCTCTAAGGAATCTGTTTTAACCATAGAGCAGGCCTATATTGCACAGGGCCAAAATTTTGCGGAAGCAAAGCAGAAAATGCTAACTGCAAACATCGTGTTGATTCAAGCCTTGGGTGGTGCCTATTGGCAGGATCCATCCCAAACCCATTAAACATGAACAAGAATATTTAAATTATGGAAACGCTATCTCAGAATAAGAAATTTAATAGACCAAAAGCTTTTAAGATTTTTGGAGTTGTACTGGCTATCCTATTTTTGTTGGTACTAGTATATTGGCTTATCTTTGGCCGCAATTCTGAATCGACTGATGATGCATACGTTGCCGGTTCACAGGTCCAAATTGTTGCTCAAATTGAGGGTGCTATAGCAGCGGTGAATGTTTCAGAGACTCAGGCTGTTGTAGAGGGGCAAATTCTATTTAAGATTGATCCAACTGAAGCCAAAATTGCTTCAGAAAAAGCAGATATCGATCTACTCAATGCTTATGCAGATTACGAAAGACGAAGTTCTTTGCAGGGCGATGCCTCGGTTTCAAAAGAGGAGTTAGAACATTCACATCTCAGTTTTCGTAAGGCGGTCGAGACGGCGCGTCAAGCTTATATTAATTTGTTGCGTGCAGAAGTACAGAGTCCAACCAGTGCAATCTTGGCTAAACGTTATGCTCAAGTCGGACAACGAGTTGCACCAGGAGTGGTTCTTGGCTTGTTGGTTGCAAAAGATGAAATTTGGGTAGATGCGAACTTTAAGGAGGACCAGTTGCGCAATATTCGTGTTGGTCAACCCGTAAAGTTGGAGTCAGATATTTATGGTGGCAAAGTTGAGTATCACGGTAAAGTAGTGGGTTTTGCACCTGGAACTGGATCGACATTAGCATTATTGCCTGCTCAAAATGCTACTGGTAATTGGGTGAAAGTAGTGCAACGCCTGCCAGTACGCATTGCATTGGATGAAGCTCAGCTGAAGGATTTTCCTTTGCGTATTGGCTTGTCAATGAACGTCAAAGTCGATACAAGTAATCATGAGGGTTTGCCACTACAGGCTATGAGTAACGGAGCTCCACTCGATACAAACATTTATCGCAAACAATTCGAGCTTGCTGAAAACCACGTCAAATCACTTTTGCATAAGTAAACGATAGTCTATTTTTATTAATGACGCTAAAAGATTCCCCTTCCCAGCTGGTAGGCCTCAAGCTAGTATTGGCTACCATGGCTTTGGGCTTGGGATCCTTTATGAATGTATTGGACATATCCATTGCAAACGTATCGCTGCCATCAATAGCTGGCGACTTTGCGGTAAGCCCTGCACAGGGAACCTGGATCATTACCTCCTATGCTGTCAGTGAAGCAATTATGTTACCTCTCACTGGCTGGTTAGCAGGCAGATTTGGAGATGTGCGTCAGTTCACAGTTGCAACACTTTTGTTTACTTTGGCTTCTTTATTATGTGGAGCTTCTCAATCATTTGAGATGTTATTGATTTCAAGAGTGCTTCAGGGGGTCGTTGGTGCCTCTATGATTCCTCTATCGCAATCACTCATTATTAAGATTTTTCCTGCCAATAAGAGGGGCGCAGCCTTGGGGATTTGGTCGCTCACGCTCATCATTGCCCCTGTTCTCGGTCCTGTTGTAGGGGGATGGCTTACCGATAATTATGTGTGGAGATTTGTTTTCTTTATCAACATTCCCTTTGGCTTATTGTGTGCCTTTGCGGTCACAAAGTTGATGAAGGGTCGTGAGTCGCCAAAAGTAATTACACCAATTGATAAGGTTGGCTTAGCTTTGCTAACCATTGGCATTGGTAGTTTGCAAATATTGCTAGATAAAGGCAATGAACTCAATTGGTTTGGCTCCACCACAATCTGCATCTTAGCAATTGTCTCGGCAATTACATTGATTTCTCTGGTGATTTGGGAGCTGGGCGAGGAATATCCGGTTGTTAATTTAAGACTCTTTGCTAATCGAAATTTTTTGATTGCCGCCAGTTGCCTTGGATTAGGGAGTTATGCATTTTATATTTTTGTCATTATCGGCCCATTATGGATGCAAACTCAGTTGGGATACACGCCTACTTTAGCTGGTGAGGTTATGGCAGCTGTAGGATGCCTATCGATTTTCTTTGGACCATTTTTTGGTATTAATCTCGATCGATTTGGTGCGCGACAGGTTGCTACTATAGGGTTTACTGCTTTTGGTATTGCTGCTTGGATGAGCGGCTCCATCACATCAGATGTTTCATTTACACATCTTCAATTGGTGCGCTTGCTCGCGGGTATCGGCATTGCAGGTTTTTTTGTGCCCATGACTGCAATTTCCCTCTCTCAAATCAAGCCTCAGCAAATTAGTGCTGCGACAGGCTTAACGAATTTTCTTAGAAATATGGGTGGAAGTGTAGGGACTGCTATTGGGGTAACAATTTGGCAAAATCAGGCATCTACTTACCATGCAAATTTAGTAGAGTACGTTAATCCTGCCAACCCCGGGTACAACCAGTTTTTATCGTCTCTATCTGCACGAGGAATGTCAGATATTCAAATTAGTCAATATTTTGATGTTCTTGTAAATGCTCAAGCCTATGTGCTTTCTACGAACCATTTATTAATACTCTCCGGAATGATTATGGTTTCCTTGGTTCCAGTTATTTGGTTTGCCAAACCACCATTTGGTGGTGGAGGCGGCGGTCACTGATTACTTATTCATGATTCAAATTAAAAAAATTCATTAATTAGTCTTTACGTGGCATAACGAAACCATAAATTCCTTTGGTTTTCAAAATCAAACAGTGAGTCAGCAGTTCTAATAGTTTCATTAAATCCACTACACAAAACGCTACACACCGATATTTAGGAGACGTAAGCTCTTGAAATCTTAGTGGTTTTCTTTGGATGTCTGCTCTCATAACCTGAGAACCTAAACATACCCTAAAACTAATAAAAAGTAGGGTGGGTAGCAAATGCTGAGGTTTGGTCACGTGAGCGTTACTTTAAGTAACGCTTGTGAGATTAAGAAACTGTGTAGGCGGCACTACACAATTTCAAGAGTGAGCAAAATAACTGCGGCTCCCATGCAGAGTAATGCCAACATGAAAACCTTGTCAGCAATATCTTCAAAGTAGATTTTCTTGGAATTACTTCGAATAGATAAGTATGAAAAGATGGAGCTTGCTAGAAAGATGAGGGCATCAAGAGCTAAGAGATCATCGACCCAGTAAGCCATTCCTCTATTGGTCTGGGTTAGTTTGACAATGCTGATAACGGTCATACATACCCCCAGCATTGCGCCTGAAGTCGGCAGAATATGACCACTTAGATTGTTGGGGTTACGCATTTATTGATGAATATATCCAGGCAAAGTCCCTGACCCAGAGTTTTGGTTAGGCTGTGGTGAGCCGCCAAGATCAGGCAAGTTGTACTGCGGTTGGTTAGGGGTTAACCTTTTTGGGCTTGCATTAATAAAAGTTGGCACCTTGCTATCAAAGAGTGCCTTTTGCTCAGCGCTCAATAATTTGTAAAGTGGTTTAGCGGCTTCATCAACTTCTTTGAGGCTGGTATATCGATTTTTGGCATCTTCAGCAGATTGGCTGAGATATTTCACTCCATCAATAGTGGTGGGAGTTTCGTTGTTTAATCTGGCCCTCTCTTTGGCAACATCACTGGCATAGAGTCTTACCTTGCTTGAAAAATTAGCCCAAGCCTTACTTTGTTCGGGGGTTGGCTTAAGGCCCTCTTCAAGCTTAGATAAGCCGGTTTCTATTTGCTCATAAGTGAGCAAATGCGATCCGGGAGCAGGGATAGCAATATGGCTATTTGTCGAAGCGCCGGAAGAGTCGGGGTTAGAGGCATTGCGTCCAGCGCCTCTGCGCATTCCAGGCATTCCAGGGATTCCAGAGCCTTGTGATCCACCCCATTGTGCATAAGACTCTTGAATAGGCAAAATTGCGATTAAAACTAGAAAACTCAAGATAATTGAGCGTGATGTCATGAAAACTTGGGTCATTTTTTCTCAACTAAATGTGTTTAACTCTTGTTAGACGGTGAATTTGGCAAAAACTTACTCTAAAAATGAAAATAATTATTTTGTCCTAGTCGTAAGTTTTTGGTGGGCCCTTGCGTCTAAATAATAACTATAACAAGGAGAAGTCAATGAAAAGAACGATGCAAGGCTTGATTATGTCCAGTATTTTGATGGTAAGCGCCATCAGCATAGCCAGCGCAGCCTTACCTGAGCCACAAGACCCCCAGGTAGTTGCTAATATGAGCTTTGAGCAACGTCTGCAGATGTCTAAAGATTTGCGAGAGCAGTTTAAGCAGGCCACTCCAGAAGAACGCCGTGAGTATCGCCAAAAGCTGCATGCCAAATTCAAAGCCTTAAGTCCTGAGGAGCGTAAAGCACTTCGCGAGAAGATGCATGCCCAATGGAAGGCGTTAACTCCAGAGCAAAAGAAAGAACTGCGCGATAACCGCAAAGCCATGATTGCCGCAATGACCCCTGAAGAGCGCGCTGAGATGAAAAAAGAGCGTGAAGAATGGATGAAGGCGCATCCTCATGAGAAAGAACATTGGAATAAGCCAATGAGCAATTAAGGATTAGTTTGACTTTATTTCCTAGTAAGCAACACCGCATCGAACAGGCTTTATTAAAAAGAGCCGTAGCGGGAAATTCTCAGGCATCAAAAGAAGTGATTCGCTTGCTGAGTTCCCCCGCATATTCCTTGGCCTGGAAGATGCTTGGCAAAAAAGAAGATGCTGAAGATGTCGTGCAAGAAGCCTTTATCCGACTTTGGAAAAGTGCAGATACGTTTTTAGGTAAGTCAGGGTTATCCACTTACTTTTACACAATCGTGAGCAATCTTTGCTTGGATAGGATCAAAAGCGTTAATAAGGGCTTTTTTGAGGAATTTGATGAATTTGAGCATCACCCAATGCAGGAGATTGAGTGGAATAACGCAAAGAGCTTCGACGCGGAAAGTGTTCAAAAGGCATTGAATGCATTAAGTAGTAAACAAAGAATGGCGATGTTGATGTGGGCTTATCAGGATCTAACTGCAGAACAAATTGGTGATGCCCTAGGGATGAATAAAAACAGCGTTGATCAGTTGCTATATCGAGCTAAGTTAAAACTAAAGGCACAATTGGAAAAGGGTGAATCTCATGCGATCGAACGATAAAATGGATTTAAAGAAAGTGCTAGATCAAATTGAGGTTCAAGACTCTTCTACCCATTTTGAACAACGCATTTATCAAGATTGGCAAAGAACGGTCTCCAATGGCATTCATCCAGCACATCGATTCTCCAATGTTTTAGTTCTCGCTAGATTGCATCCTAAAATTGTTGGATTGATTGCAATAGTAGCTATTACAGCCTCTGTGTTGTTAGGTCAACATCTCCTGACGTCACAGGATGAAGAATTACATCGAATTGATGCCCTCTCTGAGCTCAGTTTATCAACCTTGTAATGGGAATATATGAGCTTGCTGAAATATTTTTTTATACCGATGGTGCTAGGCTTGACAGCATGTGGCTCTTCTCAGGTAGCCATGACAATGGATTCTTTGCGACTAATTAGTTCAACTGATAGTCCTCAAGAAGTGATGAATTTTGCGAACAATAATTGCAAAAAAGATCTTTACCAAGGAGCAAGTTTTATTTCAAAGTCGGGTGATGAGTATCGTTTTCGCTGTATTCGTACCAATGAGACCCAGTCCCAAATTTTGATTCCTGGAACTACCTTAGATCAATAGTTAGATTTTTATTTTTAGGTTGATTAGGCCTCAATCATCTTATCTAAATAAGAGGCATTGAATGAAAATATACTTAACATTTACTAAATCCATAATCATCATGATGTTTATGGGTGTTTTATTCATATCAACACATGCTTTTGCCCAATGGGGCCCAGGCCCGTACCATATCCATCAGTTTCATCAGGCGCATGTAAATGTTTGGCGGGCAGGTGCTTGGTATCACGGAAACTATCGAGGTCGATACGGCTGGTATTGGGTAGTTGGTGGATCTTATTACTTTTACCCAGCACCGATTTATCCCTACCCTGATCCGTATGTGCCAGGTGTTGTAATCGGTGCTGCCCCAGTTGTAGTATCGCCACCTTCGCCTCAACCCCCAGTGTTACAAAGTCAACCGTTACCATCCGTTTGGTATTTTTGTGAACCAGCAAACGCGTACTATCCGTACATTGCTGAGTGTCCTTCAGGCTGGAAAACGATCCCCGCTACTCCCTCAAAGCAATAAATGAATATGGAGAACATCATGAAAAAATTACATTATGTTTATGTCAGTGCATTACTAGGATTGGCAGCGTGTACCTCTGCGCCAACTGGACCAACTGTTGCAGTGATGCCTGCCCAAGGCAAACCTTTTGAAGTGTTTCAAAAAGAAGATGCTCAATGTCGTCAATTTGCTAGTGGTAGCATTGAGGGTACTTCCAATGCAGCCTTGAAAGAGGGTGTAACGAGTGCGGCAGTTGCTGCTGCTTTGGGGGCTGCAGCGGGAGCGGTTATTGGCGGCGGTAGTCATCAAGGAGTCGGTACCGGGGCGGGTCTTGGCTTACTGGGTGGATCAGCGATTGGTGCGAGTAATGCCGCAGGTAAACAAAATCAGAGTCAGGGTCAATACAACACAGCATATATTCAGTGTATGTACGCTCATGGCAACCAGGTACCTAGTTACCCGTCTCGTCTAAATTAGTAGAGAAAGTAGTTTTGCTAGCTTTGGCTCGTATACATAAGTGCCATATAAGAGTATTCATCTAAAAGTACTTTGGAGCAACGAAGTGCTACACGGTTGTTCCAAAATTTCTTTGGTTTTGAAAACCAAAGAGTGAGTCAGTAGTTCTTCTAATTGCATTAAATCCACTACACAAAACGCTACACACCAATATACAGGAGACGTAAGCTCTTGAAATCCTAGTGGTTTTCTTTGGTTGTCTGCTCTCATAGCGAAAGTTGTGCACCAGATGACGAAAGTCGCTGTGTGAATGGTGTCAAATTCGGAGAAAGCTAAGTTCAGTAATGAATACGCTAACGCCGAGCCAAGCTTCAGTATGAAAGTGCTGTTGAAGGTGTAGAGACTAGACGGCACCCACCTAAGTAAGGATGTAAATCTTTATATGGTGAAGGCATAGTCCAGGGAGTAATGAAAATTACACAAACCGGAATCCTTTGGTCCCAGGTTCAAGTCCTGGTGGGCCCACCAATGAAATCAACGACTTAGGGAGAAATTCCTAAGTCGTTTTTCTTTCTGCGCCACTAAGTGTGTAAGCAATCTCAACACATATTCCGTTGCAACCCCAATAAACATCTAGGTCTTCTACCGGAGTAATGAACTATTTTTAGACTGCGGTATTCCGACTTTTTCATTTGCAACCGCAGCAAATGTTCTCGTATCGTGCGATCTGACTAATTTTTATGCCTTTTTCTGGTGCACGTGCTCTCTTTTAGGGATTTGTTAAATTTGCACCAACTTGAACCATTCTCTAATGACTGTAGGCGTTAGGTATTCCTGCCCACATGATTAATTTACTCAAGAGGTGAGACATGAAACGTAGATCAATATTGAAGTTGTCAGTTTTAGCAGCGGCATTAAGTTTTACGGGCTTAAGTCATTTGGCAATGGCTCAAAGTAAGGAGCCAATTAAGGTGGGTATCTTGCACTCCCTATCTGGAACAATGGCTATTTCTGAAACATCACTGAAAGATATGGATTTGATGGTGATTGATCAGATCAATAAAAGTGGTGGTGTTTTGGGTCGTAAATTAGAGCCAGTAGTTGTTGACCCAGCTTCTAACTGGCCATTATTTGCCGAGAAAGCCCGCCAAATGCTAACTAAAGATAAGGTGGCTGTTGTATTTGGTTGCTGGACTTCTGTATCGCGTAAGTCGGTATTGCCAGTATTTGAAGAGTTGAATGGTTTGCTGTTCTATCCAGTGCAATACGAGGGCGAAGAAATGTCCCGCAACGTGTTCTACACCGGTGCAGCCCCTAATCAACAAGCAATTCCAGCCGTTGAGTATTTGATGAGTAAAGAGGGCGGCGGCGCTAAGCGTTGGGTTCTCTTGGGTACTGATTATGTATACCCACGTACAACTAACAAGATCTTGCGCGCATTCTTAAAGTCTAAAGGCGTGAAGGATGATGATATTCAAGAAACATACACTCCATTTGGCCACTCTGACTATCAAACTATTGTTGCCAATATTAAGAAGTTCTCTCAAGGTGGTAAGACAGCAGTTGTATCTACCATCAATGGTGACTCAAATGTTCCTTTCTACAAAGAGTTAGGTAATGCTGGTTTGAAAGCTAAAGATGTTCCAGTAGTCGCATTCTCTGTGGGTGAGGAAGAATTGCGTGGTGTTGATACCAAGCCCTTAGTTGGTCAATTGGCCGCATGGAACTACTTCATGTCAGTTAAGAATCCAGTGAATGATGAGTGGAAAAAACAATGGGCTGCTTATTCTGTAGAGAAGAAGTTGCCTGGAGCCAGCAAGCCTTTGACAGACGACCCAATGGAAGCCAGTCGAACCGGCATCTTGATGTGGAAGGCGGCAGTTGAAAAAGCAGGCACAACTGATGTTGACGCTGTTCGTAAAGCAATGATTGGCCAAAAACTGAATACTCCAAGTGGTTATCTTGAAGTAATGGGTGCGAACCACCATTTGTCTAAGCCCGTCATGATTGGCGAGATCAAAGCAGATGGCCAGTTCAATGTGATCTACAAAACTCCAACAGCAATCCCAGCTAAGCCTTGGAGTCCATATATTGATGGCAATGCAGGCAAGCCTGATTCAGTACAGTAATTTTCAATAGAAATCCCCTCCCTCAAGTGGGGGAGGGGCTTCAATTTTCCTTATGAATCCTCCATTTTTTTCAAAACTAATCCTTTCGGTCGTTTGCACTCTGGCCTGTGGGATTACTTTTGCAAAAATAAACGCTTCAGATCTGAAGCCCCTGTTTAGTGATAACTTTGATGTCAAAGTTAAGGTAGTCCAGAGTTTATCTAAAGAGGGTAGCCCTGAAGCGCTCCAGATTCTGGAGGCATTAAGTGCTGAGAGTCTTTTTCTATCACCGCAAGGTGTCGTCATTCAAAAAGACGATCAATATACCGATGCCCTAACAGGGCAAACTGTTTCGGTTAAGGCTGATGAATTGCAAGACGTAGTTCTGAATAATCAATTGCGCGGTAAGGTCGATAACGCTCTGCTGGGATTACAGCTCGCATCCACAGATCCACAGATTCGTACCAAAGCTGTTGATGCTTTGATTAAGGATCCTGAGCCAGATACTTTTCCATTGGTTGAAAAATTACTTTCAACTGAAAACGATCCAGTGCTAAAGCCAAAAGTAGAAAAGCTTTGGGCGCTCCTGGCTTTGCAGTCTGATAACCAAGATTCCAAATTAAAAGCCATTGCATTGTTGGGTGATAGTGGCGACCCTCAAGTAGCTGCTTTACTGGCGCCATTAGCTAAAGAAGGCGGGCCAGTTCAGGAGGCTGCTGAAAAAGCCTTGGCCAAAATTAAGAAATCAGAATTTAGCGGCGAGATTCTAGGTAACGTTATTGCTGGATTTAGCTATGGCAGCATTTTGTTGCTCTGTGCCCTAGGTCTGGCTATTACTTATGGTTTGATTGGCGTTATTAATATGGCGCATGGTGAGTTCCTCATGGTGGGTGCTTATGCAACCTATGTCGTTCAAGGTTTCTTTAGGCAATATGTGCCAGGCTATTTGGATTGGTATTTGCTATTTGCATTACCCGTCGCCTTTCTTGCAGCGGCTTTAGTTGGGGTCTTGATTGAAAGAACTGTTATCAAGTTCTTATATGGTCGTCCACTAGAAACACTATTGGCAACATTTGGTGTTAGTTTGCTGATGATTCAAATGACTAGAACCATTTTTGGTGCTCAAAACGTAGAGGTTGCTAATCCAACTTGGATGTCAGGTGCTATGAAGGTGTTGCCTAACTTGGTGGTGCCTTATAACCGCATCATTATTTTTTGTTTTGCCATTGCAGTAGTCATCGTTACTTGGTTAGTGCTTAATAAAACTCGCTTGGGTCTTTTTGTGAGAGCGGTCACTCAAAACCGGACTATGGCTGCCTGTGTTGGCGTTAAAACAGTTCGCGTAGATATGTATGCTTTTGCATTTGGTGCAGGCATTGCAGGTCTTGGTGGGGTAGCACTTTCGCAGATTGGTAACGTTGGCCCTGATCTTGGCCAAAGCTATATTGTCGATTCATTCATGGTGGTAGTGCTTGGTGGTGTAGGCCAGCTTGCAGGTACTATCTATGGTGCCTTTGGCTTAGGTATCACTAGTAAATTACTGGAGCCATTTATTGGTGCTGTATTGGCCAAGATTGCCATCTTAGTATTCATCATTATTTTTATCCAAAGACGTCCTCAAGGCCTCTTCGCATTAAAAGGTAGGAGCGTTGATTAATATGGATATTAAAAAGCTCGCCCCTTCATCTAACTTTAGTCTTTTGGTTCCAGAGCGTGAATCCATTCTAAGTAAGCGATCCTATATTGCATTAGCTGCCCTAACGTTGTGTGTATTAATTGGCGTCCCCATCTTTTCGCTATTGGTTCCCGAAACTAGTATGTTTTATATGTCTGCTTATGCGCTTACATTGATTGGTAAGATCATGTGCTTTGCAATTGCAGCCTTAGCGCTTGATCTTGTATGGGGTTACTGTGGAATACTGAGTTTAGGGCATGGACTGTTCTTTGCTATCGGTGGATACATCATGGGCATGTATCTGATGCGGCAGATTGGTGCTGATGGCGTATACAAAAGTAAATTGCCTGACTTCATGGTGTTCTTGGACTGGAAAGAATTGCCTTGGTTCTGGGAGGGTAGCGATCATTTTTGGTGGATGCTCTTGATGTTAATTCTGGTGCCAGGGGTTATTTCTTGGGTGTTCGGATACTTTGCTTTTCGCTCGAGGATTAAAGGGGTGTATTTCTCCATCATTACTCAAGCGTTAACTTATGCAGCGATGCTTCTGTTCTTCAGAAACGAAACGGGCTTTGGTGGGAACAATGGCTTTACTGACTTTAAGCGAATTTTGGGTTACTCCATTAGTGCGCCAAGTACTCGAGTCACAATTTTTATTACTACTTTCTTAGTATTGCTGGGTAGTTTTATTCTCTGCCGAGCGCTTGTTGTATCTAAGATGGGTAGAGTTATTACTGCGGTCCGTGATGCCGAATCCCGCCTTATGTTCTGTGGTTATAACCCCCTAGGATTCAAATTATTTATTTGGGTGCTTTCGGCTATCTTGTGTGCAATTGCAGGGGCTTTATTTGTTCCGCAGGTTGGCATTATTAACCCAGGCGAGATGTCTCCAACTAATTCAATTGAGATGGCTATTTGGGTAGCGGTAGGCGGACGCGGCACTTTACTTGGACCGATCATTGGCGCATTTGCTGTAAGCGGAGCCAAAAGCTTCTTTACCGCCAACTTTGCAGAGTATTGGCTGTTCTTTTTGGGTCTCATGTTTGTATTAGTTACTTTATTTTTGCCTAATGGCTTGTTGGGCGTTTATCACCAAATCTTTAGCAGGAAGGGCGGTTCTAAATGAGCGCACACTTTCTAGAAAAAGGGATTGACACCTCACATACAGGCATTCTTTATGTAGAAGATTTATCGGTAAATTTTGATGGCTTTCAGGCGATCAATAAACTGTCATTGACTATTGATGTGGGCGAGTTACGTTGTGTGATTGGGCCAAATGGTGCTGGTAAGACAACCTTGATGGATGTTATTACTGGTAAAACTCGATCAACTATTGCTGGTATTGATGGTTCTGTTTATCTAGGCTCAACTATTGATTTGATGACGATGAATGAGCCGCAGATTGCTCAGATTGGCGTGGGTCGTAAGTTTCAGAAACCTACGGTATTCGAACATCATCCCGTCTGGGAAAACCTTGAACTTGCAATGGCGGGAGATAAGTCATGGCATCACTCATTGGTAGCTAAAGTAGATTTAGAGGGGCGTCGCCTTATGGAGGCTGTTCTTACGCTTACTCAGCTCGAATCAGAAGCCTATCGTGAGGCGGGCCTTCTTTCTCATGGTCAAAAGCAACGCTTAGAGATTGGGATGTTGTTGATGCAGCAACCTAAGTTGCTATTGCTCGATGAACCTGTTGCCGGCATGACGGATGAAGAGACGATGCGCCTAGCGGAGCTACTTAACTCTTTACGTGGTCAGTGCTCCATGATGGTTGTCGAGCATGATATGGAGTTTGTTGCTGCATTAGCCGGAGATAAGGGCAAAGTCACTGTATTGGCTGAGGGCTCAGTATTGGCTGAAGGCACACTTAATGAAGTTAAACGCGATGAGCGCGTCATTGAATCGTATTTAGGGCGTTAATCATGTTGATCGTCAAAGACCTCAATCAATATTACAGCGGTAGTCATATTCTTCGCAATGTGAACTTTGAAGTACCTAAAGGCCAGTTAACGAGTTTGCTTGGTCGCAACGGTGTTGGTAAGACTACCTTGCTCAAATCTTTGATGGGTGTTGTGAAGGTAAAGACTGGTTCGATTACTTGGGATGGAAAAGAGGTAGCTAATTTACCGCCATGGTCCAGAGTCGACAATGGTTTTGCATACGTTCCCCAGGGAAGAGAAATTTTTCCAAGGCTTACTGTTGAAGAGAATTTACTTATTGGAGCTGCAAAATTTTCAAGTCCAAAAAATATCCCCTCTTATATCTATGAGTTATTTCCGATTCTGTCCGATATGAAAGCTCGTAGGGGTGGCGATTTATCAGGCGGACAGCAACAGCAGTTAGCTATTGGTCGCGCTCTCATGTCCCAACCAGGGCTGATCATTTTGGATGAGCCTACAGAAGGTATTCAGCCATCTATTATTCAAGATATTGGGCGCTGTCTTCGTAAGTTGGTCGATGAGATGGGTATTACTGTTTTATTGGTGGAGCAGTATTACGATTTTGCGAAAGACCTCTCCGATAACTATATTGTGATGCGACGCGGCGAAGTCGTTGCTCAAGGAAAGGGTGCTGATATGGATCTTAATGGTGTTCAGGAGATGATTTCGGTTTAAAGTGGATGTTGATATTCACTAAGATGGTTTAACCATATGTTTTTGGCTCCCGACAACCCAGTAAAACAGCTATTTAGGTCTCTAAGCCCTAGTTGGATGGCTAAACTGAGCTTATCTTATGAGCGCACCCCGATTGGCACCGTCCTTAAGAAAAGTTTGCATGAGGGGCCGCTGCGAGTTCAGAAAGCCTTGTACCCAGAAGGCGACAATATTTGCCATACAGTCATTATTCATCCACCAGCTGGTATTGCTGGCGGCGATACTCTAGATATCCAGGTTTCTGTTGCTACAGATGCTCATGTGGTTTTATCTACTCCGAGCGCAACGAAGTGGTACAAGTCATTTAAAAATCCCGCAACCCAAAGCATTCAATTTGAATTGGGTGAGGGTGCGAAGTTGGATTGGCTGCCTCAAGAAAATCTTTTTTTTAAGGGATCAAACGCCAATGTCATCACTAAATTAAATCTTCCAGCTAGCGCTTCTTATATTGGATGGGATGCGCTGATGTTGGGTCGCCATGCCTCTGGTGAGGAGTGGTCTAGCGGTCATGTTCATTTACTGAATGAAATTAGACAAGGTGGAAAGTTAATTTGGGTTGAGAATGGGAAAATAGATGCAGAAGATATCTATTCCAAGTCTCTACCTCAGATGGGTTCGTGGCCTGTTTGCGCTACTTTGCTGGCTATAGGACCAAGGTGCTCTAATGATTTGATTGAAGAGTTTTCTGAAATGATGCCTTGGACAGATATATTAAGAGCAGGTATTACATTTATGCCACAAGGTGTCTTGGTAATGCGCGCAGTATCAAAGGATATCGAAGCTACGAGAAATTTAATGATCGATATATGGACTAAATTAAGACCAATAGTTCATGGTGTACAAGCCCAACCCTTAAGGCTTTGGGCTTCTTAAAATTGTTATTGAGGTGAGATATGGAATTAACTCCACGCGAAAAAGATAAATTACTAATATTTACGGCTGCACTTTTAGCTGAGCGAAGAAAAGCTAGAGGCCTAAAACTGAATTATCCGGAATCAGTTGCTTTAATAAGTGCTGCCATCATGGAGGGCGCGCGCGATGGCAAAACGGTTGCGCAGTTAATGCATGAAGGCCAAACCATCTTAGCTCGCGAGGATGTGATGGAGGGTATTCCAGAAATGATTCCCGATATACAGGTTGAAGCTACTTTTCCTGATGGAACAAAATTAGTTACCGTACATAACCCGATTGTTTAGGAGACCACTTAGATGAATTTCCATAAGAATTTACTGCTATCTGCCGCAGGTTTCGCAGGCGCATTATTTTCAGGACTAGCCTTTGCTCATGCAGGGCACAATGTTTCTGTAAGCTTTATATCCGGTTTATTGCATCCTTTCAGTGGCGTGGATCATTTACTAGTGATTGTACTTGTGGGGTTTTGGAGCACTTTTGTGCTAAAAAAGATCTGGATTGGTCCCTGTGTTTTTCTATTGGGTATGTGCATGGGTGTGTTAGCCGGATTAACCAATATCCCATTGAACTTTTTTGAATTCGGTATTGCTGCATCAGTGATCGTAATTGGATTGTTGTTATTGTTGCAGAATCAGTATTCATCTAAAGCAATACTTACCTTAATTGGTACTTTTGGAATATTCCATGGCTTTGCTCATGCTCAATTATTTTCAGATTCATCCCTTGCCATTTCTTTGGTAGGTCAAGATATAGTTGGGTTAATTTTGGCAACAGCTGCCTTGCACTTATCGGGGGCACTTTTGGTCAAGCTGCTTAAAGAAAAGACAAATGTCATTGCAAGGATTGCTGGGTTTGCTAGCGTGATTTACGGTTGGGTATTAATCAGCCAACTCTCGTTTGTATTGCTTGGTGGAGCTTCGGCATGAGTTCGGTCCCAAATTCAAGTACTCAACGATTTATACCAGGGCAGATGTTTGTTGAACCTGGTGATATTGAATTGAATGTGGGTAGAAAGACACTTTCATTGGAGGTTGCTAATAGCGGTGATCGTCCTGTACAAATTGGCTCGCACTTTCATTTTTATGAAGTGAACGATGCCTTGTTATTTGATCGCGAAAAGGCTAAAGGGATGCGTCTCAATATCGTGGCTGGTACGGCTGTTCGTTTTGAGCCTGGTCAAAAGCGCACCATCGAGTTAGTTGAAGTAGCTGGAGATAAGAAGATTTATGGCTTTGCTGGTCGTGTCATGGGAGAGGTGTAATGGCAAAGATTGGTCGTCAAGCTTACGCTGAGATGTTTGGACCTACTGTTGGTGATCGCCTAAGACTGGCTGACACCGGCCTTATGATTGAAGTTGAAAAAGACTTCACCATTTATGGAGAAGAGGTCAAATTTGGCGGTGGCAAAGTGATTCGTGATGGCATGGGTCAAAGTCAGCGAGAGTCAAAAGATTGTGCCGATACAGTCATCACTAATGCAGTGATCATTGATCATTGGGGTATTGTTAAGGCTGACATCTCGATTAAAAATGGCCGCATTTCAGATATAGGCAAAGCAGGCAATCCCGACATTCAGCCTGGCATTACGTCCGTTATTGGTCCAGGAACTGAGATTATTGCCGGTGAGGGAATGATTGTTACTGCAGGCGGGATTGATACCCATATTCACTTTATTTGCCCACAACAAATTGAAGAGGCCCTCATGTCTGGAGTAACCACTATGATTGGCGGTGGTACTGGTCCAGCCACAGGTACCTTTGCAACTACCTGTACGCCAGGTCCCTGGCATATTCAAAGAATGTTGCAGTCGATTGACGCTTATCCCATGAACATTGGTTTATTGGGCAAAGGTAATGCTAGTTTACCGGCTGGCTTACGTGAGCAGGTCGACGCTGGTGCGATCGGTTTGAAATTGCATGAAGACTGGGGAACTACTCCTGCAGCGATTGATTGCTGTTTGGGTGTGGCGGATGAGACAGATACTCAGGTGGCTATACATACTGATACTTTGAATGAGTCAGGATTCGTTGAAATTACTTTGGCTGCATTCAAGGGTCGTACGATTCATACCTATCATACTGAAGGTGCTGGTGGTGGGCATGCTCCAGACATCATTCGAGCATGCGGTGAGTCTAATGTACTACCATCTTCCACGAATCCGACAAGACCATTTACCGTCAATACTCTTGATGAGCATTTAGACATGTTGATGGTCTGCCATCATCTTGATGCCTCTATTGCAGAAGATATTGCGTTTGCAGAGTCTCGCATCCGTCGCGAGACGATTGCTGCAGAAGATATCTTGCATGATTTGGGTGCATTTTCGATGCTTTCATCCGACTCCCAAGCTATGGGTCGTGTTGGTGAGGTAATTATTCGGACTTGGCAAACAGCTGACAAGATGAAAGTGCAGCGCGGCTTACTTCCAGGCGATACCAATCGAAATGATAATTTCAGGGTTAAGCGCTATATCTCTAAGTACACTATCAATCCAGCGATCACTCATGGCATCTCACATGTTGTGGGTTCTATTGAAGTGGGTAAATATGCGGATTTAGTATTTTGGAAGCCTGCCTTTTTTGGGGTTAAACCTTCTTTGATATTGAAGGGTGGGTCTATCGCAGCAGCGGCAATGGGTGATCCTAATGCGTCCATTCCCACTCCACAGCCAGTGCATTACCGCAATATGTTTGCAGGGATCGGACAAGGAATTCGGCATAGTTCATTAACCTTTATTTCACAATCGGCTATGAATGCCAATATTCGGGATGCCTACGGTTTAGAAAAACAAGTAGAGGCAGTGAAAAACTGTCGCTCTATTACCAAGGCTGACATGATTCATAACGATTGGCAGCCCAACATCACGGTTGATCCAGAAACCTATCAGGTGATCGCAAATGGTGAATTGTTGACCTGTGAGCCTGCCAAGGTATTGCCGATGGCCCAACGTTATTTCTTGTTCTAGGAAAAACAATGTCAGAACCAATCCGCATTGAGAAAATTATCCCCAAAGGAAAGGGCTTGGCTAAAGCAGTCTTGGCTAGAGCTTTGGAATTGAAGCTGCCATTTGAGATGCGTAACAAGAGTCGTTTTTCAGAAAAGCTTTCTGATGGTCGTGAGGCGCACTTTTTCTTGCCTAGAGGACACGTATTGTCAACAAACGATATTTTGATTGGTAATGATGGATCGATGATTCGCATAGCCGCAGCTGATCAAGAAATTGTAACTATTGCTTCTAGCGATGCACATCAGCTGATGAGAGCAGCTTATCACTTGGGAAATCGACATATCCCGGTTCAAATAGGACAAGGATTTTTGAGGATAGAGCCTGATTCAGTGCTTGAAGGAATGATTCAGCAATTAGGTTTACAGGCTAAGCATGGGTTATCCCCTTTCGAGCCTGAAACGGGTGCCTATGGAGGTGGGCATCGTCACAGTCATGCGGAAACTTTTGATAGTGACTATGCGTTAGCCCAAAAAGTGTATACCGAGTATGAAAAGCCACATGTTCATGGGCCTGGATGCTCTCACCATCATCATGGGGATCACGGTCACTCGGCATGAGCATTGATCTAAATGAAATCACTGCATTAATGCATTTAGCGTCGCCAGCATTGCCTATTGGTGGATACAGCTACTCTCAAGGTTTAGAAGCCGCCATTGATTCTAGGTTGGTACAAGATGCCCCAACTGCTGAAGCGTGGATCAAAGATGTATTTCTAGGTGTGTTTGCCAGATCTGAAGCGCCGCTTTGGCTTCTCAGTTATGAGGCATGGGCTATTAAAGATATGAGTTCCGTAAATGATCTCAATGAGTATTTCTTGGCAAGTCGTGAAACCTCAGAACTCAGATCTGAAACAGAGCAGATGGGTTGGTCTTTACTGCAAATAGCCCAATCTCTGGGATGGGGTGGTGATAGACTTAGTCAATTGGCTGCAATAAAGCCTTTATCCCTTTTAGCTGCGCACAGCTATGCATGCTTTCATTTGAATGTTCAAGCAAAGAATGGTCTTGCTGCTTATGCATTCTCTTGGATTGAAAATCAGGTATCAGCTTCACTCAAGGCTATTCCACTAGGTCAAGTAGCAGGGCAGCAAGCGCTGACAAAGATCCGCTTGCTCGTTCCTAAAATGGTTGAAGAAGCCGAACATCGAGCTAAATCAGGTTTATTAATGATTGATAATTTCTCGCCGATGTTAGCTATTCTATCTTCAAGACATGAGACTCAATATTCCCGATTATTCCGTTCGTAAATGAAATCAAACTATGAGAACTAAAAAGAATCCCCCTTTAAGAGTTGGTATTGGTGGCCCAGTTGGATCTGGCAAGACAACTTTGCTTGAGATGCTTTGCAAAGCTATGCGTGATCAATATGACTTGGTTGTTATTACTAACGATATCTATACTAAAGAAGATCAACGCCTACTTACGGTGGCAGGGGCACTTGATCCTGACAGAATTATGGGAGTAGAGACTGGTGGCTGCCCACATACTGCCATTAGGGAGGATGCATCTATCAATTTGGAAGCGGTTGACCGTATGCAAAAGCAGTTCCCTGATGTGGATATTATTTTTATTGAATCTGGCGGTGATAACTTAGCGGCAACATTTAGCCCTGAGCTTTCAGATCTAACGATTTATGTAATTGACGTGGCTGGTGGGGAGAAGATTCCTCGTAAAGGTGGCCCAGGAATTACCCGGTCTGACCTACTGGTCATCAATAAAACTGACCTTGCCCCTTATGTTGGAGCATCCTTACCCATTATGGAATCAGATGCTAAAAAGATGCGCGGTGATAGACCCTTCGTTATGGGTAGTGTGAAGTCTGGTGATGGGCTAACGGGAATTATTGAGTTTATTCAGCAAAAGGGGTTATTAAACTAGCGTTACTTAAAGTAACGCTTGCCTTTCGTAAAGGAGTATTTGGAGCAACGAAGTACTAGATGCTTGCTCCAAAAATCCTGTGGTTTTGAAAGCCAAAGACCGAAAGAGCTCTTTTATTAAATTGGTGTAATTGCTTACACATTTGCTTACACACCGACACTGACCACCAGAAGACCCCCTGTTTATATGGGTCAACTAAGGGCTTCTGCTCTCATAACCTGAGAACCTAAACTAGCCCTAAAACTAATAAAAAGTAGGTTAGGAGTATGAATGGTGAGGTTTAGGCGGCGGAGCGTTACTTTAAGTAACGCTTGTGAGGTTGAGAAAGTGTGTAGGGAGCACTACACACTTTCTATTGCTGTACAAATAAATCTGCAGGCTGAAGTGGAGGCGGAAGCCTAGAATCGAACTAGGGTAATGAGATTTGCAATCTCACGTATAACCACTCTGCCATTCCGCCATATACCTCAATCGATTATTTGCGTTTGCCTTAAGTATCGGATGGGTAACTCTTTAAACTGATTTGGTATCGAAATCGCTTGAGTTATGTCTTTCAAGCAGCTGCTCAGAAGGTTCGCCCCATGTGCGATTGACGATTCGACCACGTCTTACTGCGGGTCGGTCAAGAATCTTGTCAGCCCATCGTTGAACATTTGGGTATTCATGAACACTAAGAAATTCAGCGGCCCCGTAGAGAAAACCTTTTACTAGCGCACCATACCAAGGAAAAACAGCAATATCTGCGATCGTATATTCCTTGCCAGCAAGATATTCATTTTGAGATAAACGTTGATCTAGAACATCAAGTTGACGCTTAGTTTCCATCGCAAATCGGTCAATGGGGTATTCCATTTTGTAAGGGGCATAGGCATAGAAATGTCCAAAGCCTCCGCCTAAGTAA
>Ga0364922_10288_pt2 | contig 21648 bp, 17 predicted proteins | sample ExccelJu500001D4_2_FD_206955 | JGI IMG/M metagenome (GOLD analysis project Ga0364922, IMG submission 206955) | Enriched cells from Trout Bog Lake Hypolimnion, Wisconsin, USA - BchlTB.June20.5000.01.D4 | ecosystem: Environmental > Aquatic > Freshwater > Lake > Hypolimnion/Profundal zone | place...
CATCAACGCACCAGTGCCGGCGAACCGGCAAATGGCCTAGCTCAGGTTTTGTCCGAGAATTCCGACCCAGGTTTCCTGTCTTCCATCGCGGACGCCCGCCACGAAGCACAGGCACTATTCGAACTCAGCCATGATTTGGGCAATTCACTCAGCCTGGATGAAACCCTATCCGTTGTTGGTTTGCGGTTACGCCACCTCGTTGCTTATGACTCGATTGTTATTTACATAAGGCGGAGCGACAACAAACTCGTCCCGCACTTCGTCAGCGGCGATTATTTCCGCGTCTTGTCTTCGCTCGTGATCCCAATAGGAGAGGGGGTGTCTGGTTGGGTGGCATCGACTCAGAAATCGCTGCTCAACGCCAACCCAGCGCTAGAACCGGGTTACATCGTCGATAACGTGCCAGGAACGGTTTTGCGGTCGGCCACAGCCGTCCCGCTTATTGGGGTGAACGGGGTTGTGGGTGTGTTAACGCTCTACTCTAACACTGCCGATGCTTTCTCTAACGACAACGTACGAGTGCTGATGGCGATCAGTTCCAAGGTTGCTCTCTCGGTCGAGAATGCGCTCAAGTTCGAACAAGCGGAGAACTCCGCGACGATCGACTTTCTCACAGGACTTCCCAACGCGCGTTCTCTGTTCCTGCATCTTGAACGCGAACTCTCCCGGTGTCGCCGCTCGGGCGAGCACCTCTCCGTCATGGTCTGTGACCTAGACGGCTTCAAGGCGGTCAACGACCGTTTTGGTCACCTGAAGGGCAATGAGGTACTTCAGATATTCGCCCAGACCGCGAAGGAATCCTGTCGTAGCTACGACTACCTTGCGCGTATGGGGGGAGACGAATTCGTCGTAATCAGCGCCGGGATGATAGGCGATGTTGCCCAAGCACGCACTCTGATGTTTGACACTTGCGCTGCCGCAGCGGGAAAGCAAGTCTGCGGAGAGGCGGCCTTGGGCCTAAGCTCGGGGATAGCTCTCTGGCCCGACGATGGTGATAGCGCCGAAGTGCTTTTGGATATCGCGGACAAACGTATGTACGCCGCTAAAGCGGGTAAAAAAGTGAAGAGAATTTCGCCGATGCCGGTCAGATTCCCTCAGGCGCAAGCAGCGATGATCAACTAACTGGAACCGTATCGAAGGCGAGGGTAGACCCCACTGTTTGTTGGGGATGTGAGCATGGGTTGTGATACTTCAAATCCGATATATGCGATTGGATGGGATCGTCCGAGCCTTGACATGGACAGGCGCAAGTTGCGGCGTTTTGAAGCGGACTTCCGGGTGTGGATTACTTTGCCGGCGTCAAAAGGCGGAGTCAGGAAGTCGGGACAAGCAATCGACATCTCCGAGGGTGGGCTTGGCGTTTATATGGCGATGGGGATCGAGGTTGGCTATGTCGTCACCCTGGAATTTGTTCCGCCGTATAGCACACAGTTATTGCAGCTACGCGCGATCGTCCGCACCAGGTGTGGTGACGGGTTTCGCTATGGACTGGAGTTCTTGTTCGCCACATTTGCGCAAAAGGAAATCGTTTCGAAGAGCTGCAGGGCGATTGCGTTGTCATAGACATTTCCGGAAATATGGGAGCTAGGATGAGTATCACAGCGGCTTTGAGAAAACGAGTGGTGGTCTGAATCGTGAGCATTTTGCAGAGAATCGTGCGCCTCATTCTGACGATGATAGCGACCGTGCTGATTGGCACGCTCGTGACCGGAATGCTCGTGCGATTGGCACCGGGATTCGACGTCGACGCTCAGCAACTCGATTCACGCCTAGGTCACGAGAGCAAAGAGGCCTTAAGGGAACAGCGGTTACGGAACGCCGACATCGCGCACTTTTCAATTGCCTATCTCGGCGCTGCAGCGAGCGGTGATTTCGGGATGTCACTGACCCTGAACCGCCCAGTCAGGGAACTCATAGCTGAGCGGTTTCCGACGACGCTCCGAATTGTCGGCCTGGGGCTACTTGGTGGATGGCTGCTGGCCGTGGTATTTGCATTCTCGGCCGTTCTGTTGCACCGCGCCGCGTACGACGCTGCTACCACCACGATAAGTAGCGCTTTACTCTGCGTTCCCTCGGCCGTTATGGCGCTCCTATTTGTCTTGTTTAGAGCGCCTGCTCAATTCGCGATCGCTTTGATAGTTTTCCCTCGACTGTTCCGCTATGCCAGAAACGTGCTAGCAAACAGTTACGCGATGCCTCATATAATCACGGCACGTGCGAAAGGATTGGGACCGGTGCGAGTTCTCTGCGGGCATGTGGTTCCCGTGAGTGCCGCGCCACTGCTGGCGCTTGCGGGAGTATCCGTCAGTATCGCCCTAGGAGCGGCCATCCCGGTGGAGGCACTTTGCGGCATCCCGGGAATCGGGCAGTTAGCCTGGCAAGCCGCCTTGGGGCGTGATCTGCCTCTCCTGGTTACTTCGACGATACTGGTTACACTCGTCACATTGACAGCGAACACAATTTCGGATTTAGTCACCTGTAGCTTGTCGCCGTCAAGGGCATGAAATACTTACGTATCTTCGCAATTGTGCTCCTCTCAATGGTGGTCATCGCCAGCTTGGGAGCAGGATTCCTCTCATCAGCGGGTTACGCCACGCAATTCCGCGAAGCGCCCAACGCAGGGCCTTCGAGCACTCATTGGTTAGGTACCGATCAGTTAGGCCGTGATCGGTTTGCCCGCATCCTGTACGGCACGCGGGTTTCGCTTCTGTTGGCCCCGGCTGCGGCATTGATTTCGACGCTTCTCGCCGCACTTATCGGAGGAGTAGCCGGCTTTGTCGGCGGCGCATGGAAACGACTGGCGACGAGTCTGATTGACCTAGTACTCTCCCTGCCATGGCTGTTCCTGTTGATCACTGTACGAGCACTGCTGCCGCTGAATGTGTCACCACTGACTTCTGTGATCGTTACATTTCTGTTGCTGGGCCTGCTAGGGTGGGCCGCTTCGGCACGCGTCATGTGCGCATGGGCTGGCGTGGTTCGCAACAGCGATTTCGTTCTGCAGGCGCGGGCAACAGGAGTGCGCGGCTGCCGTCTTGCGATCGTACATGTGCTCCCGAATTTGAAGCCGTTGCTTTTCGCCCAGTTCTGGATCAGCATTCCGGTCTTCATTCTTGCGGAAGCGAACCTCGGCATTCTCGGATTGGGCGTAGCGGAGCCGCTACCATCATGGGGAAGCCTGCTGCGCGAACTGGAGGATCTTGCGCTATACTCTGGCGACCTATGGAAGCTTGTGCCGTTAGTCTTACTTATTGTAGTTGTCAGCAGTTTCGAATTACTTCTTTCGCGAAACGAGGTGAGTGCGTGATCACAAAATGTAGATCTGCTGTCCTGTTGTTGTTCGTGGTGCTTGCCACCGTGATGGTCTACGCAAGTGAACTGCGCTTCTGCCTCCGGTCTGAGCCGAAGACATTCAATCCAATCATGGTAGATGACGATGCCGCGGAAACTGTTCGCTACCTAACCGGCGGTGTGCTCGTTCGTGTCAATCGGCAGACACAAGCTTTACAGCCTGAGTTGGCGACCAATTGGAAGGTCAGCCGCGACGGCAGGACGATTACCTTTTCTCTGCGGGAAGGTCTCTATTTTTCGGATGGAACTCCGTTCACGGCTGAAGATGTAGCGAGTACTGTAAAACAGTTAATGGACCCTGCCGTGCATTCGGCGACTGGAGATTCCTTCCGTTCGGGGCAAGGCAATGTTGTAACCGCAATCTCAGGCAAGAGTCGAATCGCCATTACATTTCCCGCTCCTGTCGCAGGTCTCGACCGCCTGTTCGATCAGGTTGCGATCATGTCGGCGCATTCCCAGAAGAAGGAAATGGCCGTGCTGGGGCCATACTACTTGTCTGACTACAAGCCCGGTAACTACATAATGCTGCGGCGTAACCCGAACTATTGGAAGAAGGATACCGCAGGCCGGACATTGCCATATATCGATGTGCTATGGCTGGAAATTCAACCGAACCGGGACATCGAAGCGCTGCGCTTTAAACGTGGGGAAATCCAGATTATCAACTCGATCGATTCTGAGTACTACGAACGATTATCCTCTTCCATGCCGGGCGCGCTGCATGATGCCGGACCATCTCTGGATTCGGAACAGATGTGGTTCAATCAGGTCGCGAAGGCGCCACTGCCTGAATACAAGTTGGCTTGGTTCCGCTCGCAGGCATTTCGCCGTGGCGTTTCCGAAGCGATCAATCGTGAAGACATCGCCCGGGTGGTTTTTGGCAATCACGCGCGTCCCGCCGTGGGCTTGATCTCCCCTGCAAACCGTCTGTGGTTCAACACAAAGTTGCAGCCGATTCGCTACGATCCCAGCGGGGCGCTCAAGCGCCTCCAGCAGGACGGATTCCAGATGCAGAACGGCGCACTTCTTGATCGTGCTGGCCACGCCGTGGAGTTTTCCATTGTCACCAACTCTGGCAACAAGTACCGCGAGCGGACGGCAACCATGATCCAGCGGGATCTGGGAAAAATAGGCATAAAAGTTAATGTTGTCACTCTCGATTTTCCTTCGCTCATCGAGCGCATTACCGAGAGATTCAACTATGAGGCGGCGCTTCTCGGCCTCGTGAATAATGAACTCGACCCTAGCGCCCAAATGAACGTGTGGCTTAGTTCAGGAGACAACCACCAGTGGAACCCTCGGCAGAAGTCGCCAGAATCTGGTTGGGAAGCGGAAATTGACCGACTCATGCGCGCCCAGGCATCGGCTGTCACACCGGGGGACCGGAAGCGTTCAATGGACCGGGTGCAGGAGATAGTCGCCGAGCAATCGCCGTTTATCTACCTCGTCAACAAGAATGCGCTGTCCGCTATTTCGACAACCGTTCAGGGCGCTTCGCCTGTCGTGTTGCGACCGCAAACCTATTGGAACATCGAGCAGTGGACGGTCGCGACCAGTGCCGCCGGAGGCGGCAAGTGAGCGCTGAAACGTTTCTCTCCACATGCATATCGGTGGACTATCGCGGCAAGCAAGGCGTGCTCCGCGATGTAAAACTCCAAATGCGCGCCGGTGAGGTACTTGGGCTTGTCGGCCAGAGCGGCTCTGGCAAAAGCACGATAGCGCTTGCAATCATTCGTCTGCTGGATTTGAAGGGCGGGACGGTACGAGGGAGCGTGCATCTTCAGGGACACGACCTCATGCAGCTTAGCGAACGCGAGATGCGCAAGGTCCGGGGGCGCGAGATCGGGCTAGTATTGCAGAGTCCGCTCTCCTCATTGAATCCAGCCATGCGGATAGGTCGGCAGCTTTCGGAAGCGTGGCATGTCCACACATCGGGCAAGACGGAAGAATGCCGGGTTGCGGTCCGTGAGGCCTTGCGTAGCGTGAGCCTGCCCGACGATGAGCCATTCCTGCGCCGCTATCCCGCGCAGCTGAGTGTAGGCCAGGCGCAACGTTTGCTTATAGCGATTGCCATCATCCATCGCCCTGCTCTGCTGATCGCCGATGAACCAACAAGCGCGCTCGACGTGATCACCCAAGCCGAAATTCTGACGCTGTTCCGCCAACTGAACCGCTCGAGCGGCGTGAGCATTCTATACATCTCGCATGACCTTGTGTCCGTGGCGAGCATCTGTGACCGCGTGGCCATTCTCCATGAGGGCGAGATCGTGGAGTGCGCAGCAACAAAAGAAATCTTTCATCGACCGTCACATTCATACACGAGAATGCTAATCGCTGCACAGCCAAGTTTTTTCTCGGAGAGGACCGGACGCTCCATGCCGGAGACGGTTAATTCCACCAGTACGCCGCCGCCGGTTATCAGTGCGGCCACGATGTGAATCAAAATTTGGTTACTGGGTATTCGAATATTGGGCAGGTTCTGCGCCACATATAACGTTAGTCTCGCGAACAGTTCCGCGTAGAGAACTGTTCACCTATTGTTCCCATAGACTATTCTCCTCGGCCCATGCGGAATCGGTAAATGCCGCTTATCGGCTCAAGGGAGAGCGCGCAAAACCTTCGACCCGCGGGCTCTCGAAGCGGTCCAAGCTATGACCGACTTGGTCCGGGTATTGTCGCTGACGATACCCGACCATCTACTAGATGTATTAATGGTGGAAATTACGATATGCTAAACTCCGCAGCTAAGTATATGAGAATGGGAATCTTAACTGTGAGTCGCAAGCGTAGAGGGGGTTGACCTTCACAGTTTCATAATGACGGATCCTACTATTTAGGTTCTTTGTTTCGTCGGAGGAAAGATTCTTGCCTGAATCAGGTATTGAAGGCCAACAAGACCAATTAGTTCTGAATGGTGTTCACGCCGTCGTCCGTAGCGAGTCAATGAAAAGGCTCTTCGCCCTCGTCCGACGAGTAGCGAAAAGTAATTCTGCTGTACTAATTGATGGGGAGACTGGATCCGGCAAGGAAATCGTGGCACGTGCCATCCATCATTTTTCTCCACGCTCTAATGATCCATTTATTGATCTAAATTGCGCTGCACTTCCCGAACACCTCCTCGAAAGTGAATTGTTTGGCTATCAGAAGGGCGCGTTTAGCGGTGCGGATACTATGAAGCCAGGATTGGTCGAACTGGCGGACCACGGAACGCTGTTTTTGGACGAAGTTGGCGATCTGGACTCAAAGCTCCAGGTGAAGCTGCTGAGGGTATTGGAAGGCGCTACATATTACCGACTTGGCGGCAGTACCAAGGTTAGTGTGAATGTCCGAATCGTTGCGGCGAGCAATCGCGACTTGTCCGAATTGGTGAATGAAGGCAAGTTTCGGAGCGACCTCTTTCATCGGTTAGCCCAGTTTCAGTTGAACGTCCCACCGTTGCGCCAGCGGCCTGAAGATATTGTTGGAATCGCCGAGCAGGAGCTTTTCCGTCACTTTCCTGAATCTCGGTTCACTCCCGAGGCGCTCCGTCTCCTGCAACAATGCGAATGGCCAGGAAATGTGCGGCAACTGAAGAACACAATCTTTAGAGCAGTCATGACCGCGCCCAACGCGAAAAACGAGATCCGTGCAATCGACCTTCGGGCTGACGCCCATATGCATTCATCGTCGGCTCAAACATGCGAAGTTGAAAATCTTCACGAGTTGGAGAAGCGGAAAATTTTCGAGGTGGTGGAGACCACCGCGGACCCTGACGTTGCTGCCGAAAAGCTTGGCATTTCGCGCCGGACACTGGAAAGAAAACTGAAATCTTATGCAACAGAGTCGCGAGGGTCGGTGACAGCTCTCGGCATCATGAGGCCCGAGCAGCAACGTTATTATCGTGCCAGCGTCAACGTCCCCGTGACCATTGCCTGTCCTGGACGATGGCAATTGCAGGCCAAAGCCGTGAATGTGAGTTTTGAAGGCATCTGTCTGCAGTTCGACAGTGCCATCGCTGAGTTGGGACCATGTACCTTGTCGTTTGAATTGCCGGACCCGGTCTTCCCAGTAGAAGCGAGAGCCGAACTCGCATGGTGTGATCGTAACGGTCTCGCAGGGATGCATTTCGTCGCTGTGTCAGGGGAATCGCCAGACCGCCTTGAACATTGGCTGTTAAAAAGAATGCGGGCGGAGGGCTGGTCTGTGCAAGCCTGAGTGCTGTCAGTCGGCGCTGACATAACGCACTGGTTTTGAGATAGCTGTTTCAGCCGCGGCGAGCTACTTGGTTTTCATTGCGCCCAGACAGTCAAGCGGCAGAGCAAAATCCGATTGCCGCGCAATAGGTAAGCCGTGGTCTGCCCTGTGGCCGAAGGTGCGGAAGCTGGAAGAGCGAAAAAACGTGGGAAACGCGCTATCGCCCGAGGAGGAAGCCCGGTTGGGAAAGCCCAGCCGGCACGGGGCGTCAAATCCCGATGAACGCCGAACTTTATAGCGTGCTCTGTGCCCATGCCGATTGGTTCATAAATCGCTTTGGCGAGACGAAAGCAGAGCACTACCTGTTTCCTTTTGGCAAGCCTACGCCGTCCGATCCTACGAAGCCGATCACGGACATTACGGGCGCATGGGACGCGTTGCGAGGCCGAGCGCAAATCAAATGTCAGTTGCATGATCTCAGGTACACGGCGGCTACAAAGATGGCCGAGGCGGGCGTTCCAGAAAGTACCATGCTCGCGCTTATGGGGCACATGAGCCGCGCCATGCTGGAGCAGTACTCGCACATCCGAATGGCTGCAAAGCGTGAAGCTGTGGAGGCTCTCAGCACTGCGAGCAAAATCAAAATGAAGAAGGTTGGAAGGAAAAAGGCGGGAAAAAAGAAAACTGGAAATTCGAAGGTACCCCCCACAAAAGTCCCCACACTTAGGGATACAGCCAAAATCCACTTGGCCTAAGTTATTGAAAGTAGTGGTGAGCGCGGTAGGAATCGAACCTACAACCTACTGATTAAGAGTCAGTTGCTCTGCCAATTGAGCTACGCGCCCTTCTTGATTATTTTGCGGCGAACCAGAGGCAAAGAACTGCGCTAGGCCGGTTCGCACAGCAGTACTGATTGGCTCAGGACCTCTCTGATAGTAACAAACGTATTTGCATCGTGCAACGTCCGGTCGGGGTCGAAGAATTTCCAACGCACTTCATTTGAAGTATTCCATTGCACATGAGCATAAATCGTCTACCCCGACGGACCGAACCCATCATAAGGGATAAGGAGCGCGGTTCTCAGTGATACTTGGGGCGTGGGCGCGGCCCGGCGGGCTCCAGTCCTGAATTCTCAACTGGCTAATGCTGGGCCGCTCAGTCGCTTTGGATCTGGATTAGCTCGCCAACATCAGAGGAACGCGGTTGCGGTTGCAGAGTTTGAGGCGAGCGCCAGAAGTCAATGTAGCTCACTTGGTGAACGCAACTCACCGTGCAATTTGGCGAGCACCCCTTGGCGGTGAGGAACTCGCGGTGCACGTCTGCTTTTGTGTATTCCATGAGGGGCACTCCGGGGTAGCCGCGCTGCTGTGAGCAATAGTGCACCAAGCCGTCTTCGCAGACGTATACGTATCGCGCGCCGGCCCGGCAACGCCAATCGTTCGGCTTGCCATTGGCGATGTTGGTCTGGAACCAGTTAAGCCGCGAGTAGTTCTTGCGCTCCATGTTGTGCATTCTGAAAAATACATCGCGTTCATCGCCATTCAATGGACGCAATTGGCCGTCGCCGTCGTGGATGATTCCCACCGTTGAAGTGAAGCCAAGCTGGCGTGCGCGTCGGCCAACCACCAGCGCATCGTGAGGATTATGAATTCCTCCTCCGACCACACTGTTAATGTTTACGTGGAATTCGGCATGCTCGCTGAGTAACTGCAACTTCTTGTCCAGAACTTTCAGGCTCTTCTTCGAGACATCATCGGGCGTCACGTTGTCGATCGATATCTGCATATGATCGAGTCCAGCGCGGTTGAGGCGCACGATACGCTCCGCCGTCAACAGATACCCGTTGGTGATCAAGCCCGCGATCATGCCTCGGCTACGGATTCGCCTGATTATGTCGTCTAGTTCGGGATGCAGAATTGGCTCTCCGCCGCTGATAGTTACGATCGACGTCCCAAGGGCCGCGAGTTTATCGAGACGTTGGAACATGGTCTCCAGGGGGACCGGTTTGCTGGTCGCGTCGAACTCGTTGCAGTAGGCGCATGCCAGATTGCATCGCCGCATAGGGATGATGTGAGCCATGACAACATGATCGGTGTCTGCCAATCCACGCGCGATCATGCCCAGCTCCCGCAGTCGCCTGCTGGCGGCAATACACTTTCGACGAAACCCCTGTTTTCTCTCGGACATAGGAATACAGCTACCATTACATCACGCCCGGCGAGGGGCAGGGAAAGGCTACGGGGCTGGAAGGCGCAATTCGGGTATCGAAGCGCGAGCTTTTTTCATTGGGTGGTGTTTTTCACAATTTTTACTCTTTCCATCACAGATTCGGGCAATCCGGGGCGCTGGTTTATAATCCTGTATTCGCCCTTTATTTTTTGGAGCCTATTGGAAGATGATTCGATTCCTGCAAACCCCCGGCCGATTTCAGAAAGTTCTTCTGGTTGGCTTCCTCCTCATCGTCTGCATCATGATGGTTGTTACCCTTGTGCCTGGCGGAATGCTCAACGACTTTACAGGACGCGGCGTCAGTGCAAATTCCGTCGCCAAGGTGGATGGCCAGGACGTCACCATTCAGGAAGTGGATCAGGTGGCGCGCAACATGATGCAGCGCCAGCATATTCCCGCGCAATTCAAGGCGTACATTTTGCCCCAGGCAGTCGATGCACTGGTTATGCAAAAGGCATATGTGCGAGAGGCGAAACGCCTTGGCCTGGAGGCCACTGACGATGATCTCCGCTATGAAATGCAACATGGCGGAATCTCCCAGGCGCTTTATCCAAATGGGACATTCATCGGCGAGAGCCAGTACCGGAATTTTGTAGAGACGCAGTTCAACCTCAGCGTGCCGCAGTTTGAGCAGGAACTTCGCAATGATTTAACGCTGCGCAAGCTGCGCTCGGTGATTGGCGCAGGAACCTTCGTGTCAAATGCGGAAATGCACGAAGCATTCGTGAAGGCGAAGACCAAGGTCAAGTTCAATTACGCGGTGTTGAACGCCTCCGATCTGGAGAAATCAGTCTCAGTCAGCGATCCCGAACTTCGCGCCTTCTACGAAAAGAACCAGCAACAGCTCACCAACACCATTCCAGAACAGCGCAAGGTTAAGTTTGTGCTTGTTGACCCGGCACGACTCCCGAACCCGGCCAAGGCTTCTGCAGAGGAACTACAGGCCTACTACCGGCAGCATTCGGCAGAATTCCGCGTTCCAGAATCAGTGAAGCTTCGCCACATTCTGATCAAGCTTCCGCCGCCTGGACCGGACGGCAAGGTGGATGCCAAGCAGGCGGACGCCGCCAAGGCAAAAGCCCAGGATGTTCTGAACCAGCTTCATCACGGCGGAGACTTTGCCACCCTGGCAAAAAAGTACTCCGACGATCTTGCGACCGCCAAGAATGGAGGAGCGGTGGGCCAGCTCGTGCAAGGCTCCGGTGTCGCGCCTGACATTGAGAAGGTCGCTTTCGGATTGGCCGGCGGACAGGTTTCAGATCTGATTTCAACCAGCTACGGTTTTGAAATCATTCGTGTGGATGACAAGACCTCGGCGCACGCCCGGTCTTTTGAGGATGTCCGCCCAGAAATTGAAGCGGCTGTGACGGCGCAGAAGAACCAGAAGAATGCCGAGCAGCTAGCCCATACCGTGGAAAGCCAGGCCAAGTCCGGCGGTCTGGAACGGGCTGCATCGAGCAACGGACTCCAAGTGCAGGAGAGCGGTTATTTTGCGCACGGCGAATCGTTGCCAGGGATCGGCACCTCACCGCAATTCGGCGACGCCGTGTTCGCAATGAAAGCGAACGCCGCGCCGGAATCGGTTCCGCTATCGCGGGGGTTCGCCGTTGGCCAGGTTGTGGACATCAAACCACCCGCGACCCCTAGCTTCGAGCAGGTCAAGGAGCGTATCGCGTCCGAGTTGAAACAACAGAAAGCGCAAGCGATACTTTCGCAGAAGTGCCGAGACATCAGCGATAAGGCTCATGCTTCGCACAATCTTGGCGAAGCTGCAAAAGCTGGCGGCACATCATTGAAAACCAGCGACTTGGTTGCGCCCGACGGGCAGGTACCGGATATTGGCCAACTTTCGTCTTCGGTGCCTCAGATATTCGATATGAAACCGGGCGATATCAGCCAGGGCATCAATCTCGGATCGAAGTGTGTGGTTGTCGCTCTGAACGAAAAGCAGCCACCGACGGACGCCGAATTCGAAGCTGTGAAAGATCAGGTGAAGGCAGCGCTGCTTGAACGCAAGCGTTCAGAGGCGGAAGAGGTATTCATCGCCTCTCTGCGCCAGCGTTTGGAAAAAGAAGGTCGAATTATTGTCGACAAGAAAAAATTGGAAGCGCTGGCTGGTCCTAAAGAATAGAAGAACCACGCTTTACATTAGGGAGGGGCAACCCTCCCTGTTTTTTGTTTCGCCAATTTGCAATATCGCGCCGCATCCTATGGATGAGAATGACGCTCATGTAATCAGCCACACCCTGATCCCATGCTCAATAATAGAAGCGCTGGAATACTGCTGCATCCCACATCGTTCCCTGCCCATGGCGGGATCGGCGACCTTGGACCGGACGCCTATGCGTTCATAGATTTCCTCGCCTCTGCCCGCCAGGGACTGTGGCAGATTTTGCCTCTAAACCCGCCCGGCATTGGAAACTCGCCCTATTCCTCGACGTCTGCGTTTGCGGGCAGTATTCTGCTGCTCAGTCTGGAGCGGTTGGCGGACCGAGGTTTGATTTCACACGAGAGGGTTGCTTCGCTGAACATGCGCGAAGGCCCAGTCGATTACGCCCGAGCCGAGAGAGAGAAGCTGCCGCTTCTGCAGGAGGCTGCGACCTCGTTTCTGAGCCACGCCGGCGGCGAACATCTAGCGAGATTTGACCGGTTCATCGCCGACAATTCCTGGTGGCTGGAAGATTACGTTTTGTTCGAGGCGCTACGCCTTCGTCATCAGCAGCGGAGCTGGAACAGTTGGCCTCGCGAGCTTGCGCATCGCGAGCCAATGGCTATGGCGGCAATTCGCGAGGAATTGCGTGAAGAGCTCGACCGCGCACGCTTTCTCCAGTTCGCGTTCTTCGAGCAGTGGCGGGCGCTGCACTCGTACAGCCGGAGCAAGGGCGTAAAGATTATCGGCGACGTTGCCATCTTTGTAAGTTACGATTCCGCTGATGTGTGGACCCATCCTGATATATTTCGCCTCGATGCGACTAGCCTGGAGCCCGAGTGTGTTGCGGGCGTTCCGCCCGATGCTTTTTCTGAAACTGGCCAGCGCTGGGGAAATCCGCTGTATCGCTGGGCTGAACTGAAGCAGAGAGGCTACGACTGGTGGGTCAAGCGGATGAGCTGGGCGCTCGAGAGCTGCGACATTATCCGCCTCGATCACTTCCGTGGATTTCTACAATTCTGGGAAATTCCCAACAGTGAGCCTACAGCGGTGCATGGCCGCTGGGTTGATGGGCCCGGCGAAGATCTCTTTCGCGTGCTGCGTGAAAAGCTTGGCGACCTGCCCTTCATTGCCGAAGACCTCGGAGTTATCACTCCGGACGTGAATGCGCTCCGGAATCTCCTTCAGATGCCCGGCATGAGGGTCATGCAATTCGGTTTTGGCAATGTGGGGGCGCACATCTACCTGCCGCATCGATATGAGCCTAACACCGTGGTTTACACAGGAACCCATGACAATGACACCACCCTCGGGTGGTGGAAGAATTGCGCGGAAGATGAGCTCAAATTTGCGGGATCGCTGCTGGGAGATGCCAGCGACGGCATCAACTGGGCGATGATTCGCCTTGCCCAAAGTTCCACGGCAAACCTTTGCGTTGTTCCCCTTCAAGATGTACTGAGTCTGGAGTCGGAAGCGCGGATGAACGTACCGAGCTTTAGCAACGGAAACTGGGTTTGGCGCTACCTGCCCGGAGCTCTACGCGCGGATTTGGCACAGAAGCTGGCGACGCTTGCCGAGGTCACTGACCGCCAGCCACTACTCGATCAGCAAAGCCACAGGGAAGCTGGCGAAGACTTCTCGGCATAGCAACTCGCCATTGTCTTGAACCGTGACGCTCTCTCCCGTCAGCGCGTTATGGAACTGGCGGCCCGAAAATTCCTGGGGTGCCCGCAAAAGCGTGGCACCCCAATCTTCTGCTCCCGCCAGCCGGGGCTCTCCGTTCAACATTGTGAAGCTCAGACGCGGCACCGCCACCAGCGCTGCTCCCTGCAGGTGACGCCGGGCAAAGGACAGCACGTGCATTTTGCCTTTGCCTTCTGCCTCGATTGCCGTGTAATCGCCTTGCCGGAAAAGTTCACGTGCTTCGTTTCTCACTTGTAATGCTCGGTGTATCGTCCAGAGCTTCAGCCTTCCATCCGTCCATTGATCCAGTAATTCCCTGCACAGCTCCGGACTGGCCTCGCGAGGCTCCAGTTGCTCCATATATTTTTCGTTACGGGCAAAATCCACCGGTCGTCGGTTGTCTGGATCGACCAGTGTGAAGTTGAAGAGCTCCTGTCCCTGATAGATGTCAGGCACGCCTGGCGAGGTCAGTTTGAGCAGGGTCCCGGACAGTGAGTTGATCACGCCAAACCATGCCAAGCGGGGCACAAACTCATGCATGAGGCGCAAAAAGTTATTGGGCTTGGCCTCCGTGCCGGGAGATAGGATGCGTGCCACAAACTGGCGCAGTGCCTCGGTGTACTGCCGATTCGGATTGATCCAGCTCAGGTTGATCTTGCCCTCGTGCACCGCCTTCTGCATGTACTCCTGAATTCGTTCGATGTAGGAGAGCCTCTCCTCGCGGTCGAGCGCCCATTCGTCCGGTGTCAGTGTCGCATTGCGTGCCATGGGCCATGTGCCCGCCAAAGTTTGATAGAGGAAATACTCTTCATTGTGATCGGGCACAATGTGCCCATCGTCGATGGTCTTGCGCTTGCCACGGTTGATGCGCCGCCAGCGCATGACTTGGGCGGCCCAAGAACGCGGCATCTCGCTCAACACGTCGAGCCTCATGCGCACGTCTTCGCCGCGTTTGCTGTCATGCGTGGATGTAGTGAGCAGCCCGCAGGGCCACGACTTCGCGCGCTCCTTGTTTGCTTCGTGAAATTCTCCCACGCTGATGCCGAAGCTGCCCGGGTTGCCTCCGACTTCATTTACCGAAATAAACCGGTTGTACACATAACAGACAGTGTCTTCCAATCCCTTGGCCATCACCGGGCCGGTGAGTTGCTGGAACTTCAATGAGAAGTAAAGCTGCTTGCGATAGCCGTGGATCAGAGTGCCGCCATTGTCTTGCCGCAAAAGCAAGATATCGTGCAGAAAATCGAAGACCTGAGGCGCCATGGAAGGGTTGACTCGCTTTGCCGAAGCGATTGCCCGTGCAATGAACTCACGGTCACGCTCGCTGATGCTGCCGCGCTCATCCACGTAGGTGCGGTAAACAGGGAAGCAAGCGATGGTTTCGCGGATTGCGTCGCGCAGAACTTTGCGGGTAAAGTCCCGGGCGCGCCGGTTCGCCGAGCTAAGTTCGTCCAGCATATGGCTGAGCACGTTAACTTCGCTGGAGAGCGCGGAGAGCATAATCAGCTTTTTCGCTTGGTAGATCAGCCGTTCCACATTGAGCGACTCTCCTATCAGCCGGTGATACAGGTTTGTGAAGCTTTTCTGGTTCCGCGATTCGATGAAAATTCCGTTCACCGCGTTGGCAAACTCATATCCCACGCTTCCGCTGACGGGCCATTCACGCGGCAATGCCTCGCCCTTTTCGAGAATTTTTTCCACCACCACATAGAATGGCTCCTGCCCCGGCTGCAGCGCGTGCTGCGCGAATGAGCTCTGCACATTCATCTCAATCCCGTTCTCAGCGAGCTCGCCGACGGGCGTGGGCCCATAAAGTTTTGCGGCAGCAAAGAGCATCTGCAATCGCGTGAAGTACTGTGGAGGATTGAACATTCCGTCAGGATGATCGATGCGCATTCCTATCACCGCATCCTCGGCCAGCAACCGGCGAATCAGCTTTTGAGTAGCGGCAAAGACCTGCGGATCTTCCATGCGCAACCCCACCAGGTCATTGACGTCAAAGAAGCGACGGTAATTGATTTCTTCGGCCGAAACCCGCCAGTGTGCCAGGCGATACACCTGCGCCTCCAGCAACTCGTGCAGTGCGTCGAAGCTATGCGGATCCCCGGGGGTTCCATTGAGACGCTCTACCGCATCCCGCAGATATGCGCGAGCTTCCGGTGAGCGCTCCATCAACTCCCAAAAACGGCGGAGCAGGAAGGGGACCTCGCGCTGCCGCCGCGAACTTCGCTCCGGCTCGGCCAGGGTATGCGGCGGCAACTCTGCAAGCGCTGCCAATAAGGCAAGCAACTCACGCGCCGTCTCCTCTGGCTGACGCAGTGGGCCGACCGCTCGGAATATCAGCGGAATCGTCTGCGGATCGATGGGAAGAACTCTGTCGAAATACTCGATCCGGAAGCCTCGCTCGTCATAGGCGAGCGATATGTGTCCAGCCTCCAGTTCCAAGCCATATTGATTGCCCAGAACCGGCAGCAATACCTTGTTGCGCAATTCCGGCTTCAGCGGATTCCAATCGATATCGAAAAAGTTTGCGTATCCTGAAGCGCGGCCATTCTCCAACACATCCTGCCACCAGGGATTGGTGCCATAGCCCACTCCCATGTGATTCGGAACCACATCGAGCAGAAGGCTCATGCCTTGGCGGCCCAGCAATTCAAGCAACTGGTGCAACTCCTCCTCGCTTCCAATTTCCGGATTGATGCGACTGTGATCGGTGATGTCATAGCCATGAGTGCTGCCGGAATGGGCAGCTAGAATCGGCGAAGAATAGAGCGTCGTAATTCCGAGTCTTTGCAGGTAGGGAATCAGCCGAATTCCATCCGTAAAACGGAAGCTGCGGTTGAACTGCACGCGATATACCGAGCCGGGCCGAATCCGGCGCTGGCCTTCGGCCAGACGCTGCAGGAACTCAGATGCGTCAGTTACCGTTTCGGGGAGGGGAATTGTGAGGGTGCGCATTCTGGAACCATTCGAGGAGCGAAAGTCCTGCATCCGGACTTACTTAGATGCTGCAAATCGAGGCTGCGCGGACCTTCCGGCCCTGCGCTTTTGACGAACCCGTTGCGAACGAAGACAATACACTCTTAAGGTGTCTTCGGGAATCGAAGCACATCCAGAGCTTTCAGGAGGCATCATGGCTTCAAGCGGCGAACTGATCAGGATGATGAACTACGTGGATGACATTGCCACAACACTGCGGCGCATCGTTGTAGGCAGCGGCTTTATTTCTCCCGAAGAGCGCAAGAAACTTGCTGAATATATGCGCAACTCAGACCCGAATTTCACCAAAATGGTCGAGTCGCTGGAAAAGTAGCGATGACGGCTCCGAATGCGGAGATCATCGCGGTCATCGGCGCAGGCAAAGTTGGACGGGCCTTGGCTCGGAGGGCCGCTGTGGCCGGATTCCGTGTGGTTCTGGAAGACCTGATCCCTACCTCGTTGGAGTGCGCGCGCCAGGAAATTCGCAGGACCCTGAACGATGCGGTCGATTCTGGTCTACTTGATCAGGCGGAGGCCGCCGAGGCTTTTGCACGCATCGATTGCGCCACCAGCATTGAAGACGCGGCGCGGCGAGCTCACATAGTGATGGAGACCGGTCCGGATGAGCCGGAATCAAAGCTCGAAATGTTCTGCCTACTCGACCGCATTTGCCTACCCAATACGGTCATTGTGAGCAACTGCCACACTCTCGATCTTTCCGATACTGCCAGCAAAGCAGAGTCCATCGTCGGCATGTATTTTTCCGGCGACCGGGCTCAGATACACTGCTCCACTTTCACGAGCGAGCGAGCTCTGGCGGTTGCGGTGTGCCTTGCTGAACGCATGGCATCCAGCTATAGCATCACTCGCGATGGGGATTCGCCTGCTAAGGCTTGAGTTGGCCTTTTGTTTTAGAACGGTTACGTATCTTTTCTCTCAAACGGAGAAGTCAGATACTGGCGCGCCTCGTCCAGAGCGCCCTGCGTATTGTCGTTGGTTTGCAGCGCTTGGCGGTACTCGCTCAATGCGCGCTCGCGCTGTCCGGTGACGTCGAAGATCTTTCCGAGTTGGATGTGGCTCCATACTTCGGTCCACCTCGGTTCGCCGTCGCCATTGAGTGAATCGCGATAGGCGTTGGCCGCGGCCTGGTAATTCTTTTGCAGGTAAAAAACTTCAGCAATGCGGTAGTGAGCGAGCGAGCTGTTCTTATTCTGCTCTATTGCTTTCTGAAACTCTTTCAGCGACTCTGCCAGGTTTCCCTGTTGCACCAGTTGCTGTCCACGCATGATGGCCGTGCGCAGCCTCAGGTCCCCTGAGTTCTTAAGCACCCAGTTGTTCGGGTCTATTGTGATGCGGCGGGGCTTGCCGAATGTCTCAATCGTATAGCTGGAATCGGTTCCAACCACGTCGATAGTCTTCTCTTCTGTTTTTCCGTCAGTATCGATCTTCAATTGCACTGGCATACGGAACAGGTCAAGGTCCTGCTGCACCTGCCCCACTACGCGGAAGCCCTTCTGGACCCGGAAAACCGTGTACTTATCCTTGAATTCCGGGGCGCCCGTCGAGTTCAGCCATTGCGAATAAAACCAGGTCATCTGCTGCCCCTGGATGTTCTCTGTCACCTTCTGTAACTCTTTCAGCCCTATTGATTTGCCAGCGTAATCATGGAAAACCGTGCGCATTGCCTTGTCAAAGTTCTGATCGCCCATCACCCAGCGGAGCATGTGATAAACCATGCCGCCCTTGTCGCTCGCCATTGACTGGAAGACCGGGTCAAAGGTATCGAGCGTTCCGATCTGTCCCAACGGAACGCTGTCATAGGCCAAAGCGCCGACCGCCATGTCTTTTACGGCTTCCTGTGCGCCCGCCTGGCCTGCCGCGTACTCGATGTATCGGCTCTCACTGTAGCGCGCCCCTCCGTCCTGTACCCACCAGTCATTGCGGGTTAGCGGACTCACGATGGTGCCGAACCACTGGTGCGCGATTGCATTGGCAAGCAGCCGGTAGTTCACCTTCGCGTTGATATTGCGGGCTGCAATCCCCGCCATCTCAGGAGCCCAAGCCGTGGGAACGGAATCATCGGGTAGTTGCACCAGTTTTAGCTCCGAGCTGATAGGAATTCCATAAACGGTGATGAAATAACCAAGTTCTTTCGCAGCCGTTTCGCCATATTGCTGTGCAAAACTGGCTTTATCCTTCAGGAAGTACACATGCACGGTCATTCCGGCTTCGCTCACAGGAGTGTCCACAAACCTGCCAATCACCACCGTGCCCGGAAAGCTCGGCTTGCTCCAGTCGAAAGTGACGCTTCTCGTACCGACTTCTGATTTTGCAGCCGGAGCTTTGCCTGCAGCCGTTGGCGGCTTCTCTTTCTTGCCTGCTTGCTCTCGCGTGTGCAGCTTTGGAGCCGTGCTCTCGTCTAAACCTTTGGACTCCTCGGCACGGTCTGCGCCGCTTACAACTGCGCCACCGCTCGCCACTACGGTGTATTCCTGCGGAGTCGTGATCTTCAGCCGTGCTGTAAAGCGGTCGATCCCGTAGTTCGTCACCGGAAACCAGCGCCCCGAATATAGCAAATAGGTGATTGGATCTCCCACGTATGCCAGTCTTAATCCTGGGACCGGGCTATCGTCCGCCGAGGTCACATTGCCCTCGTAGGCAAATGTCAGAGTCGCCTCCTGCCCCTTAGTCATGCCACTGGGCAGTGCCACGCGGATCGTTGAGTCCTGCGACACGCGCTCGGCCGCCAGTGTGGTGCCATGTTCATCCGTGACCTGGGTCACACGGAGCGCGTTGTGCAATTCAAAGGTCGCAATGCTGATGTCGTCCAGCGCCACAAACTTGACCACCGCCCGTGCCGTCAACCTGTGAGACTGCGGAGAAACGGTGGCCTCGATGTTGTAGTCTTCCGCCTGAATACGCGGCTTTTCTGCTGCCTGCAGTGTTGCAGCCGGTAGCAGGACCAGCGCGGTCAAGGCTGCCAGAACGGCTTGCGCCAGTGTCCGTCCCGCAAATTGCATGCGCATTTTGCTCCTACTGAGTAGCACACCATTACCTGATGTATGAAATCGTACAGAAGATGCTGGGCAGCTTCATTGAATGCGCGCCTATTCTCTCGCCCGGGAGGCACTTTCCGCAACGCGCAATATTGCCCGGGCCGCCCGATGCGCTGCACTATCACCAGCGCTCCCGCAACTGGAAGCACCCGACGGTGCTCCGCGCAACATCCCGCTCACCTCCGCCAGAGCTTTCTGCATCTGCAGCCTTGCCTCGTCGTCCTCCAGCAGCACCCGCACCTCGCGCTCCACCTTCTCAGGCGTAAACCCGTCCTGAATGAGTTCCGGAACCACTTCACGCCCAGCCACCAGGTTCACCATTCCGTAATAAGGCAGCTTCACCAGATGACGGCCCAGCGTCCAGGTGAGCCCCGCAACACGATAAACCATCACAAACGGAGTTCCGATAAGCGCCGCTTCCACCGTCGCTGTACCGCTGGCCACTACCCCCGCGCGGGCGTGCAGAAGGCTCGCCTTGGCGTCATCGGTCAGAGTCACTTCCACCTTGTAGCCGCACAGCGCAATCTGCTCCCGCACCCAATCTTTATCTAGGGTGCTGGCCACCGGCATAACGAACTCGAACTCGGAACCCAGCCTCGCCGCCGCTCCCAGCATTGCCGGCAGGTTCAGGCGAAGCTCTTTCCTGCGGCTTCCCGGCAGCAGCGCAATCCACCTTCGGCCTGAATCCAGACCCCAGCGCCCCGCAAATTCCTCCCGGCTCACCTTGGGCGGCTCCAACTCGCTCAGCGGATGCCCAACAAACTCCACCTCGACCCCGTGGCGCGCATAGAACTCTCGCTCAAAGGGTATGATCACCAGCATCTCCCGGACGTAGCGCTGCACCTGCTTCAGCCGTCCCTTGCGCCATGCCCAGAGCTGTGGACTCACGTAATAAACAACCGGAATCCCGCGCTGGTGCAACTGCTTTGCCAGCCGAAAATTCCAATCCGGAAAGTCGATGAGCACGGCAACGTCCGGCCGCCGTCGATCTACTTCCGCCAGCAATTTGTGAAATTCGCGGTAGATTCGCGGCAGGTGGCTCAGCACCTCAAAGAGTCCAACCACGGCCACATCGCGGGCATGGACTGCTAACTCGCAGCCCGCCTCGCTCATGCGCTCTCCGCCCATGCCGAAGCACTCTATAGGGCGGCCACACACCGCGCGCAGCGCCGCTGGTAATTGCGCGCCATACATCTCGCCGGAGGCTTCTCCGGCCGAGATCAGCACCCGCAAGCGGCGGGGCGTATCGAGATTTTTTCCGCTGGACATCTGCGCCGACAGGATATCAGGCGCAGCCAAAACGATTTGAAATATCTACCTGGCACCGTGCACGCCGTACCAGCTAATCGGCTCGCACCTCTGCCCCCATCTGCGGAGCGATCGCTGCCGCCGCTCCCAGTTCCTGGTCCTTGTACTGCAACTGATACAGCTTCCAATACACGCCTCTGGCGCTCAGCAATTGCTGATGCGTGCCCATCTCACGCACCTTTCCCTTATGCATCACAATGATCTTGTCGGCCCTCTGGATGGTTGACAGACGGTGGGCGACAATCAGCGAAGTGCGTCCTTCTACCAGCCGCGTCAGAGCCTCACGCACCCGGAATTCCGTATCCGTATCTACGCTCGAGGTGGCTTCGTCCAGTATTAAAATGCGGGGATTGTGTGCCAGCGCCCGCGCGAACGATACCAACTGCTTTTGCCCGGTCGAAAGCGTGTTGCCGCGCTCCTGCAGCATCGAGTCAAAACCTTCCGGCAGCGAGTGGATGAAATCCGCGACGTTCACCTCTTCAGCCGCGCGCTCAACCGCCTCGCGCGTTACGTGTGCCGATCCCAGCTTGATATTGTCTGCGATCGATCCGCTGAAGAGAAACGGATCCTGCAACACCACGCCACAGCGCCGGCGCAGCTTCTGCAGGTTCATCTCGCGGACGTCCACGCCGTCGATCCGGACGGCACCCTTCTGTACGTCATAAAAGCGCAGGAGCAGAGAAATCAGCGTAGTCTTGCCCGCTCCCGTGTGTCCCACAA
>Ga0364922_10416_pt1 | contig 21593 bp, 19 predicted proteins | sample ExccelJu500001D4_2_FD_206955 | JGI IMG/M metagenome (GOLD analysis project Ga0364922, IMG submission 206955) | Enriched cells from Trout Bog Lake Hypolimnion, Wisconsin, USA - BchlTB.June20.5000.01.D4 | ecosystem: Environmental > Aquatic > Freshwater > Lake > Hypolimnion/Profundal zone | place...
TTTAGTTTTGACTATTAAAAATATTATTTATAGATTTTTTGATGATATCAAATCCTTAATAATAGATAGTATTGCACGTGAATAAAAACTATATCTACCAGATATGGTTTCTGCATATATTAGTTGTAATTTCCTAAATCCATGCGAATAACCAATTAAATAACGAGCTCTAAGATGTACGGCTTTATTTCTAATCATATTTCTATCTGAGGGTGTACAAGTTTCATTATTTGGATTTAGCCTTATGACAATGTGATCCAACGCATCTGCCAAAGAAGGAAATTGCTCGCAATTATTAGCCTTAAATATCATCTTCAGTTTAGTTAAAAATTCAACCCTATTCATACCTCCACCTGCAAGTTGAGTTTCATGTTGACGATATTCAACCAATGGATTTTGAATTAAAACACCATAAGCACCTTTTGCAGTTAGCATTAGAGAAATCCAAGTATCATGAGTACAATTGAAAGAGTAAGATTCTATAGGTAATAAATCTGGTAAAAATTTAGCCCGAAATCCCATTGACATTCCATAAATAAAACTACTATATCTGAGCATTATTTCCAACTGTTTCCCATTGAGAAACTTATCAATTAAATCTTTATTAAAACCAATTGATTTCCATAAATTCATCTCCAGAGACTTTCCATTTTCAGAAACTAACCTAGCATCAGAAAAAACATATCCGCAATTCGGATTATCTCTAAAAGCCTGTGTCATTATTTCAATTTTATTCGGATGCCAAACATCATCCTGATCAGCTAAAATAATTATGTCACCTTTACTATACCGCATACCTTGTTCAAAATTTTTAATTACCCATAAGGTTTTTGTATTAGAAAAAATATTTATTGGGAAAGTACATCTATCCTTAAAAGAATGAATAATTTCTAAAGTACAATCAGTCGAACAATCATCGCAAATTACTAATTCATCAGGAAGAATAGTTTGATTTAAAATACTATCAAGTTGTTCATGAATAAATTTTTCACCATTATAAGTAGCCATTACAATTGATATTTTCACGCTGACTTCACCCTTTTAAGCCAGTTTCTTTAAAAGAAATATTTTTAAGTTTACTAGGTATCCTCGTATTTTCGGTTCAGTATACAAAGACCATCCACTAGAAGTTATTATTAGAGTAGTCCCAGGCAATACAGAAGATGGAAAAAACCTAGCAAAAGCCAATGATAATATTATGAATATAGCACCAGGCCAAATTAGCTCCCAACATCGAACAAAAATCCCCGACACCCTGAACAAAATATTCGCATCCAGCCATATGCGAAGAGTCCATGCGATGGCAATTCCTTCTAATCCATACCAGTGAGCTCCCAACCATAGTATCCCCAAAAATAAAGGCAGTGTAAAAAATTGCAACTTCGTCAATATATCAGGCCTACCAATCGCTTCCATATATGCGAATGGAATATGGGCCAAACTATTAATCCATATTCCGACCAAGAGTATTTCCCCCAATGGCGTGGCATGCAAAGCTAAATCTTCTCCAACCCAAATAGTAAGAAATGGGTGAATTAAAAATATACCTCCCACAGTCAATGGGGTTAGTAAAGTCCCAAGTATTCCAACAGATTGTATAGTTAATACTTTAGCATCTTGTATATTCATTTTCGAAAAAATCGGAAAAAGACTACGCATAAATGCCCTTGGAATAAGACGCAATCTGTCTACAAGATTAAATGGCACTGAATAATATGTCACAGCACTCGCACCAAGTAGTCCTCCAATAATGAACTTATCAAGCGTTTCAAGAATTGGAATAATGAAAAATGTTAGTGCTACCCATCCACCGTAGCATAAAAGTGGTTTAACTAAATCCTTGTCAAATTTTATTTTATTTTCTAAAGGAATAACTCTGACAACGGATATAAATAATGGAAAGACCATAACTAGTCGAACTGATATAACTACAGGAATAAGTAGTTTTAAATCTGGGCCGTAAATAAATCCAACAAATAGAGGAACAAGCAGCAGCGAAATTGAACCTATAACCTGGATGGAATTAACGATAGCAAAACGTTCACTTCCTTCAAGGGCTCCAGTTAGTACACCGCTTACTGTAGCTACAGGAATCGCTAATGCTATCCACGGTAACGTCATTAGTACTTCTGAGCGCAATATATCCGGCATTAAAAAAAATTTAAGGATAATTGGTGCAGCTAAAAAATATATTATTAGGCCGCCAGTAAAACCAAAAATAATATTCAAAATAAGTGAAGTCCATATTAAGTTCTGTCTCTTAACAGGTAATTCATCTTTCATTTTGGCAATAAAATTCGATGTGGCTCGGGCCAACCCAAAATCAAAAAATCCGAAATAACCTAGCAATAGCCAAACCATAAGAAGTACACCATAACGGTCTTGTCCTATCAGTTTTATATAGAATGGTACTGTTAATAAACCTACTAAGGTAGGAATAATTGTACCGGCCATGTTGAATAGAGTATTTCGTTGAATAGTCATTAAATCGTAGAATCCACAGTAAGTATTACAATATTACAAAAAAACATACATTTTCCTAATATATACTTCAACTTATCATGAGCATTTTAGAAAGAATATCGACAGTTAAATATTACTCTTTCCGCTAATAATTCCTTCATACTGAAAATTACTAACAACACTTAATAAACCTGAAATAATTGCAATTAATCCAATCCCATTCGATTTCATTAAGAATTCAGGCTGTGTCACAGATAGAATCATCAGCTGAATAAATAATGCAACGCTAGCTAGAATCACCACCTGATATTCAGACGGCAACTGCATTTTCCACATTCGTTTTGCTAGCATAAAAAATGCTCGCATAAAGCCATATATCACCAGTAATGACATTGGGCCTAACTTGAGAATCATATAGAGATAACCATCATGAACATATTTTGTAGCATCAAATCCTGGTATGCTAGCTGAAATTGGTCTATATGAGGCGCCTAATCCAATACCAAAAATTGGATGTGCTTGTAATTTTTCCAGTGCAATTTTAGTCTCATAAAAACGCCAGCCCATTGAACTTCCGTGATCAACTTCGTCACCTACACTCAGCGCTCTATCTTCTAATGCCAAAATTGCTGCTGGCTTCACTATGCTGATTACAGTTCCGCCAATCAAGATCATCAGTACAGCAATCCCAATCAATTTAGGTAGCTTGTTAAAACCGGCCATCAACATCATGATAACAACACCTAGCAGTGTTGTAGCCCAAAGCCCACGTCCAAATGAAACAAGTATAGCGAGAAAAAACACTATACTTAACGAAAGAATCCATATTCTTAGTTTGATATTTAATAAATACCCGCCTACAAGAAAATAAAGCGCATAAACAGAAAAATTTATTCCTGCGCTTGACCCTCTAAATAAGCCTGCATAGGTATGCCCAAGTGTGCCGAGCTCCATTGCGTCATCTTGCCCCAGTATAGAAACACCCGTAATTGACTGGATAATTTGACCTAATGAAAAGACTATTGCTATCACCCATATGGATTTTATGAAACGTTTAAATTTAATCTCATTATCTAAAGTTATCACCAGCATTGGCAACAACAACCAATGAAAAAAGTGACGAAATTCTCCGAGAATATCTTTTATAGGTGTTTTAAATATTAAATATGCATTGATCACTGAAATAAATAAAAGGGCGAATAAAAAAGATAGTGTTTGAACAAATGGGCGCAGACCATAAATCCATTGAGTACCAGAGAATTTCAGTACAATAATTGGTATCAAAATGAGTAAAGCCAAATCCTGAGGAGTAACACTTCCCCCCATAATAGGGATCATTGGTAAAAATTGTGCTTTAATTAGTCCTGAACCTAGTGCCACAACCCCCAAAATTGCATATTCTGGTCGCATCCAAGCGACAACCGGAAAAATTGGTGCCACCATGATAGCTATGATCAACCAGTATGGAAGTATAGCGGCAAGCAATCCTGCTAAAAATGCAGAAAAAAACAATATGATCCATAAAACTAAATTTTTAACACTGAGTTGAGAAATTTTATTTGAAATTTCATACATTTTAACTTTACTCTATTTTTATTTTAAAAAAATTTATTAATTCTTCTTTTTTATTCCTATTCAAAATAAAAACACATTATACATATACATTCAAAGAGACTTTATTTTAAAAATATGCTTAAAAACCGGGTTTTCCAACCAATTTAACTCTATCCTGTAGTTGCATTGCCATTAGCATCTCATTGATAAAGCGTTCATGCAAATGGTAGGAAGGTGTTGGATCTGCTGATATATTAGAAATACGAACCAAAATCCCATCAGGGACTTCCCCGGTTAAACCATACTTAACCTTAGCAAGTTTTTGTTCCCACCAATCACGCACCACAGTATTTCCCACAGTTATCCAGTAAGTAATTGGTTCTATTCGCGGCCCTTGTGTCGCAACCATTTGCATCACGGGAATTTTCGCTGTATTCGTTTTAATAAAACCCTTTACCATATTAGTAATTTGAAAACCCTGTGCAGAATAACAAACGTTCGGTCTGTGAACTTGGAGTGAAGCACTTTGTTCTCCGCCATAGGCAATCGATAACATTATCCTGTCGCCATGATCATCTACATATGTACGCGTCAGAGTCTGACTATAAATTTTGTCCAGTCGCGATTCGACTTCCGGACTAATTTTGATTGGAACCAATGAGGTATCCAGTTGCCAGCCCCCAAATTTCCTGGGGATCATCGTTTCAAGATCAATTTTATGAACTTCATTGGCAATTTTATGGCCAGGATGTAGCAAAACGGTAAGCCCAGACGCTATCACCATGAACATCATCAATAGTATTTTTTTATTAAGCATGGTCACAATTCACGCTCCTTCGCTTGACATAGTGCTGAAGTGCGGAGTCTATGCCCATAATCATCATTAACGCGACGATAAATAACACCATTCCAGCAAATTTATGTACAAAACCCTGGCCAGCTTCATCACCGAAATAATAGGTAATCAGAATAAGTATCATTACACGGGTTACATTGGCGATAAAAGAGATGGGAATAATCAGCGTTGCGAGTACAATATTTCTAACCGCAGAATCATGCTTAATCAAATTAAGATAAAGCAATCCCAGTGCTTCTAGTGAGACCAGTGTGTGCATTCCGGCACAGGCATCGGCTACCATCAACTGGTATTGACCCACTTGCAGCATCACGCCAGTACGTGCAATAGGATAACCAAACCAAAACAGCACATTATCCGCAACATAGGATACTGCGATTTTCATTGGCAGAGTCATGGTATCAATAAATGAACCTGGCAACGGCAGCATAAAAAAAAGGAAAAAGATAGGAAACCACATTGCTCTGAGCGTCTTCATTCCACGCGTGATGAGTAAAAGTCCAATCACAACTAAAATTTGAGAGCCCACTTCAAAAATCAGAATTTCTTGAGAACGACCAATGATATATATTAATAACCCTGAAGCGAAAATTATTCCTCCCGTTATTGTCCAAGTTTTAGCTTGCGAATTGACAATCAGGTATTCACGTTGCTGCCAAAAGAGATAAGCAACAACCATCAAGATCAGTGGCCCTTGTGCCTGATCTGGATCCTGCCACAGTCCATTGGCAAGTCCGTAGAAAGTCGGCACGTATAAAACCAGCAAGCCAAGTACGACGGGCCACCAGTCATAAAATCTGTTTTCTTTAAGGGCTAGAGTGGACATAGGATTCAAGGTTCAAGTTAAAAGCAGATACAAGGTTCAAGGTACAAGGTACAGGCGGCATGCTGTTGTTTAAGCAGCAGATCCATCAGAAATCAGAAATCAGAAATCAGAAATCAGAAATCAGAAATCAGAAATCAGAAATCGTTAAGCAAGGATCCGACAATAATCACATTCGATTGTTGTAAATTTGCCAGCAAAGTTTTGAATTCCGCAACTGATGTTCTATTTTGACTTGCCACAATCATGGCAGCGCCAGAACGCGAGGCTATCGTTTGAGCATCAGCACTCTTAGCGGCGGGGGTGTCTATGATGATCACATCATAAGACTCGCTATAAATTTTTAACATAGTCGAAAACGCAGCCCGACTAAGCAGTTCCTGCGGGTTCGGCGGTGTCGCGCCAGCAGGCACAACCGATAGCCCTAGCAGTTTGTTAATTTTGACCGCGGCATCGTTCGCCGAAGTACGTCCGGTCAGTACGGAAGAGAGCCCGGCGCTGTTAGTAATTTTGAATAACTGATGCTGACGAGGCTGGCGCAGATCGGCGTCAATCAGTAAGGTACGCTCGCCGAGTTGTGAAAACACGACGGCCAGATTGGCCGCAACATAACTACGTCCTTCGCCATTCTCAGGGCTGACAATAGCCAAGGTCTTCCGTTGCAATTCGGTATCAAACCAGCGCAGCATGAGCTGCGTGCGCAGCGCCCTGAGCTGCTCAACCACCGGGGAATCGGGACTGAAAGCAGCGATCACTTCCCCTGATATAGATTGATCGCCATGCGGCAAATAGGGGTAGTCAAACTGATTAGCCAGTGCAAATTGAATATCGTCATGATTGAGCAAACCGAGCTTAATGGCCGCATCACCAAAGCGCAAACTATGTAGTTTTTGTTCACGGAGGATTTTTTCAGCGTCCATGGCTGAAAGTTTACCCGCATCGATGAGGATGGCACCAATTGAACGCGCTTCTGTTAGTTGCTGTGTTTGCATAGTATTTTACGATATTCAGGATAAAGCATTTTGTTTGCGCCAGAACTGCCAGCGCGGATATGTCTTGTTACTTATGGCCGTCAACACCCCCAGCAACGGGATGCCAAACGCAATTAAGTCATCCTCAGAGCGTATACGCCTGTCCATCAACTCCATCAGCATGGACACACCTATACTCAACATACCTCCAAGTAAAATAGAGGTCACAATATTAAGTAATATTTTAGGCTTGGATGCTTTTACAGGTTCGAAGGCCGGCGTCAGAACGGTCACGCTGGATTGCTGATTTTGACTTTGCAAAGTACTCTGGCTCAGACGCTGCCTTATGTTGTTATAGTCCTGTTGAGTCGATGCCAGCTCTGTCTGCATAACGGAAAGTTCATCACGCTGCGTCTTGAGATCAAGTACAAGTTTTTTCTGAGCCTCAAGTGCGGCACGCACTTCTGCTACTTTTTGCGAACTGATCTGAGTACTGGCGCCCAGACTTGAGGATACGTTGTTCATTTCATGCTGTAAGCGGGCTTTTAACGTATCCAGCTCAGCTTTCTGCTGCTTGACCTGAGGGTAATTCGGCCCCATATCGTTGGAAGCCTCCTGCAATTTACCCTCGGCGCCACTGATCGTCACGCGAAGATTCTGGATTACGAGATTATTCATCACATCAGGGTTCGTTTGAATATCTCCTTTCGCCGATTGTTGCCTAGACTGCGCATCACTCCTTTGCGCTTCAAGCTGAGTCAACTGACCAGATAGATCATTGAGTCTGGCATTTTCCGATGCGAGACGTTCATCTGTCGACACAATGCCATTAGCCTGTTGATAGGCAGACAGGGCATCCTGCTCCATTTTCATTTTGTCCTGAACCTCTTTGGTGCGCGCAACGAAATAATCTGCATACTGCTTAGCAGGATCAGCGGCTAGCTCAACACTGGTATCCAGATAAGCCTTGGCAAAAGCATTGGCAACAGCAGCCGCAGATTTAGGATCTGTTCCGCTAAAAGAGATATTAATCACGTTACTCTCTTTTGCAGGTTGGACAACAAGATTTTTTTGCAGATTTTCAGAATAGTAACCTTCAATACTTCCTTTTCCCTTAGTGGCTTCTTGCCATGCCTGCACCAACTCAGGCACTTTATCGAATCCCAGCATTTTGACTACACGACGTCCAACGCGATCACTGGTAATTACGTCGATCTGCGTCGCCATATAACTGGGCATAATCATGGCTTGCCCCATGGCACCACTGATCGGATCCGGTGTCTTAAAATCGACCACCAGCGTCGTTTCAGCTGTGTACTGTTTAGGCAGCATCAGGCTGACCAATGTCGTCGTGCTTACAACGATTGCAAATACGATATATATAATGAATTTGCGTGCTGACAGTATGGCAATAAACTGCTGGAAATTCATAAGCGCCTTCAGGATTCAGGATTCAGGATTCAGGATTCAGGATTCAAAAAAAGTTTAGAACAGACTTTCATGCACATAGATCACGTCGTTCGCCTGAATGCGCTCAGTCATCTCCGGGTGGAACTTTTCTACCTTGCCGTCAGATTTGGTGCGGTGTATTTGAATGTTGCGTTCTGTACCGCGCAAGGTTAAACCGCCTCCCTGCGCCAAGCCCTGAATCACGGTCATATCACGCAGCACCACGCTAGCTCCGGGGCGCTGAACCTCGCCATAAATATAAAACATCGGTGCCAGGGGAACATAAATTTCATCCCTGCCTGACATGATGATGTCCTCATCAATCTTATTATCCAAATAAATGGACGCGATGTTAATTTCACGACGATAGGGTTTGTTGTCACGGGTACCGACGACAATCACCTTTTCCCCGCCAGACTGAGCGATGCCGCCCGCCAGCGCAAGCATTTCTGACAAACGCAAATTGGCCGGGTCGAGCGGATAAAGTCCTGGACGGTTAACCTGACCCAACACAGAAACCAGATTGCCTCGAACGGTAACCATCACGATATTGACCTGCGGATCCTGCATGAAGCCGCCGTCTTTTAGTCCTTTGGCAATCAATGCTTCCGCATCAGGAATTGAGAGGCCGCCGATATGGATACTGCCCAGCAAGGGGTAGGTAATAGAGCCATCTACATTGACGCGCGTGTCCAGTGTCAGATCCGGATTTCTGAAGACGCTTGTATGTATGGAATCCCCTGCGCCTAGCAGGAAGTCGGAGCCCACTTCTGCATGCGCCGGAACATTCCAGAGCAGCAGCAACACGCACAGCAATATTTTCCAGACTTTAATAATCACGAAAGTTCCATTGATAGTTGATAGGATTTTGTAGCTTGCCCCCGCTTCTATTACTTGAAGCCTGCGGCTCCTTTGGCGATGCTGGCAGCATCATCAGCCTTGCTCTGTACTGCATCGGCAGGCTTGGCTGCGACTACCGGAGCTGCCACAAGAGCATTGAATTCCCCCAGATACTCGATTTTGGCAGCGTCTTTCAAGTGTTTAATCTCGGCAACGACCAGTTTTTGTTTAGCCGCAGAATCAAGATATTTTTGTATTTGCGGTGATGCTGTGCTAAACGTTACGGGCGATTGTTGAGATTTAATGACATTGATCACGTGCGCGACAGGACCTGTTACCATCACGCCGGTCTGACCGTCATTGAGTTTAGCAATGGCAGGCAGCAGTTCAAGGGATAATTGTTCAGCGGCACTGGTGTAATTATGCGCCTCAAATAAAATACTGTTGGTCTTGAGCGTTTGCGCGATATCCTGCATGGATTTGTTGTTCGCCACCATATTCTTGACCAGTGCAACTGCTTTGTCGTCAGCTTTGAAGGCAATATCCACCAGAGAATACATACGTCGCTTGGCAAACAGGTCAGGGTGCTCATCATAATAGTGTTGCGCTTCTACAGCATTTGAACTGGCGGCGCCAGAGGCAATTTTTTCATAGTAAGCACGCGCCAGAATTTCACGGCGCGCGGCATCCAATGCCATCACAACAGCGGGCGTTCGGTCGAGCTTGTCATCGGCAGCCTTGGCCACGGCCAGATCCTGATCGATCAACTTATCCAGAATTTCGTGACGCGCCTTGGCTGCGTTGGCTTCTGTCACGCCACTGGCATGGGAGAGTACCTGATTGATTTGCGAAACAGAAATTTCATCACCATTGACTTTCGCGGCGACCTGACTGCCATCCTTCTTTCCGCCTGAACCGCAAGCGGCCAGGCCGATAGTTGCAAGCAGCAATACGACGGGGAGTCGGCGGGAATTAATCATCATAGTAGTACTATCCTTTTATATTTTTACGTTTACTGAGCAATACGCTTAAGTTTTGAATAAAAACCAATACCAGTAAAATCTTTAGCAGTTTACAGACAAGTATCACAAACTAGCAAATAAAACCTAGCCTTAGCTATCGCGTTCAAATTTTCATCGCTTATTTGCAACAATCCATTACGGCGACATCGTACCAGCTTGTGAAATATTTCACACTATGCCATTTGGTCTAGTTCTCTCTCGATCCTTAATTTTAGTTACACCAACTATCTGTTTATCAACTATTAAATATTTATCCAATTCAAATACAGCCGTGTTTATTCGATGAATTACTGGATATATTTGACCTGCACCTAGGCCATTTGGCCTATATACAAGTACTGGAGACAAGGAGCAGGATACTCAGGATACTAAAATCGGAAAAATACTAACCGGCTCAAAATACCAGGATTCATCTTCCATGCTGTTCTCAGGGTCAAAACCGACGTTCATCCCGGAGCTGGCATTTTTGTACATCATCACAAACACCATAAATGATTAGCGTCTTACATAAAATTTTAAACTACCATCAGGGCGAACTTGCACCTGCTCAGCACCTGCGCAGAGTGGCAGTGTATTCATCCGAAATGACGTGTAGAATACAAAATTTTTGTGCGCCTGATTTTACCTATCGCAAGTTTGTCTACCAAAACGGCAGAAGTAATAATCAAAAATGGAAGCGAGTTATGCGCTGTAAGAAAAATCTCCTTAAACCGTTAGTTACCACCCTGTTACTGAGCATTTCCTCTTTTCACGTTTACGCAGATTCCTTATCTGGCTCTGTGGCGTCAGTCGTTGATGCACTGCCGGAAGGTCTGCAACTGGCGCTGAGCACAACCTTAAGCCGTGACAGCAACATTTTCCGGCAGCCGGATTCAACAGTCAAAGCTGATACGATCACGAGCACACAGACCGTCTTGACCTACAACAAAACTTACGGGATGCAGAATCTCACGCTGGAGGCCACGCTGTCGCACAACAAGTTCAGCAATTTCTCCTACCTTGACAACAGTACCAACAACTATAAGGGCAGCTGGGCATTGAAAATTGACACGAATCTGAGCGGTATCATAGGCGTAACCCAGACTCAAACCCTGGCTAACTTTGCCACGACGCAAGTTTTTAGCAAAATTCTCTATACAACTCAGTCTCGTTTTATCAATGGCGACTGGTGGGCGAGAGGCCCCTGGCATGCACTGCTGGGCGTATCCGAAAATCTTTCTTCCAACAGCGCGACGGTTACGACTCAGCAAAACACAAAAAGTAACGCGAGCTATACAGGTATTTCATACCTCAGCGAGGCGCAAAATACCCTCTCGCTCAAACGACAAAGCACCACAGGCTCCTATACCAATACGCCGCTAAATTATTTTTATCTGGTCGACAACGGCTATACTGAAACGGATGATTTGCTGGACTTTAACTGGAATTTATCCGGAAAATCACAGCTTAGCGGTGAACTGAATCATTTGTCGGTAAAACAAAATCATTTTTCCCAGCGCAACTATGCCGGCATGGCTGGCAACCTCAATTACCTTTGGTCTATTACCGGAAAAACAAGTCTCCAATTTACCGCGCAGCGCAACTTTGGTCAGTTTCTGACTTCTTACAGTAGTTACGATGTCACGGATGACTTTGCTATTTCGCCGGTATGGAAACTGAGCGAAAAAACCACGCTGCGTGCGAGCTTCGATCAAGGCAGCGTGAATTACTTGGGAGCGATCAACGGCGTCCCGGTAACAGCTCGCAATGACACCACGCAAACCGTCATGTTCGGCGTGGACTGGACACCAACTCGTACTACCTTGCTGCACACCTCGATACAGCGTACCAGCCGCGATTCAAATTACACGATCTACCAGTACAGCGATAACGCTATAAATATGACCGGGCAGATTTTATTTTAAAGACAGGTGCAAGACAGCAAGATGCAAACCCTCCTCTAAACTTGCAAGCTTGCAATGCACTAGGAGCCTGTCGGACTTGTTTCACGAGTGCGACGGCGATGATTTTTTTGTCGTGACAGACGCAGTGAAGCGCCGTTTGGCCGGTCCAAACAAGCAAGCCGCGACGCTGCAATACGTAAAAATCACCCCGTCCCTGCGGGTTGCCCGCAAAAACAATGCATATTGCAAATAATGCTGATCCATTGTCCGCGATTCGCGCCTTGCAGTTGATGCGCGGGCCGCGCGGCGAAACAAGTCCGACAGACTCCTAGGAACGCGACTGCGACTTCACAATGCTCATTGCTGTAGCCACCATGGTTCCCATATCCGATAAGTTTCCTGGCAAAATCAGGGTATTGCCCGCTTTGGCAACATTACCGAACGCCTCTACATACTTTTCCGCGACTTTGAGATTGACCGCATCCATGCCGCCGGGCGACTGTATCGCACAAGCTACTTGCTGTATCGCCTGCGCGGTCGCTGCAGCGACCGCCTTGATTGCTTCCGCCTCACCCTGAGCCGTGTTGATCGCGGCCTGTTTTGCGCCTTCGGAGCGCTGTATAAAGGCTTCACGCTCACCGGTGGCAATATTAATCTGCTCCTGCTTGCGCCCTTCCGAGGCTGCAATCAGCGCCCGCTTGCCACGCTCAGCCGTGATCTGCGCCTGCATTGCATGAAGTATTTCCGCAGGCGGCGTCAAATCCTTGATTTCATAGCGCAGTACCTTCACCCCCCAACTGGTAGCCGCTTCATCCAGTGCGGCCACCACGGCGCGATTGATGTCGTCACGCTCTTCAAAGGTTTTGTCCAGCTCCATCTTGCCGATCACCGAACGCAAGGTCGTTTGGGCTAGCTGGGTAATTGCTATGATGTAATTGCTGGTGCCATAGGAGGCCAGTTTAGGGTCTGTTACCTGAAAATACAAAATACCATCTACGGTCAATTGCGTGTTGTCACGGGTAATGCAAACTTGACTGGGTACATCCAGCGGCACTTCTTTGAGCATATGTTTATAGGCGACCCGGTCGACAAACGGAATGACGATATTAAGTCCGGGCAACAATGCCGCATGAAAACGACCCAGACGCTCGACGACCCAGGAATTCTGCTGCGGAACGACTTTAAGCGCGTTGACAATAAAAATAATCGCAACCACCAGTAACAACATTGAGACTTCCATAATTACCTCCTAACCGGATGAACCGGGATTAAAAAACTAATGCGGTTTGTGATGCGTAAGAATCAGGCAGGAACCGTGTATCGCCTTGATATAAAAAACGCAGTCCTGCGGCAAGTCGGCTGATTCCTGCTCGCCTTGACCATCCAGCCGGGCATCCCAGCCGGCGCCGCGGTACATCACTCTGGCTGTGCCATTGTCATGCCAGCTCAATATCTGTACCGGCTGACCGACATCCAGACTGACATCCTGCGGTATTTGAGTTTTTTTCCAACGGCGCAAAACCACATTACCGGCGATAACACCCAGCGCACAAAGCAGCAATTGCCCTGTCATATTCACAGTAAGCAGTGCCGCAAGACCTGCCATAGCCATCGCAACCGAGAGCACCAGCAAATAAAAGGTAGCCGTTGCCATTTCCAGCCCCAGCAACAGCAACGCAAGCAAAAACCAGTAACTATAATTTTCCATGACTATATCCCTTGAATGATCGCAAGTTCAGATATCCGGCTATTCGTCCAGCCTGCGCGGACGGGAAATACCAAACCCTTGAGCATAGTTGATGCCGATCTCGCCCAGCTTTGCAACAATTTCATCGCTTTCGACCAGTTCAGCAACGGTTTGAACGCCAATTTCTTTGGCCATTCGCTCTATTGAAATCACCTTTGCAAGCTCAGCAGGATTACTGAGCATATTGAGTATCATCCCACCATCCAGCTTTAAAAAATCGAGCTGTAATCCGTGAATTTCATCAACGCTATTCCGGCCAAAACCACTCAAAGCAACCCGGCAACCACATTGTCGGATCTGTCGCATAAATTCTGCCGCATGACTACCCGCTGTCAGCAGCGCCGCTTGTGGTACTTCGAAACACAGCAGGGAACCCGGCATACCGAACTCCTCCAGCGCACTTAGCAAAAATTCGGGGAAAGCAGGATCAGCTATCGTCGTTTTTGCCACATTAAGAAAAAAAATAGAATCTTGATCCCGACCTGTCCGGGAGGCGGCCCACGTCAACACATGCTCAACCACCCAACGATCCAGATAGGGCATCAAGCCATGCTTTTCCGCGATTGGAAAAAACGCGCCGGGCGGGATCATCGCGCCCTCTTCTTCTATCAGGCGTATCAGTATCTCATAATGCGCCGTTTTGCCAGGCGTTGCGATCAGCGGCGAAATTAACTGACAAAACAGGCAAAATTCATCGCGCTCAATAGCCGAAATAAACTGCATGCCGGCATCCACACGTTCGCTGCTTTTAGCTGATGATTTTTCCGGCACACCTTGAACAACCGGAACACCCTGAGCAACGGGAGCTGCGCTTTTAATGACAGGGTTCATTAGCGACAAATCATCGCGTTGCGTGATGTCATCAGCCAGCCAGTAGAAGCCTGCCGCCTTGCCCGAAGCATCCAGCAGCGGCACATGTTCAACCGACAGGCGATAAACCGCCCCGCCGGGCATCTCCTGCACCAGCGGGTAGTGCAACGCCTGTCCATCCAGCGATTTTTGAACTGCGGTGGCTATGCCGGCATAAGCCTTGGAGCCGAATAATTCCCGCAAAGGACGGCCTGCTATCGCTTCTGATTTCAGATGTAGCCATTCGCGAAAGGCACGGTTATGGTATTGGCAGCGCCCTGTAACATCAACGAGAGCAATCATGGTTGACAAGGTTTCATCGAGTAAATGCAAGCGATGCTGATCCTCCGAAGCTTGCGCCTCGGCTAAGCGGCGATGGGCAGATTCCTGCTCAAACTTATCTTTCATTGCGGCTAATTGCGCTGTTCTACGCATCAGCACCCATTCCGAACGTGAGGCACGCGCCGCTTCCGCCAGCACCGATGCGGCCAGAATACCCGACAAAAATGCTATCCAGGGCAGATTACCCTGAGTAAAATAAATCGTCGCCACTAATGTCACCACCACAGCGATAATCGCCAGCGCCACCAGATAAGGTTTAACCTTACGAAAAATTCCGCTACGCATCTATGCTCCCGACTAAAACTTTTGCCATGATGGCATCATCACGCCCGTTCAGTATGGCACACTGTTATTTCTTGCGCAGCGGGTCCAGCAAAGTTGACAGGCCATTACTGTCGATTTCCTGCATCAACGCCAGCAGACGACCAAGCTCTCCGGCGGGGAAACCTGCACGGGCAAACCAGTTTAGATAATGTCCGGGCAAATCTGCGATGACCCTTCCCTTATATTTCCCGTAGGGCATCACCAGTCGGGTCAAAACCTGCAGGGATTCGGAATTCATAAGAGATTATACGGCTGCCAGTAAGCGCTGATCACAGCGTCTGAGTCTTTGCGCCATGACACGCATCACATCAATGGCAAAGTTCGGCGATTCATCTACCAGAAAATGAAAGCGTTTACTATCGATGACCGCAAATTTGCAATCTTTAACTGCCGTCACGGTTGAATAGCGGGCCGAACCATCTATGACCGCCATTTCCCCCATGAACGTACCCGGCACGCAGTCTTCAAACAATACGCCTGCAATGGTAATTTCCGCCTCCCCTTCGATTAAAACATACATCCTGTCACCGGGATCCCCTTCTTTGTATAAACTCGCTCCGCTTTTAATTTCAATAAATTCAGGATCGTGTCGAAACAGGTCAAAAAATAGCATGTGCGCCTCTGGTGGGTAATTAATGAATGTATTGCATCATGGCTTAATCATAGCTTTTACTGTGGAATGTGCAACTGTATTGTGCAACAGACACGACAGCTGCCTGAGCATCAAATATTCCGGCCGGGACGAAAATAGGCCGTATTCAGGTAATACCCCGCACAGTTATTATCCGCTGACCAGCCAGGTATGCCCAGCAAAGGAACCGGGGATAACTCACGGGTACGAACACAATGCTTGGGATTAGCCAGATAGTCTGCCAGACGGCTGTCCAGATGCGCGCGTCGCTTCTCCGCTGTCCAGCTGAAATAAACCGGCTCCACCGCCAGCAGCAAGCCTTGACCTGTCATACCAATATAAGGGTTTAGCGCCTTTTCATACAGGCCGTGACCAAACAGATAAAAATCCATAGTGGTTTTTACTTGTTCACGTTGCTGCCAGAACAGTTCTGTCCATTGAAAATGCTGCAACAAACCTGCCAGCCCCTCATCAGCATAAACAACGATTACGCCGGATTCATCCAGTAAGGTATTCGTGTCACGCACCGCACCGCGCCCACTTGAGATTTCCGGTACAGCACTCGTCAACGCCGAATAATGACGGGCATTGATCGCCGCCTTGGCGCCCGGATAAGTTAGCCACACCAGCGCGTTCAACAGGTCATGCCAATTATCTTTCCGGGTCTGTACTTCACCGGTCAGATAACACAGCGGCTCGTATTGCGCCTCGAATGCCAGCCGTCCTACACGCTGCTCGACAAATTTAAGCCGCCGGCCTGACTGTACGGTAATCAGCGTCGACTGCAAGTCTAACAATGCATTCAAGTCAGCCAGGGTAGGAAAAGCTCCCGCTGCCAATTTGAATATGACCGGATGAAGTGGTACGAATAGCGTTGATTGCAACAAAGCCGCCCGGTCCCATTGCATACTAAATACTGACTTTCACGGAAAAACCACTGGCGGCAATCCGAGCGGCAAAAGCCTGCAAGGCTGCTTCGGACAATACTGACAAGCGCGGCCCCTCTAGCTGCAATGAAGGCCTGGCCAAGCCGTACAACAACACACCTTGCAACCCTTCCAAGCCCGCCAGAAATGCCAGGTAATCATTTTCGTCGACAATGGACGGCGGCGCGCCATCCAGCGCGAACCAGCAGGTTTGCAACCGAGTCGGACAATTCGATATTGCGGACATGAGATTAGTTCGCACCTTATCAACACGGGCATGGGTATCATTGATTTGCAGCATACCGGTCTGGCTGGCTCTGTCGAGTTTGAACCAGACTTCACCGTGAATTTTAGCCATTTCGCGCAGCCCTTGCTGAACCTCAGGGCGATAAAGCAAGCTGCCATTGGTAATCAACACCGTTTTTACGTTGACCGGAACAAATAGTTCAGTCCGTAAGCGCGCGATGAGTTCGATAACGGGTAAAAACTCAGCCGCACTGGTAGGTTCTCCATTACCCGACAGCGCGATGTCGTTGATGCGCCGCGCGCCAATCGGCACACGGGTTTGCAGAAAATCACCCTGCAACAGATCCGTTAGAAATCCACGCAGCTCAGCTTCCAGTAGAACCATATCTACAGGTGGCGCTGTGCCGCGTACCAGATTTGGTACCTGACAATAAATACAGCGCCAGTTACAGGCATTATTTGGATTGAGATTAATCCCAACTGAGACACCACCGGCACGACGTGACACGACAGGATAAACATAGCGCAATGCCGCACTATTGCGGTCGTGGTCGATTACATTAAGTAGCATATTGCTCATTTCAGACGCTGATTTTATTTTACTTATATTTTAAAGTGATTAACGGACAGTTTAACCGTTTGGGCAAGCTCGTTTAGTTGCACCGCTGTGGCGCTGCTGGAAGCGGCTGCACCGCTATTTTCTTCAGCCATTTGCGCAATTTTTTCCAGGCTGGCGGCAATCTGTTGAATTGCAGAATCTTGTTCACGAATGGCCTCGGAAATGTTTCTCACATGCGCATCAACCTCGCGCGAATCTTCGCCGATAATGTGCAGCGCCGATTCCGTGTTATTCACCAATAGCAGGCTTTGGGCAACTTGCGTATTCGCTTGCTGCATTCCGCTTACGGTTCCACCGATATGGCTCTGAATATCGCTGATCAAGCTGCCGATTTCCGTTGTCGCAGTCGAGGTGCGTTCTGCCAGTTTACGCACTTCATCGGCGACAACGGCAAAACCCCGACCTTGCTCACCGGCTCGTGCCGCTTCAATAGCCGCATTTAAAGCCAGTAAATTAGTTTGATCAGCGACATCTTTAATCACCTGAATGATACCGCCAATTTTGTGTGAACTCGTATTAAGCTGTTCAACGTTTGAATCTGATTGACGGATGAGAGCGGCAATGCCGTGGACATTTTTGACTAACTGGGCCATTATCAATAATGCATTTTTTGAGCCGGCAGATTGTTTGTCTGCGATTTCTCCCACCGTGTGCATGTTCGACGCCGTTTCACTAACGCTCACCGAAATTTCCTCAAAAGTGGCAGCAATCGCCTGAGCGGCATCGGCTTGCTCGGAAGAACTTCTATTCACCTGATTACTGGCGACCGATAATGTCTCGGCAGCAGTTGAAATTTGCATGGTAGCTCGCGTTGTATCCGCAATAATGCTGCGAAACTTACTCATTAAATGATTGGTCATTTCCCCGACTCTTGCCGTCTCTTGCGTGCCATGTTCAGGAAGCGTGTGGGTAAAGTCATCATTTTTAACGGCATATTCTGCGGCATCGACCACCTCATTTAGCGGACGATTGACACTGCGTGCTATCCACCAGGCGATCATGACGGAGGCTACAATGGCTAACACTGAGAATGCAAGCTGCCATAATAAAAGCATGCGGCTAGATGCGAGCAGTTTTTCCGCTCCTGTGTTGATATTGTCTGCAACCAGCATTTCGACATCGTGGAATCCATTTATTTTATCGCTGATAGATTTGAACCAGACAACAGGATCTACTTCAAAGCCGCCTTGTGATGCTTTGGCATTCATGATGTCACGCATGCGCAAAACTTCTTTCTCCGCCTCGCCAGCCAAGACCTGTTGCAGCGCGGATTTCTGTTCCGGGGTGGCCGAGCTTTGAAATACCTCCAGATAGGCTTCTTGTTTGAAACGCTTTTGTAGAATAGTACGAAACTGATCAGGCTCTATTTTATTTGAGGTAAACACCGGCATGGAGAGTGCCCGCTCCTGGCCAGCATTTTCCTTTGCGCGGATAATTGCTTGATAAGTTACAAAGTTATGAGCAACAGATTGACTGCTGTTGAGCTTGGCAAAGTTATCCATCGCATCAAGCAATGTGCCTATGGTTTTAGTAAAATAAGCGGTGCTGTCCGCAGCAGGTATGGACAGTGCTGACGCTTTGGTGCGTAATACTGCCAGTTCATTTAATTTTTCTCTGGCAATGTTAAGCGCGTCTTGTGCCGGCCAAATTGAATCCGGGTTAGATATGGTGATTTGCTGTTTGTATGCTGCCAACTGTTCGTCACTTTTGACTCGAAGGATAGGCAATCTATCAGCCATTTTTTGTCCACCCGACTGGATAAAACCCGCTGTGGCACCGCGTTCGCTTTGCAATGTATGAATCAGATTACCGGCTGCGACTGATACATTCATCAATTCTTGAGTTTGCCCGGCACTTTTATAGAGCAGGTAGCTGTTGTAAATAAGTACACCAGCAAATAGCAATAAAGTCAGAAGTGGAATAGCAGTCAGCAGGAACAAGCGTTGCAGAATTGTTGATCGTTTCATTTTATCTTAAGATAGGCCATTTATTAGAAGATATGCTAATTATACATTTTATCGGATGCTTTTATTTTTGGCGAAGTAAAAGACAACGTAGTTGAGGTGCATCCTTAAACACATATCTGGACGCAGCCAAAGTAATCAGCAGCCGATCGGCCACCGGCGAAATATTCTTCGCGCATCATGACGTCCTGAATATACCTTACTTAGAATCAGCTACGTCCGGTTCAGCCGGGGATCAAACGCATCGCGTACGGCATCGGAAAACAAGTTAGCTGCCAGCACCAGCACTAGCATAAAGCCAAAAGCTGAAGCCAGCGACCACCACACCATCGGTTCGCGCGCCATCTCAAGTCTCGCACCATTGATCATGGTGCCGAAGCTGATCATCGAAGGATCCACGCCCACCCCCACGTAAGACAGCACCGCCTCGGCCAGCACCAGCCCGGAAAAATCCATCACCAGCGCGATCAAAACAATGTGCATCACATTAGGCAAAATATGGCGCGACAAAATACGCATCGGGGACACGCCGAACGATTGCGCCGCCTGGATATATTCCAGTTCGCGCAACTTCAAGGTCTCGCCGCGCAACAGGCGACACAAGCCGGTCCAGCTGGTCATGCCCAGAATCAGACACAAAAATACCAGCCGCAAATCCGCACGCTCAGCAGAAGTTGCGAACCAGCCTGGATGGGTGTCTATAGTGACCTGCATCATCAGCACCGCCGCCGCGATCAGCAAAACACTAGGAATCGAACTTAACACCGTGTAAACATACTGAATTACGTCGTCCACCCAACCGCGAAAATAGCCGGCAGCAACGCCCAGAAATAACGCCAGCGGCAATGTGACCAGGGTCGTCACCGTGCCGATAATCAATCCGGTTCGTATACTTTTTAGTGACAGATACAACACATCCTGCCCCACTTTATCGGTACCTAACACATGATAGGTAAAGGACAGATTAAGAGTGATACCAGTCAATACTGCGATGATGAGTATAGTCGGCGCGCTCAGCGTTGCTCTTGCCAGAATTAACACCAGCGCAGCGATAAGCAGCCCTGCCAGCGCACCGGCAGCTGCGCGCTTTGCAATATCGCCGTCCCGCTGCGAGCTATCCGTCAATTGCGCACCGCCGTATTTCAGCCTGGGATAGCCACGCACCACGCGCCCGTTTGTATCAGTGGTCGTTTCCATGGCATACAAAGTTATTGCCAGCGGCGCAGAGTAGGTTTTTTCAGTATGCAAACGCAACGGTTCTGCCAACTTGTCAAACACGCTCAACACTTCAGGCGAATACATTCCCTTATCCTTCAAGGCAATACGATAGTGCAGTGTATCTAAGCCGCCGACCAGTAAAAACAACGACAAGACCAGTAGCGACACCATCGCCATGCGGTTTTTACCCACACGACGCCATGGCAACAACAAATGCTCGCGGCGGCGCACATAACAGACGGCGACGATGCACAGAGCCAACAGCAAAAACACCAGCGCATCACTCCATAAAATCACCGGTATAAAACTCATGACAAGCGTACCCTGGGATCAACCAGCGTATAGGAAATGTCGGTCAAAATCAGTCCTGCGATATAAAGCAGAGAACCTAAAAACACCATCGCCCTGACAATAGAGAAATCCTGAGCGTTGATGGCATCGATGGTGTAGCTGCCCAAGCCCGGAATGCCAAAAAATGACTCTGTGAGCAAACTTCCCATAAACAACTGCGGAATCACCACCACCACGCCAGTCAGAATCGGGATCATGGCATTTTTCAGCACATGCGTAAATAACACACGCAGTTCGGACAAACCCTTGGCGCGTGCAGTGCGCACATAATCACGACCTATTTCTTCCAGAAAAATAGTGCGGTACCAGCGACTGCTGGAGCCGATACCCCCTATTACGCCAATCACGACCGGCAACACGACAAATTTAAAGCCTCCCCCGTAACCCGAGACAGGCACTAGATGCCACAGTTTTCCTGCCAGGAATTGCCCGCCGATAATATAGAAAAGTCCGGATATCGACATTAACACCACACACAGCGTCACGCCGGCGATATCAAGTGCAGTTGCGCGAAA
>Ga0364922_10417_pt1 | contig 21550 bp, 16 predicted proteins | sample ExccelJu500001D4_2_FD_206955 | JGI IMG/M metagenome (GOLD analysis project Ga0364922, IMG submission 206955) | Enriched cells from Trout Bog Lake Hypolimnion, Wisconsin, USA - BchlTB.June20.5000.01.D4 | ecosystem: Environmental > Aquatic > Freshwater > Lake > Hypolimnion/Profundal zone | place...
GTCTTGCCACTACCGGAAGGGCCAACGATAAAAAGCATTTCTCCAAAGTGCGCGACCAGCCCGACACAATTCACGGCTGTCACCTTGGTCTCGTCTTCTCCAAACCATTTAGTCAGATCGGTTGCGATGATCGCCTCATTGCCCATTGCTTTGCGTTCTCGGTGCTTGGTTGTATCGTGAGTGTTTGACTTCATGGGGAGAGAGTCTCGAAAAAACACGTTGAGTGCTTGTCGCTTTGCAAGACCGTGTATTTGTTCCCAAGGCCATGTGAGGGACGAGCCCCGGGAAACATGAAAGCGCGTGGCACACGCATCATACGCATGCCACTGTTGAATCATCTCATTTGTCCTTGATCGACATAATGTTTTCAACCTTTACGACACCGCTAATGTCAGATGCCATTTTTGTGATGTGCTTCCTATCAGAGGCGCTGTTCGCCACGCCGGTGATGGTCACAATGCCTTCTCTCGTTGTGACGTTCGTCCTGATTGTACTGGTAGAGAGATGTGCCAGTTGGGATGCTTTGACCAAAGCGGTCACCGACGCATCATCTATTTTTTCACCCAATGTCCGGCGAGGCTCGGCTGGAGACTTCGAAAGCGTCATTTCATTCATCAAAACTTTGACACCATCCACATCTCCGGCGTATTCCGTGGCCAACTCCTTCTCTTCCATATCGGAAGCCACACCACGCAAATACACGGTACCGTTTTCTGCCGAGACCTTGATTGTGAGGGGACTGACATTTGGATGAAACAGAAGCGCTGTTTCCACTTTCAGACGCAGCCATCTGTCTGAATTGTCAATTGGCGTCTCTTCCGTGAAAACGATCATGTTGCTCACGCTTTTCACACCTGGAAGTCCCTCGACAGTGTCCGCGGCTAATGATTTGTGAAACCTTTCTTTAACCGTTCCCGAGAGAGTAACCACCCCGCTGTCGGACTTGGTCACTACCGCATCGTCTTTGAGGTAAGTCTTGTAGACATAGGAGTTGGCTGCAGCAGATTCTATGCGATCATCCATTTCGGACGCGCGCACGGACATGCAGGGAAGAATGAGAGAACCTGCTGCTACAAACAGCACAGATTGGCGAATATGGTATATTTTCATAATATTTTTTTCGGTGGTCGATCAAGTTTGGTCAACCGCCTTGACTCTATGTCTTGACTCGATCAGTTGCTATGGGGTGTTACCCTAATTCATCATGGGCCAAATTTCACCCGGATGCAAAACGGCGGCTATCACGAAGACAGCCGCCGCCAAATGAAACTTGAATCAGATGGAAATTAGTCGGTGATTCCCCAAAACCCCTCCACCTTGATTTTGTCTTCAACGGAATTGACACCCGGAGCTGCCCAAGCGGCTCGCTCAGCCTCTTCTTTTTCCGCGTAATTTCGGACCTTCCCACGAAGGGTTACCTTGTTCCCGGAAGTCTCAACTTCTATCTTGTGAGATTCAAGAAGCGCGGTGCGTTCAAAGGCTTTCAGAATCGAAGCTTCTATTCCCGAAGCATCGGCCATCGATTTAATGGTGATCAAGTTGGTAACACCCTTGACTCCTGTAAGATAAAGAACTGAATTTTCCGCGGCATTTTTCTGATACCACCACTCCACTTGTCCGGAGAGCGTGACCCAGCCATGTTGAACCGTGATGCCCACCTTGTCCTTGGGAACTGAAACAGACCATCCGATATGGTCTGCCGCTGAGGCTGCAATCTCGCCATCGGTTCGGTCATGGGAGCCGGCGAGCTTTACTTTGATGTCATCCGCCACGGCCCTCACACCAGACACGCGTTTAGTCGCGCGAACAGCTTCCCACTTTTCACCGTAAGAAGCCGTGAATCCTTCAAGGGTTACAACTCCATCTTTCACCAAGACACCTATGTCGGTGGTCTTCACGCGTGGTTCATATTTGAGTTCGGAGAGCACGTCATTTTTAATTTCCTTATCACTTTTCTTTTCTTTGCTGAGTAGCATGTTCATGATATTTCTTTTGTTAACTGTTTTTTCTATTCTTACATGGTGCCCTGGATTCTTATGATCACTTCGATCAATAGATTGTGAGCATAGACGATTCGCCTTATTTCCATGTGAAGTGATGATCACATGCAATTATTATACTCGCTATGGGGAGTTCACCTACCGTACGGCGGTTTCAATATCACAACCTGCTGTTTCTTTCACATTACAGCCACATATTAAGCATCTTATTAATCCGGCCATCAAATAGTAGCGTCTAATGATTGGCGATAGTGTCAAAACCCTTGAATTTGCTCAGCTTTTCAGTAAAGTAGTGATTTATATTCGCCAGTATTTTATGGCCGGATTAATAATAGTGGTGGTCTTGCCTGCCCCGTTGGAGCCGAGCAAACCGAATATTTCCCCTGCGTTGACACTGAATGTTAGCGCATCGACAGCAGTAAACCCGCCGAAGCTGCGGGAGAGGTTGTTGATTTTCAATACGGCTTCACTCATGTGCAATACAGGATATATCCCCTCCTGGATGCAGTAATCCATACTCGGATCGACTGCCTTAACTCCAGCACGGCAACCAGTAATGCGATCAGCATCAGAGTTTACCTCCGTGAACCCGGCGGCTATGCTGTTGGGCGATTCCTGTCCAGTATCCATTGCGCTGATAGTGCTGGAACAAGCTCTTTTCGTATTCACGAGTGATGGTGAGATAGCCGTCGAAATCCGGTGCTTGTTGAATGGTTTCGCGGTGAAGATTGACGAAAACTTTAGCCTCATCCCAGCTCACGCGGTTAATCCATTGCGGGGCAATCAAGACCTTTTTACCGGGCCACCAGTTATGTGTATCGACGATGAGATAACGAATCGACCAATTGTCAGAATCGATGACAAAATCCTCGACGTGGCCTATCTCACCGTCGGAGGCCTGGACGTGGTGTCCCCTCACGGAATCGGTACTGCGTAAGTGCGGATCCCATGCTTTCGCCTTTCTCGAAGGTGCGCTCCATCGGTTGATGTCATGCACAAGGTCCGGGTAAGCACCCCACATGTAGGGGCCGCCCCAATACAACGGCCACCCAAAATATTCGCTGTAGTCCATTTCGAACTGGCGTGACACGGGTTTATCGGTATCCAAAGAAGGGCTGTTCTCAATTTGTTCATTGGTCAGATTAACGGCGATGTGCTCGTCTGGATAAACTGAGGCCACCAGCGCATACGGAGAGATCAACACCTGCCTGCCAGTAAGCCAGTTTCCCGTGTCGGCCACCAGATAACGAACCGCCCAGTGGTTGTCGTCGAAGTAGAATTCAATGACCTTACCAATTTCACCGTCGAGACTTTCCAATGTGTTTCCTTTGAGGGATTTTGCTTTGATTAACATGATCGTTCTTTCAATTGATTGAGATTCTAATCCGTGCCACCAAGCACACGCTGAATCCGACTGTCAGTATCTACACTCGGCTACACGTCTTGCCCATGGGGTGAATCCCTACCGTGCCCCATTTCTAGGCTTGTCCGGATAACCGCAAGCCCCGCGCCAATGCTCGCTTTCTATGTTGGAAGTAGCACTACACCCCATAGCCGGTATGCCCTGAGCAATGCAGCGTGTGGTTCTTGACTACTCTCGTTAATCAAGAACACACACTACAGAAAGACCATAAAATGAAAACACAGTCATCCCACAGACTGTGCATGAGTTGGCCTGAGCCTTGATTTCACAAGGCAAGTGGTGGCGTTTCGGGTTGTTGGCGATTGCGACTTTTTTCAGACAGGTTGATATCTTGCTTACATGGCGGGCCTCTGCTGTCCCATGAGGTTATGACTTCGCAGGAGATAATCCCGGCAACCACGCGTCACTGAGCGCTCCTATTACCCTGAATTGTCCCGATGCTGTCCCATAGGATTTCAACAAAGCCAACAGGTCGAGCCGTTCCCACAGTGCAGAACGTGTCACGGCAAAAAGCCGTGTGAAGCTGTGCCCCCATTCTGACAAATGCGCCTGGAAGCGCAGCAGCACATACACCAGCAAAGCCGCATATACCTGCCAGCGCACCGCGTTGGCACTATGACCAAGAAAGCTGCCAAGCTTGAGGCTTTGCTTCACCTGCTTAAAAAACACCTCGATGTCCCAGCGGCGGCGATAGAGATCACACACCGAGCGCGGACTCCACACTAGGTTGTTGGTGATGAACACCATCACGCGCCATTGATCATCAACTTCCACCCAGGCCTCAACCCTCCTGACCTGCATCCCTTTGTGTTTGCCCTTGAGCACAACAAGCTGGTCCTTGATGACATTGTCGTGGCCCGTGGTGAGATTCTTGAGGGCACGGTATAGCATCTTGTCCTTGGCCCGCGTGACCCATTGCACGCCGCGTGCGTCAAGATCGGCAAGGTGTGCAAAATCCACATAGGCCTTGTCGAAAACCACGATTTCCCCAGAGGCAATGCCTGCGCAGACCTCGCGGGCACGCTTGCTGTCATGTTGCCCGGCGGTGTCGACGATGGCAAAGGATGGCAGGAAGCTGTGCAGATCGAGCCGCAGGTGCATCTTGGCTGCGGCCTTGCGCCTGCGGTGTTTGGCCCAGTCCATGCAATTGGCCACCAACTGCATCACCGTGGAGTCCACGGCGTGGATCCTTACCTTGAAGCGACGCAAAAGACCCTTACCCTTGCGCCCCGAGGCAAAGCTGGGACTTGCTTGCTGTAGGTGGCCCATCACAGACCAGAAAAGCTTTTCGATGAAATCCGCGCTGCGTTGCTTGTTGGCGTTGGATAGAGTGTTGCGCGTTGGCGGGGCGACTCCGAAGCGTGTGAGCACATGGGCCTTGAGACGCAGCCAGTCGCAAACATCGTTGAGGCCAATGGCGTGGGAGAGTTGGGCAAAGAGCATCGCCGAAAGGTGGCTCAATACCGTGAAAGTTCTGGCTTTACCTTCCACGCCCGTTTCACGGGCATGCCGGTTGATCATTTCACGAGGAATGAGGTTGAGAATCTGCTTGAGAACGACCACATTGGCGCGGGTTGGTGTTTTTTTGTTCATTTCACCCTGTCGAGTGACAGGGATTCCAATCTAACACCATCCCATTTTCAGATCTCAATTATGCCTTCCTGTGGGATGGCTGTGAATTGTTTGCACTGATTGAATCTTATCTTTCTCTTTACATGCCTGAAAACAAAACAGGCAAAGCAGGCACAGACATGGGAAGATTCGTTTCATTGGTGCTGATACTATCTCTAACACTTATTTCCCAGGTCAAGCCCGTTTTTTTCCGAGCCGGAATTCCGTGGGATGGATTTTGCTCATTTTCCGGCAGTGGTGGTATTCGCGATAGTATGATTCGGAATACCGCCCGTGTATTGAATGCCTCCATTAGTGGTATCTATCCTCATTCCCAGCTAACATACACCCGAAAAATACAGCGCGAGCAGCGGCGCCAAATTGAACAGCATGATGCCGATCTTGAAGACAGCCATGCTTCCGTAGTGGATGGCATCGAAGGTCCCGACCGGGATCTTGAACCATCTTGAATGAAGCCGATACATCGCATCGTGTGCGAAGACAAAGGCCGCGAACCAGACGAGCAGGATGCCATAGTTGATGACCACACAGTAAAGAAGAACTTCCCTATTCGCGTTCATGGTCCTTTTTCCTTCGGGATCATGCGTGTGTCAAGGCAATTACAAGCGAGATCGCAGGCCGTTGCGGTCACAGATTTCGCCCGATCCTTGCACCACGGTTGAATACTGGAATGATTTACGCCGCGGTTTTCCGTCAGCTTGTCCGGAGTTCGATCCGGAGCGATTCTTTGGCAGTTAGAATCACGTCCCCGGCAAGTGTGATGATGGCTTTGTCGTTTTCGCGGGTAACGGTGCAGGCAAGGGCCTTGCCGCCCGTGAGCACCGAGGCGGAGGCGGGTTTGGAAGTGGTGGCCAAGCTGATCGAGTGCAGCCGGAGTCTTCCCCATTTCACAACGATTTCGCCCGTGTGTGATTGGCCATTGATCTTTTGTGAGAAAGACCCCCAGCCCTCCGCGGCGGTGAAAGGAGCCTTGAAATTCTCGGGTGTTAAGCGCGGCGCGAACCCGATGTGGCCGCGGGGTCCGTTGTGTTCGAAACCGCAGGCGGCGAGGAACACCCCGTAACTGGCCATGGAACGCGCATAGTGATCACCGCATTCCACCTCGTTCCATGGGTTGCGCTTCGATGCATGGTAGCGGTCGTGGATCGCGCGTTCGATGGCCAGACCTTCCATGACCATGCCTTCCCAGATCATGTGGCCGGCCACCTGGTGTTCAAACCCGTTCATGCACTCGTTGAAATACATTCCCGACCATTCCTTTTGCCCCTTGCCCTTGGCCTTGTTGTAATCCCAATTGGCGCGGGGGAACGAGCACATCAACAGCCCGGCCTCGCCCGCCATCGCAAACCAGCGCCCAGGTTTGTTAGCGGCGCGGTAAGGGCCCACATCCGGGGTGAAGTTGTATCGCCACAGTGCCTTGAGCGCCGAGCGGGTTTCCTTTTCCGGCAGGACGCGCGGCAGTCCGACCTGGAAGGCCCAGCTTTGACCTATCACCTGGTCAATCTCGCAGCCGGTTCCGGAGTTGACGGAATCCAAGTGTTCCGGACTTGCTATGTTAGAAAAATACTCGCCGTCAAAGAGTTTGGCGACCATTTGTTCCCGCCCCCGGCTTGCAATGTCCCGGCACTGTTTGGCGAACGCGGGGTCCTTCATTTCATCCGCCATTGCCGCCGCCGCGAGCAGGCTGGCCAGATAGATTCCGCTCAGCCATGCCACCGGGCCGTACCAGTCCGCATCCAGCGTGTTATGTTGCGCGCCCTCGATGATGCCATCGCCGTTGCCGTCCCGGGCTATCAGCCATAAGGCGGCCTTTTTCACTCCCGGCCAGATGCGTTTCAGGAACGCGTCATCGGCGCTCATTTGGTGCTCTCGCAGGGCGCGCAGGATGGATCCAGCCTGCGCGTCTATGGCTGGAAAATCATTGTTCTCGGCTCGGAAGCGGATTGCACCATCTGGCCTAAGAGCGAGGCCAAAATCCGTGTGTTCACGCACAATGCGTTCCAATTCCGGGAATTGACGGCCCATGGATTGGGCGTAATACCATACGTGTCCGCAGGTGCCGGGGCAGCAACCGACGCCTTCCCATGCCCAGAAACGCCCGTCCTTGAAGCGGTAACATGTGGACGATGCCAGAATGGAGGTGTTGAGAAAGGTCCGGTCCAGAAACCAATAAGGGAGTGTGGAATCATAACAGGTGTCCCGCCACAGGAGGGTTTGGTCAGTTAGTCTGGCCAAGTTCCCAGCGAAATACTTGGCCACAGCCAGTGCGGAATCGAACCTGCTGGCGTAATAGCGCCCCTGCACCGGGATGCCGGGAATGCTTTTCAGGTTTGGGAAAAACCATGTCAGCACAAAGTTCACTGTGGCCGTTTCACCCGGCGACAATTTCAGTTTTCGCCCGAGTGCGCCCACCAGCTTGCCGCTGAGAGTCGTAGATTGTTCGCCGGTGTTAGAGTCCGCGGGCGCGCCCAGCAGGCCTAGACCCATCGTACCGTGGTCTGGTAGTTCCCCAAATTTTCCGAGAGCGGTGTTGATGTCACAAAAAACGATACGACCTATGCCCACATTGCCCCATGGTCCAGTGGCTGCGTCCACAATTTCCAGGTTGGCTTGTTTCCCCTTGAGGTCCGCAACCTCAAAGCTTTCCCGCTCAAGACGGTTGTTGTCCTTGCCCGTGGCGGTCCTGACGACTTTGCCATCCACAACAAGATTCAGGCAGGTCAAGCCGGGTTTGTTGCCACCGCCTATCCAGAACGTGATGAAGTTGCGTTCAATGGTGAAGGGACGGCTTGTTAGCTTGCCGGTGGCATCGTCATTGTTAGGAGCGGTGGCGAATGAATTCACCACGCGGCCGGTATCGCCCCCGACCACTGTGGCCTGCATCGGGAGCATGGCCGATTTTAAGATAGGTCCCTTGCCAAATGCAGTGCCTTCGACGGTCCATCCCTCGTAGGTTTCCTTGCTCCAGTCTTCAAAGAGGATGTCCGGTTGCGTCGTGCTATTTTGTCCGGACTGCTCCGCAAGGCATTCAAGAAACGTGAAGCCCGATCCCGCGACAATGCGGTTGCGCCGGAGGCCGGACACTGCAGTTCTGTGGTGCAGGCAGACCCCGTTTTCCAAAATACCTGTTAATTCCGCCTCCACCGGAGTGTCCGAGGTGTTGCGCACGGTGAAGCTCATCACGGTGGCCGGCAGACTTGAGTCATTCGTGTTTAGCGGGATGAAAGGTGAGAATGCACGCAACGAGATTTGCACCGGAACGCGGGAGTCCTTGTATTCCACCGTGCCCACGGGGTACTCTCCGCGAAAGGAGACCCCGGAAAACCCGGTCCTGTCTAACGGGATAACCTTCCCGCCGATTTTCAGCATGAAGCCCTGTTCCAGCGGCGATGAGGGTTGCAGAGGTTTTGCGTAATGGTTTTCTTGGTCAAAAACTCCCATGTTGAAAATATCCCAGTGCCAGAGCTTGCCGTCGCCACCGAGGTATAGTTGGCCGCTGCAAATTCCACCGATTGGCATCCCGATGAGTTTCAAGTCCGCTCCTGTTTGAACTGTCGGAGTACCGCGCTCAAAAAGCGATTTCACCCACGCCGGATCCAACTTTTTATCCGCCGGAACCAGGTTCTGGAAATCACTGGACACGAAAGGACCAGCCATGACTTCCCGCGGCATGAACAATACGCCCGCGGTGGTGAGGGATAACTTGCCCACAAAGTTGCGACGGGTGATGCCGCCAGCGTGGCGTGACTCCTGTTCCTTGGGTTTATTCATCGGGTTGTTCCTTACCAACCCGTATCCAAACGTGCGAAACAATTCATTCTTATCCCTCAGTTCAAAAAACTTGAGGTGCAATTGCCCGATGATTGGGGAACCTTCAACTGCCCCCGCGTAATATCACCAACAGTGGAGAGAAGGCAGGGAGCCGCGACTTGCTGACAATTCCAAAACAGATTCACATTGAATGTTAGATGGCTCGACGCCTTTTTCAAAGAGTATTTGATATTTTTGTATATATGTGGCTATTTTGGAATTGTCAGTAGGACGCTGCCGGGGAGAAGTCCTTGCCGCTGCGGTTCCAAGGTGCCTTGGCGAGCAAGATGGCCATGCCGCAGATATCCGTGATGCCAGCGAAAACCAGACCGGCACCGACAAATGCCGCAAGAATGAAAAAGCCGGGATGCACAAACCATCCGAGACTGGTGCCCGCCAATACTAACAGTCCTGCGCCAATCCTGACCTGGCGCTCAATTGAAATGGATTTGCGTCCTCGCACAACCGGCAGTTGGGCGGCGATCCAAGCTGTGGTGCCACCTTCGACCACTCGCAGGTCGTTGAGGCCGGCGCGTTCGAGTTGCTCAGCCGCCTTGACGGCACGGATTCCCGAGGCGCAAAGCAGATAGATCGGCCCGGGATTTGGGCCGCGCACTTCCTCCACTTTCTGAGGGCTCAGAACATCGAGCGGGAGCAGGATGGCTCCTTGCGCGTGGACTTCGCGGAATTCAGCGGCAGTCCGGACATCTAGCAGGATGCCATGACCGCTTGACTGTGCGGCGGCCGCCTCGGCGGGAGCAATTTTTCGGTAGGACATGGGGTATAATATATAGTGAATGCGGCGGTTGCCCACTTAGAATTTCCAGTCGACGCCGAGGCCCACCGTGTCTTGCTTCATTGCAAGGTCCGTTGAGCCAGAGGGAGATGGCGACCCGGAACCGTTAACCCTGTGGTAGAACGCATGCGCGTAGAAGGCGTTCAGCTCCCAATTCTCTCGGAACTTCCAAGACACCCCTGCGGTTGCGTGTTGCTGGACCACACCAGGGGCGAGTATGTTGAAATAGGTTTGGCTATTGGAGACGGGCTGGGTGCTGTAGTTGTAGCCGACGCGCAAAGTCAGGTCGTCGCTGACCTCATAGGCGATACCGGTCTTGATGGCAGTCACATCTCTCCAGCCAAAGCCTGGGCCGTTGTTCGAGCCCAGAGGATTACCGTTCAATGGGTCGCCGATGGAATTTACTTGGTCGTACAAGATCCGTTCCACATCGAAGGCAAAGGTCAATTGCTTGAGCGGATGCACTGCGAAGCCCAAAGCGAAGTTGGACGGGATGTCAAAATCCCCTTGACCGGCAAAAAGGCCGGAATACTTGTCGAAGCGGCTGGCGTAGATTCGGCTTTGGTAGGTGGCACCGACAGTCAACCATTGGTTGATGATGCCGGTATAGCCGATCCGCACACCCGCACCGTAGGAATTGTCATACCCGGCGTTGGGGACGCCGAACTCTTCCAATCCGCTGGCACTAAACCGTTGGTAAGCGAATATCGGGGAAATCCCGAAGGACTGACCTTCCGCAAACTTGTAGGCCAGAGTGGGGGCAATAAAGAGTTGCTCCAAATCGATACCCGCATTGGACGGGGTGCCGGGGAGAGGGGTATTAAAGAGGGGGGCGGAGTATTCGGTGTTCATTCCGCCATTACCATACACTGCCAAACCTAGGGAAAGTTCCGGAGTGAGAGAGTATTTGGCCCCAATTTCAGGAACGAAGAAATCTGTCTTGCCGTTACCGTCGTAATTGGTGCCATAGAAATTTGCTGAACGCTCAGGGCGGAAATATGTCAGGCCAAAGTCGAGTTGATCGTCGATGAATGCCTCGCCAGCAGGGTTGGTCGCTGGGGCGAGACCGTCTTGAGGAAACGCCACTCCCGCCCCACCGATACCCTTGGCCTTCACGCCGTATCCATAGTCAAAATAGCCGTCTGTGGCATAGGTGGGTTCGGAGGCTAACACGGCAAGACTGGCGATGACAATATGGGTGACTAATCCGGAACGGTGCTTGGAATGATGAGAATGATGAGATTTGTTCATAGGGTGTGGCGAGTTTCTGGTTGGTTCGTGAACACTGATTGGTGATTGCGTCCACGATGAGCAACGCAGACTTGATTAAACCCTATAAGGAAAGTATGTTTTAGTCAAAAGGTTTTTGTCAAAAAAAATACAGTGTCCTAAATCCGACCGAAGAAGAACGTGGGGAAGGGAGTTTTTGCGGCGTAATCAGAAAATTCTCTCGCGTGTGGCGGAATGAATTTCCATCCCTATTTACCCTCATTTTGGGATGACCCTTCTTCTGACTAAGTCATTTGTAAAACGTTGATAACCAATGATCGGATTTTTTTGACGATTTAATGATCCCGAACCAACAAACGCCATGACTTACTCCTCCTTCCACACCCGGAACGCAGCGCGGGTTCAGGTGCTAGACGGGAAAATGAGAACTACAACCGTTGCGGAGATAGCCAACGGCAAATGGCCGCAGGCAAATTTCACCGATTGAACTGATTTGAAATGAGTTACAACATAATGCCTGCTCGCCCAAAAAGTGAGCCGACTCACTGCTGTCAAGGTCTGATTCTTTTCAGTGCAAAATCATTACAATTTGCCTGCGGCCATCCGCGCTTCGCTTCAGCCCGAAATCCGAAGTTGGATTCACAGGGATGCCAATGGAAGGACTGGAATTACGCGGATAACGGGTATTCTTTGGGCGGGCAATCCGTGCACCAAATCCAACTTCGGCGAAGTTGGATTTGGTCCGTGCATGCAAATGAATATCAATGAGTTGCGAATCACGACCAGCGGTAAAAATCGGAGTTCGGGTTCAGTTGTGGTAAAAATAGTCGCATTACCTGAGTCCATTTTCCCTTTTAGGATGACATTTTGGGAATCAGCATGCCCTGCCATTCTCATTACCCAACGCGCACGAGTGATTACGCGCCAAGAAGGTTGGCGAGATAGTGCATACCCGGTCACCTGAGTAAGAGGACCGGTGACGCCTCACGCATCGATCTGAAAGCTCATTTCCTATCTTGGATTTTGGCTTCGGCCCCGGCAAGGATTTCTTGAATATTCTCGGCGGAGGTGGCGGAATTGAGTTCACTAAGGGTGCCGCCCTGCAGGATGCGGGCGAGGCGCGCCAAGCCATGCAGGTGCGAGCGCGCATCCGTGGCGCACAGAAGGAAATAGGCCGATGTGCCCTCACCATCCTCCGCTCCGAAATCTATCGGCTTGGCGGTGCGCAGAAAACACAGAAACTGCCTCTGGATTACGGACGGAATTGGGCGGCGGGGATGGCAGAGGGCCACGCCTCCGGGAATAGCTGTGCTGCACAACGATTCGCGGTCCACCAGCGAGGTTAGCAGATACTCCCTATCTAGCAGTAATCCCGTGGCTTCTGCCAGAGCGGAGAGCTCGCGTAGCACATCAAACTTTGTGGTCAGCGGCAAGTCGAGCGCGATGCCTTGGAGAGGCAGACGCGATGTTAGACGGTCGGTGCGGGTGGTGCGGAAGATACCATCAGCCAGCAGGGATGTCTCCATGGTGGTTTCCAATTCCGTCACGCGAATCGTGTCCAAGGTTTGAATCTTCTTTTCCAACCATTCCACGACGTCGTTGCGACGGAATTTCCACTGGCTGTCGATTTCCAATCCTGGGAGGCGTTCACCGCGCACCAGGCCCTCGATGAAGCGCGGGGTCCAGCCAAGGTAGGCTGCAAGTTGTCCGATGGTAAGGTATTCGTGTTGCATGATGGTTTCTGGTATGGTGGTGGAATTCATGGAGGCTTTGTGAACACTAGCGATTTTCTCCAAGTTTATGGGTAAATGTCATTTTCCCGGATTATCGCGGGCCAGCGATCACGATTGCCGGAAATCCCCGCATCTGTCGCAGGGACGCGGCCTTCTTCAGGTGGCCGGGAATCGTGCGGGATACAGCAATCATGGCTGATTTATAAATCGATTTTGCCATTAATCAAGACAAGTGTGGTGGTAAATTTCGACGTTAGGGGCTGCACATTGCGAACATCGGGATGTCGGAAGCGAATCAGATGATAAAATCGATTTCATCCTCGGACACCTTAATGGTGACGGTGGGTTTAGTTTTTTTGGATTTCTTATCCATTCGCTGCTGGATCTGCTCGCCGCGAACGAGGAGGGTGTCCGGTGGAATGCTTTTCATGAGGAAAACATTCGCGCCAATGGTGCTGCGAGCACCAATGACGGTATCGCCCCCGAGGATAATGCCGTTCGGATAGATCGTGACGTCGTCGTCAACCTTCGGATGGCGTTTGATGCCTTTGATAATCTCTCCTGCCTCGTCTTTCTGAAAGCTGCGAGCACCGAGAGTGACCCCGTGAAAAAGCTTCACGCGGTTGCCGATTTCGCATGTCTCACCGATGACGACACCTGTGCCGTGGTCGATAAAAAAGTGGGACCCAATACGGGCCCCGGGATGGATGTCGATTCCAGTTCGACTGTGCGCCCATTCGGTCATCATCCGTGGGATGAGAGGGACATCCTTGCGGTACAGTAGGTGGGCCGTACGTTGGATAGCGATCGCTTCGAGTCCTGGGTAGGCAAGGACAATTTCCTCCAGACTTCGAGCCGCAGGATCGCCGGCGAAGGCAGCCTCGACATCGGTCTTCAGGAGGGCACGCACATCGGGGATGCCTTGGAAAAACCAATCGGTGATCGTGGCGGCCTCCTCCTTGTAGATGCTGTCCTCTACGGAATCCTTCCGGAGACTCACGGCAATTTCGCGTTTCATCCGGCGTGCGATTTTGTTGATAATTTCCATTGCCGCTTCCGGCATCTCCTCCGATGAAACAGCCTCCTCTGAAAAGAAACCGGGAAAAAGAAGGTGGAGAAGATCTTCGCAGAGGAGCGCAATGGATTGTTTCGACGGGAGATTGGCCCGGTCGAGGTGGTTGATGCCTCCCATCTCTCGATAGGATTGCAAGATGTCGGCAAGAAGATGCTTTTTCACCTATTTTTTATCAGGGAATGAAGCGCCTGCACGAGGGCGTCGACGTCGGCCCGGTTATTATAAAATGCCAGTGACGGGCGGACTGTGCTTTCAAGTCCGAAGCGGCGCTGCGCGGGAAGTGCGCAGTGATGGCCGGCGCGGACTGCAATCCCCTGACTGTCGAGGTGTTCGGCGATACTTTCGTTAGAATGTCTGTCTATGGTGAGGGAGAGGACGCTGGCCTTATTGGCCGCAGTGCCGATGAGTCGCAGACCGGGAATCCCACTGAGAAGGTTCGTGGCGTATTCCAGAAGCGAGTGCTCGTATGCGGCGATCGCAGGGATGCCGATTTTAAGGATGTAGTCGATCGCTGCTCCGATCCCGACCGCGCCAGCGATGTCAGGAGTCCCCGCCTCGAATTTTTCCGGCGGGTGTTGGAAGACAGTTTTTTCAAACCGGACATCCTTGATCATATGTCCACCACCTTGCCATGGAGGGAGCAATTCGAGAAGATGAGCCTTGCCATAGAGGGCTCCGATGCCTGTTGGTCCAAATATCTTATGTCCCGAGAACACGAAAAAATCGGCATCGAGCGCTTGAACATTGATGGGGATGTGCGGAGCGGACTGTGCGCCATCGATGAGGACATGGACCCCGAAGGCATGGGCCAACTGAATGATCTGCTCGATCGGGTTGATCGTCCCTAACGAGTTTGATACATGAGCGATGCTCACAAGTTTCGTCCGAGGTCCGAGGAGTTTCGAATATTCTTCAAGGATGAGCTCGCCGCGGTCGTTGATAGGCACGACCTTGATCACAGCACCTGTCTGCTCGGCAAGGAACTGCCAAGGCACGATGTTCGCATGGTGTTCCAGCTCGGTCAGTAGAATCTCATCTCCGCTACCAATAAATTTCCGTCCGAATGTATTTGCGACAAGGTTGATCGCCTCAGTCGTTCCTCGTGTGAAAACGATTTCTTTTTTATCTTTTGCACCAAGGAATTCCCTGACCTTTTCGCGGGCATTTTCGAAGGCGGTTGTTGCGCGTTCCGCCAGTTCGTAGGCGGCGCGGTGGACTGGGGCGTTGTTGTGGGCGTAGAAGCGGGACGTTGCATCGATGACTGCCTGTGGCTTCTGGGTTGTCGCAGCATTGTCGAGGTAAACAAGCGGGTGCCCGTGGCTGCGCAATTGGAGGGCAGGGAAGTCGCGACGAATGCTCTCCACATCAAATGTGGCAAGCGGTGGCAGCACTCCACGGGTGGTCGGATGATCGAGTGCTCCCAGTTTGGCCGGCCCGCCAAGGAAGTAGTAATCCGGATGGCCGGGAACTTCTAACGAGATAGGAGCGGAAGAGGCACCGGGGCTTTCCAGCCCAAATTCGCGAAGCAATTTCAATGTCCCAAAGCCAAACTGCTCAAACTGTTCGGGAATACCTGATACTGCGTCGTTAGAAGGTTCTGTCGGTTTCAGATCGGCTCCGGTGTGGACTGGAGGAGGAGAAAGCGGATCACTCTCGGCAGTAGGAACCACCGATTGCGAGCCGGGGACGGCGCTGGAAGCTGCACTTTCCGCCAATGCGGGGCCGATTGGGAGATCCGTTCCTTCTTCTGGCAGATCCGAATTGCCGGACAGTGGTCTGCTCGTGGCTGGTAGCACTCCTCGCGATGTGATCTCTCGGAAGATGCTTTGCACGACATCGCTGTGCGGCTGATCCATAGTCGCCACGGGCTCGGCGATCAATCCATCAGACATACTCGTGATAGTGGTTAAGAACGACGTTGTCCAAGCTGGCAATCGCGTCGTGGGCAAGAACGGCGACCGAGAAGTAGCGAGTAACAAGATGCGAGGCGATAGCGTTGTCGCTTGTGCCGCTGTAGCGGACAGAGAGCCCTGGCTCGATCTCACCGCTCACCCCAACCTTTTGGAGTCCCACGACGCCGCGATGGTTTTCGCCCACGCGCAGGAGCAGGATACGGGTCTTTCCCTCCTTATCGATAGGAAGCTTGCTCGATGGGATGATAGGAACTCCGCGCCACGTGATGAACGGTGAACCGAAAAGGTGCACGATCACCGGAGGAACACCCCGGCGAGTCGCCTCGCGTCCGAACGCGGCGATCGCCTGCGGATGGGCAAGGAAAAATGCGGGCTTCTTCCAGACCAGCGTGAGAAGCGCGTCGAGGTCATCCGGGGTCGGTGGGCCTTTTCGCGTGGAGATCCGTTGGTGGGGGGCTATCTCTTTGAGGAGGCCGAAATCCGGGTGGTTGAGTATTTCTGACTCCTCGCGCTCTTTGACCGCTTCAACGGTTAGGCGGACCTGCTCACGCAGTTGGTCGATTTTGTTGTTGTAGAGATCGGTGATGCGGGCATGTGTGTGCAGAACCGTGGTGATCGCGCTCAGCTCATACTCGCGGGGATCTTCGATGTAGTCCACAAAGGTGGTCGGAAGCTGGTTCTCTCCGCCGCCAACGGTTGCAAGTTCGGGAAGCGCATCGCCGCCTCTGCCTTTGCGTACCTTGACCTGATTCACACGGTAAGCTCCTCCATCGACGTTGACGTAAGGGAGGAGGTGAAGGAGCCAACGTGGGGTAATATAGTCCCACTGGGGAATGGTGACTGTGGCTGTGGCGAGGTTACGCGCTGCATTTGGGCCAAGGCTTAGTATGTTGTCTTTGCTCATGTTGAGGTATTTGGGGTGGTGGTTAATTTTGGTGAAATCAGGGCGAATTAAAGAAAATGGGGCCGAGAAGGCTTTTCAGCCACACCAAATCTGGCTCTCAAATTGATAATAATCCGCACGTTTCTTTCTCTATCGGCAGCTTCAGCAGTCTGATCGCACCGAACCGCAGCAATTGATTATTGGCTAGCTGTGGAATGAAAATTCGCAGCTCAAGTGGGTATCTTTTAAAACGGGGAGCCCAGGCTGTCAATGGATTTATCGTCACTGGTTTATTGGTGATTTATTGGAGGATACGGTTTCCATTCAGTTTTTCGGACCGGTTCGCTGACTTCGAGAAGAGAATTTAATGAAAACCTAGTTGACAAAATACATCAAGATAATAATGATTAAGCAAATCGTTTAAAGATGGCATCTTTGATTATTATCGATTTTGATCGTCTCCCATTTACCGGATTGATTGTTTTCCGGGAGGCAATGATTGCAATGAAACCACAAAACAAAGGGATTTGGCCACTTTTGCACGCGACCTGAGCGGAGGCAATCTGCAAACCTTTGAATCACTGAAAGACCCCCCGAATGTCGGCAAATCAGAATCTCAGAGACAAACCCCTTCACGGAGGAATTGACCGCTATGTCGGACGAACACCGTTGATCAGGCTGCGCGGTCTCTCAGAAGCCACCAGCTGTGAGATCCTTGGAAAGGCGGAGTGGATGAACCCCGGCGGCTCGGTGAAAGATCGGGCCGCATGGGGGATGATTACAGCCGCTGAAGCCGATGGCCAGCTCAAGCCAGGGGCAACAATCATTGAGGGCACCGCAGGGAATACGGGAATCGGACTTACCGTGATTGGTGCCGCACGCGGTTATCGGACTGTGATCGTGATCCCTGAAACTCAGTCGCCGGAAAAGATCCAGTTGCTCCGGGCGCTTGGGGCCGAGGTCATGCCTGTTCCCGAAAAACCTTTCAGTGATCCTAACAACTACAACAAGATCGCCAAAAGGCTCGCTGAGGAGAACGGTTGGTTTTGGGCAAACCAGTTTGACAATACTGCCAATCGAGATGCCCACTTCAAGACGACCGGACCGGAAATCTGGGAGCAGACTGAGGGGCGAGTGGATGCGTTTTGTGCTGCTGTTGGCACCGGGGGTACTTTGGCTGGCACCGGACTTTTTCTGAAACAGCGAAATCCCAAAATTTCGGTCGTTTGTCCGGATCCTTATGGCGCTGCCATGTGGTCTTGGTTTACTCACGGACATACCGATGACAATGATGGTGACTCATATGCTGAGGGCATAGGCCAGTCGCGCGTCACCGAGAATCTTAAAGGTCTTGTTGTTGATGCGTCCTATCGGATACCCGATCAAGAGGCGCTTTCGATCATCAACCGTCTTCTTCTTGAGGAGGGAATTTTTGTAGGGTTATCCTCTGGCATCAATGTCGCTGGTGCTCTCCGCTTCGCACGGGAGATCGGACCTGGGCACACCATCGCGACAATTCTATGCGACACAGGAGCCAAATACCAATCCAAGCTTTATAATCCCGAGTGGCTCGCCGCTAACGGGTTTGACCCAAAAGCCCCGGTTCCAGGATGGGAGTGATTCCGGTTGCCAATCCTCATTGGGATCAACCGGAGTTCGCGGAGTCTTTTCCGACGTGACAACAAAGATCGGATACACGGTAATGCTTGGCAATCTGATTTGCCTGCCTTCCTCTTTGCATAGGAAGTCACGAACCGCTCACTGTTATACCCTGCACAAAAATCCGCACTGTATCCCTTATCCAGACTTCGCGGTCCAGCGCGGACAGGCCCGAGGTGCGGCGCAGCGCGCCTCCCATGAGCGCGGAAGTGAAAATTTCAGCAAAAGCCATAGGATTCAAATCATTCCGGATCAATCCTTTATCCTGATAGGTTTGAAGATATCTTGCGAGGCTTTGATGGAATGGTTCTATCACATCGCCGATGAGTTCCTTCGTCAGCAAAGGGCGGCGGCGGCTTTCCCCTATCATGGTCCGCGCCATGCCCTCGCATTTTTCAAACGAGTTGTTGTAAACCCGAGCGAAGGTTTCCAGATCTTCCAGCAAATTACCGCTGTGTTTACCCTGGCAACCGCACAATCCACGAAACTCCTCCGAGGTCTCCTGCACCACGGCAGTCAGAAGTTTTTGTTTTGATTCAAAATGCCGGAACAGGGAGACCTCGTTGCATCCCGCGCGCTCGGCAATCTTGCGAGTGGTCGCGGCCTCAAATCCTTTTTCCACGAATTCCTCCCGCGCCGCCTCCATCAAGCGCTGTCGCATGCTCTGGCCCGCATCCGGCATTTTTTGTTTCAAACGGTCCTCATTCACGTTTTGTATTTTCTGCAAGTAATCACTTGCATGCAAGAGAAATTGCGCTTGGATTTCGCCAGCCCATGCCGACTCGTGTTCATAGACGCTGCTTGAAGTTTGGTTTAGTTTTCATGGTTCTAAGCGCGTGTGCGCCTGTGGGGCCGAATCATCAAGTGCCAACGATCGATCTGCCAGCCTCGTTTTCGCAGGGTGGGACGCAATGGAAGCGCCAGACACCGGGCACACAACCCAAGCCGCGCCCCTGGTGGAAGCTTTACAATGATTCAAAGCTTACCTCACTTGTGGAGCAGGCACTGGATAAGAACCAAGAGATAACGGCGGCCGCAGCTCGCATGCGGGAGGCGCGGGAGCTTAGCAATGCGGCACGGTCGCGATATTTTCCGGACGTAAGTATGGGGCTCAACACTAGCCGTTCATATTCTCTCTATCCCAGTCCCAAGGGGCCACTACTCTTTTCTAGTAACAGTTTTACGCTCCCCGTGGATTTGAGTTACGAAGTGGATGTGTGGGGCAAGGTGCGCCGACAAGTGGAATCAGCCAAAGCCACGGCACAGGCCGCCGGAGAAACTTTGAACGCACTGCGTTTGAGCGTGGCGGGTGAGGTGGCGCAGACATATTGGGCACTGCGGACTGTGGATGCGGATCGTGCTGTACTCACTCAAACCCTTGAAATCCGCCAGAAGGCCTTTGATTTGCTATCAAAACGTCACGATGCGGGAAATCTCAGCGGGCTTGATCTGGCGCGTGCGGAAACGGAAGTTGCAACTGCCGAGGCGGAGCGAATTCAATTGGACCAACAACGTGTCACCCTAGTCAACGCGCTGGCGGTTCTGACAGGCACCACGGCGACAGGCTCCAGTATTGCCGAACGGACCGATCTGCCTCCGCCGCCGACGTTTCCGGTTTCTGTTCCTTCCGAGATGTTGCGTCAGAGGCCGGACATTCGGGCAGCTGAGCGCAGAGTGGCTGCGGCCAACGCAGACATCGGTGTGGCAACAGCGGCATTTTATCCATCATTCAGCATTTCCACCAGCACCGGTCTGAGCTCCGAGACTTGGGGTAATCTGTTCCGGGCCTCATCGGCTGTTTGGTCGTTGGGTGCAAGTGCCACCGCGCCCGTTTTTCGGGGAAATCTTCTAATGTCCGAAAAAAAGGCCGCCGTAGCCGCGCACGAGGCCGCCACGGCTGACTACCGGCAGATCGTGCTGGATTCAGTTAGGGAGGTGGAAAACGCGCTGCAGGGTGGGGCGATCCTGCAACGCCGTCAGGTCGCGCAAGATCATGCGCGGGATGCCGCAAGGAAGACTTTCGAACTGTCCGTCAAACGCTATGAATCCGGCCTCGTGAGTTTTCTGGACGTTGTGGACGCGGAACGCACCCTCCTTGACAACGAGCGCGCCTCGAATGGCGTGCGTGCCGAGCGTCTAGCCGTTTCCGTGTCCCTCATCAAGGCCCTCGGCGGGGAATGGTAGGACCTTTCCCTGTGCAACCTTACAGACTGATCCACGCAAGCTACCCTCCTTCACGACATAACCACCCAGCAGCGAACAGACAGCTTTACCAGCATCTAACACACTTTAAAAAAATCCATGACACGTGACTTTCCAATCATGCGCTATTTGCTCCCGATAGTGGTATTGTTCACTTCTTGCGAGAAGAAACCGGCGTCGGCACTTATGCCAGCGGGAGTTCCTGAAGTCTCGGTCCTGACGGTGCAACCGCAACGCGTCGTGCTGACCACCGAACTTCCCGGTAGGGTCGCCGCGTCGTTCACGGCCGAGGTGCGACCACAGGTGAACGGAATCATTCAGGACCGTCTGTTTACTGAAGGGACCGATGTCAAGGCGGGGGATGTGCTCTATCAGATTGACCCGGCGCCATATCAGGCGGCGTATGACGGGGCCGTGGCGGCGCTTGCCAAGGCCGAGGCCAATTTGGAACCTGTCCGTCTCAAGGCTGAACGCTACAAGGTGCTGGTGAAGAGTGAGGCGGTCAGCCAGCAGGATTACGACGACATTGCAGCCGCCAGGAAACTTGCTGAGGCCGAAATACAATCAGCCAAGGCTGCCCTGGAGACTGCGCGTATCAATCTCGCCTACACCAAGGTAACCGCCCCGATTTCGGGCCGGATCGGCCGATCGGCGGTGACTAACGGAGCACTTGTGACTGCAGGGCAACCGGCACCCTTGTCCACCATCCAAAAATTGGATCCTGTCTATGTGGATGTGACCCGATCAAGTGCTGAAATGTTGCATCTTAGACGAGCGCTCGAAAGCGGCCACCTCAGCGCCAACGAAAATCAGGCCAAGGCGACATTGTTGTTAGATGATGGTTCCCGGTATCCGGAGGAGGGGACACTCAAGTTTGCCGAGGCGTTTGTGGATCAAAGTACCGGGTCCGTCACTTTGCGCACGCTTTTTCCAAATCCCAAGCGGGAGCTGTTGCCCGGCCTCTTCGTCAAGGCCGTGCTTGGAGAGGGGGTCAAGGAGCAGGCAATCCTTGTGCCGCAGCGCGCGGTCACCCGTGACCCTGCAGGCAATGCCATGGTCATGGTCGTCGGCGCCGAAGAAAAAGTGGAACCGCGTGTGATCGACACGGACCGGACTGTCGGTGAAAACTGGCTGGTCAACGGGGGAGTGAAAACGGGCGACCGCGTGATCATGGAGGGAATCCAAAAAACGCGC
>Ga0364922_10413_pt2 | contig 21531 bp, 18 predicted proteins | sample ExccelJu500001D4_2_FD_206955 | JGI IMG/M metagenome (GOLD analysis project Ga0364922, IMG submission 206955) | Enriched cells from Trout Bog Lake Hypolimnion, Wisconsin, USA - BchlTB.June20.5000.01.D4 | ecosystem: Environmental > Aquatic > Freshwater > Lake > Hypolimnion/Profundal zone | place...
AGCCTATTCTCTATATGAAAAAGATGTGGAATATGTGGTTAAAGACGGGAAAGTCGTTATTGTTGATGAATTTACCGGACGATTAATGACCGGACGCCGCTTCAGTGATGGGCTTCATGAAGCTTTGGAAGCCAAAGAAGAAGTAACCATTGAACGGGAAACCCAAACCCTGGCAACCATTACTATCCAGAATTATTTCCGGATGTATAAAAAACTATCCGGGATGACCGGGACGGCAATCAATAACTCTCAGGAATTCTGGAATGTTTATAATTTAGACGTTGTTGTTATTCCTACCAATAAACCCATGATTCGAATGGATCATGAGGATGTTATCTATAAAACCAAAAAAGAGAAATATAATGCCATTATTGATGAGATATTAGAACATCATGAGCAGGGAAGGCCAGCTCTGGTAGGTACGGTATCGGTAGATGTTTCCGAAACGATTGGTCGGATGCTCCGAATGAAAGGTCTGCGAACCTATAATATTTTGAATGCCAAACAGCATGACCGGGAAGCTGAGATTATTAAATTCGCCGGTGAAAAAGGGGCCATCACGATTGCCACCAATATGGCCGGTCGTGGTACAGATATTAAATTAGGTGAAGGGGTCGCTGATGTTGGCGGTCTGCATATCATCGGCACCGAACGCCATGAAGCCGGACGTATTGACCGGCAGTTACGTGGTCGAAGTGGTCGGCAGGGAGATCCCGGATCGTCCCGGTTCTTTATCTCTTTAGAAGATGATTTAATGCGGTTGTTTGGTTCTGACCGGATTATTAGCATTATGGATCGGTTAGGGGTAGAAGAAGGCCAGGCCTTGGAACATCCCATGGTTACAAAAGCAATTGCTACGGCCCAACGACGGGTGGAAGAGCATAACTTTACTATCCGTAAACAATTACTGGAATATGATGACTTGATGGATAAACAGCGGGATATGATTTATGTTCTGCGCCAGCAATTATTGCGGGGTACCGATATCAGCCGTTGGATTATTGATGTTCTGTTGCCAGAATATGCCCAAAAACATCCCGTAGAAGAAGAGGAAAAGGATGCGGTCGGCATAAATATGCGGGATTTCATTTTGGCGATTTGTGAAGATGAATTAGGAAAACGGTTTGACCAATCTATTCCGGAGAATATGCCTAAAACCGAATGGGATTTTGTTAGTTTAATGGAATGGTATCATTCCGTACTTCCCACCGGGTTATCTTTAAAAGAAATCCAGAATGACGAACTGAAACGGTCGGATATCTTCAATCTTCTTAATGAAGGTTTTGCTAAGACTTATGTTGATCGAGAAACTGAATTTACTCCGGACATGATGCGCTTTCTTGAGAAAGCGGTGGTGTTACGAATTGTTGATACCGAATGGCGCGACCATTTATTAAATATGGATTTAATGCGGGAAGTCATTGGTTTAAGGGCGTTTGGCGCAACGATTGAGAATGCAGCCTTACTGGAATATAAAAAAGAAGGCCATGGATTGTTTGTTGGAATGATAGATAAGATCAAGCAAGACATATTGAACTTGATTTTTAAAGTAATGCCGATTATGCAACCTCCTGCTGAGAGATCGGATTCTTCCACTGAGAACCGTCCCCCATCAGGCCCTGGACCCTTAAGTAATTCTAGACGGCAATCTCCTAAACCTGAACCGGCATTAAAATCCAATGCGAAGACCGGACGGAATGATCCCTGTCCTTGTGGCAGTGGTAAAAAATACAAGAAATGCTGCGGAGCTTCTTTAGGTTAATTAATTGGCTGAATAGATTCTAACCAATGGTATCCCCATTCTTTTGTATTCATATAGTGGTGTCTTATTGTAATGCAGATCACGGCAAAGATCATCCCAGATTCCCTGCCTCGAAACAAGAACATAATACTGATAAGGTGGTTCTGCGAAAAAGCGAATATCTTGTCGGATTATGTTTTTTTGTTGATAGTAGAGTAGAACATCCGGATAAAATGAGAGTGTCGCCGCAGGTCCATTTCCGGGATAGACAGGGAATACTTTTACCGCAGCGCCTGCAGGTAAATGAGTATTCATCCAATCAATAGTCTCGCGGTTAATAACTTCTCCCCAATAGGTCGTTTCCATTCCTGCTTTCCATGCCCCATAAGGTCCTCCAATAAGAAGGTTATAATAGGATAATTGCGCAGGATGGATGTAGATATTAATAACCGCTAAAGGGATGAATATAAATGAGGGTATGCCAATCATTAAGTATTGAGAATACTTCTGTCGCTCTTTTAAATATTCGATAAATGCGTGGAACCCATAACCTCCCAAGAGGGAAATTAAAGGAACTACCGGGAGAAAATAGCGAATCCCATCAATCACCAGAGTTCCCGGCATGGAGAACAGTAACAAGAAGAACAGAATATTGATGATAATTAAGATAATTAGAGCTTTATTCTTCTGATTAAATCCTTTATGAATCCCCCATCCAGAGAATATTAAGATAGGGACAGGAATCGTAAGTAAGGTCATGATCCAGGGATAGTGCCACGGAGTACTGGAAAAGGATTGCCCGAAATAATAAGTCTGCAACGGACTTTTAAAAGTTAGAAATATCCGGTAAAACTCAATGAGTTTAGAAGGGCCACTCATCCATAGCCAAGGCCAGAAGATGAAGAAAATAGGAATACCTATCCCCAACATGGAAAGGATATTTCGGGTTTGCTTTTTAGGAAATAAACACTGCCCCCAGATGACTAAGGGGATAAGGATAAATATCCCGGTTATTTTAGTTAATAAGCCCAGACCAAAAAGAAAGCCAGTCCCCAGGCTCCATTTCCAGTTATCTATTCCCCGATAGTAAGCGTATAAGGTAAAGACCCAGAGCACTGCCAGGGGAAGGTCTAATTCTACGAGGTGAGCATCGGCAAATAGCCGGGGGGATAATGCGGTAGCTAATAGGGCAAACCAACCGGCAACTTCTCCCCATTCTCTCCAGGCGATATAATAAACCCCGCCTAACAAGAGTAACATCCATAATAATTCCGATAACCGATAAGAACCAAACAGAGAATGGATTAATCCGGTAATGACTTTAACCAGAGGGGGATGTTGGGCATTCGGTACCCAGTAGGTATTGATCTCAGAGAGAGAATTATCTATGGAGCCAGTGACGATACTTTGAAAGAATACAGGAAACCACTGCACATAACTATCCCCCGCGTTGTAATAAAGGGGTTCATCCCATCCTAGACCATAATCCTGGAAAGTATAGGCAACAATCACCCCAAATACTATGAGGAAACCTATTACCAGATATTTTCCATATTGAGAGCTGATCATGATGATTCGGAGTTTTTAATCTTTTGAATATCGGACAGGGTTAGGTTTTGTTTCCAGAGATAGTAAAATCCCATAATAATGACTGGGAGCATTTGGCTGAGATGTAAGATGATGGCAAATCCTCCGGCCAGATTCGGTTCTCCACCCAGGGCGAGAACGGCATATTGGCAGGCCGCATGGAAAGGGCCCACATATCCGGGAGTAGAAGGGGCCGAAACTCCAATGGCCACAATACACATAATAAAGATGGGAGCATAAAAGGGCATATTCCCCATGTGAAATGCCAGTAATACAAAATAGACACTGGCGGCAATCGTTAACCATACACCAAAACTCAAGATGGTTGCATAACTGAATTCTTTGATGCTTTGGAGCACTTTTAATCCCTCAGCAAATTTCTGGACCATATCTTCCAGTTTATGTTCAAAAGAGGCATTTTTGAATAAAGACCGCATAATACGGGTGCAGAATTCGGTTTTAAAACGGATAATAATTAAAACGGATAATAAGCAAAAACAGATCAGGAGCAGGGAAGCCCCTGCGGCTTTGACGGCATGTTCATTCAAAAAATGGATTCCGGCAATATTCATATTGATTGGGAAGAACAGTATAATCGCCGCCAGCATTAATAACATGCAAATGCTGTCGAATACCCGTTCTACAATGATAGTGGCAATCCCCTGCGAAAAATAGACATCTTCCTGATGTTTCAGCATATAGGCTCGGATGAATTCTCCCAATCGAAAAGGAAGCACACTATTTCCCATGAAACCAATCATCAGGGGGGACATTAATCGTCCCGAAGGAATATCTTTGATATTTTTGAGGAATAGTTTCCAGCGGACGGCACGAAAATAAAAACTGGCCACCAACAGGGTGACACCAGGGATTAGCCACAGATAATTAGCTTTCTCAATGGCTTCGGTAAGTTTATTAAAATTAATATTCCAGGCAAAAATGCCGATACAAAGTACACTAACGATGATGCCTATCCAAGTTTTTTTATTATTCAAAGGAATATCCTATTATCTAAATTATTTGATTTAAACTATATGGAATAGTTTATTGTAAGGAATCATATAATACCATGACTTATAAGTAATTATTGTACCAAATCAATACTTTCTACATTCCACGATTAATCTATCAACCTGATTCGAAACCTATCAATATTGTTCGAAGATTAGCTTCCCTGGTCGGAGTATACCCAGAGCGGGTCAGAGCCGCTCTGGGTTACCTCCGAGGCAACTCCGACCCCGTTATTTCCTGATAGGTTCGCAATTATAGGGTTATTTGGACATAGAAACGCCTGTTCTCCAGAATTATTATGTCGGTTATTATGAGGAATGGGCACACTATAGTGTAATTCTTGAGTGCCCATTTGAGTTTTATTCCTGAATGCTTTAATCAGGAATCCAGCTTTTAATCGTACTAAACTGGTCATGGTGAGGGAGGAAGAGGATTCGTTTTTGCTTTATTGAATATTCTTCCGACCGAATCCATCTAATTTTATTTTAACTGGTTAATGGTAATGAGATTCTTCGGGCACATAAAACAAAAACATGCCCTCTAGAATGACAGACGTAAGTACAAACTGCCAACGTATTCAAAATCTACAGACAATATTCCCTAGGAGGTAAGAGATATGGTTTTTAGAACATCAACTTAGTAGGTTTACTTATTCTTGATCGCCATTAAAGCTTCATCCGCTAATAACGAATCTGCGTTGGAGGGTATGAATTGGATAGTATAAAGACTGATGAAGGATTGGATAATATGGGTTTTAATGGTTTCGAGAGATGTTTTAATTCCGGTTAAATTCCATAATCCCGTTTGGGGTGAATCTTGATTATTAATATAGGCTCTGGAATCATAAGTAGCCTGTAATATGATGGAGCCTTGTTGAAGAATAGCTCCCTGGTGACGGTATTGAGCTGAACCAACGATTTTGTGTCCCTGACAGGTAATTTCATATTGGGTTGTACTGGAGAAACACGCTGATTGTTTATGGTAGGTGTGATTTCCCAGGGCGGTTGTTTCAAATTGAACATCAAATCCGGCCTTAACTAATCCTTGATAGATAGGCTGGCTGATATAGGAAAAGGTTTCGTGCAGGTTTTTTAAGGATAAAGGATGTTCTTTGGGAATAATCACGGCATAGGTTAATTCATTGTCATGGAGAACGGCTCTCCCACCTGTAGGCCGTCTGACAATAGGAACATGGTCTTTAGCCGCTTGCGCGGTATTAATATCCCGATCCATATTCTGATATCGGCCAATGGATAATGATCTCTGATTCCAACCATAGAATCGGAGCAGGGGATGATTGATTTGTTTAGAGATACCCTTCAATAGCAAAGCTTCATCTAAAGCCATGTTATAGAAAGGATTGTATTGACCATCATCAAACAAAAACCAGTTATCGGGCATTTTTCAATTGGCGGTAATTCAAGATGGGATTGCGGGCTGCCTGAACTTCATCAAACCGGCTTACTACTGTTTTATGAGGAGCAGATTTAACCAGTTCAGGGTTATCCATTGCTTCCTGATGAATAGCAATCAAAGCCTGAGCGAATTGATCCAGGGTTTCCAGACTCTCGGTTTCTGTAGGTTCTATCATCATACATTCTTTAACAGTTAATGGAAAATACACAGTTGGGGCATGAAACCCATAATCTAAGAGTCGTTTAGCGACATCTAAAGTATGAACTCCGTTTTGACTGGCAAGGTTCGCTCCAGAAAGGACAAACTCGTGCATACATATCCTATCTACCGGTAAATCCCAATACTTTCTTAGGATTTCTTTTAGATAGTTTGCAGAAAGGACGGCTTGTTCAGTAACCGATTTCAGACCTTGGGCCCCATTAATCCGTATATATGCCAGAGCTCTTACGAGAATCCCAAAATTTCCATAGAAGCTGCGAACCATCCCAACGGATAATGGGCAATCTTCTTGTATCTGGTATTGGTTGTTTTCTTTAATGACCCAGGGCTTGGGAAGAAATGGAGCGAATTTGGATTTGACTCCCACCGGGCCGCTGCCCGGACCGCCTCCACCATGAGGAGTGGAAAATGTTTTATGAAGATTGACGTGCATCATATCAAACCCTAAATCACCGGGACGAACTTTCCCCAGCAGGGCATTACTATTGGCTCCATCTCCATAGAGAATAGCGCCTACTGAATGTACCATATCGGCAATCTTACAAATATTTTTTTCAAATAATCCCATCGTATTGGGATTCGTGATCATGACCGCAGCCACATCCGAATTAAGATGGTTCTGCAAGTCTTCCAGATTGATATTTCCTTCTTCATTGGCGCCGATTTCAATTACCTGAAACCCGCACATATTGGCACTGGCAGGATTAGTCCCATGAGCGGTAGTTGGAACCAGAACCGTGTTCCGTTTTTCCCCGTTATGAAGATGGTACGCTTTCACCATCATTAAAGAAGTCAGCTCTCCATGAGCACCTGCCGCAGGTTGCAAAGTAAAAGCATCAAATCCGAATATCTCTTTTAAGGATTCCTGTAAATCAAAAATAACCTGTAATGCTCCTTGCGGGGCTTCTGCGAAAGGATGTAATTGTTTGAATCCTTCCAACGCCGCCATATCTTCATTCACCCGTGGATTATATTTCATGGTACAGGATCCCAAAGGATAGAAATGAGTGTCTACGCAATAATTCAATTGGGAAAGACGGGTATAGTGCCGCAGAATTTCCGGTTCCGATACTTCTGGTAATTCACATTCTTTTTCCCGGAGGTAAGATTCAGGAATCGTTATTTCCTGGGTAGGAACATCACCCCGGGAAAGGGAATGTCCTTCATGACCGGGACGGCTTTTATCGAATATTAAAGTATTTATCATGTTGTTTATACCTGTGCCAGTATTTCTACTAAATGATCAATTTCACTCCGGGTGCGCTTTTCAGTGACACAGAAGAGGAGAGTATTATCTAGTTCTGGATAATCTTTAGATAGAGCATATCCTCCCAGAATGCCTGCATTTTTTAAGACAGTATTCACCTGAGCAACCGATTTGGATGAATGAATACAAAACTCATTAAAGAATGGCTGTTGCGGGTAAGCTAACTTGAATGAAGCTAAGGCCGCTATCCGAGATGCCGCATAATGGGCTTTTTGATAATTTAAATCCCATAACTCTCGGAATCCTTTCTTCCCTAAGGTAACTAGATAGATCAGCGAACAAAGGGCATTTAATGATTGATTGGAGCAGATATTAGAGGTCGCTTTAGCCCGCCGGATATGCTGCTCACGAGCCTGAAGAGTCAGAATAAAACCTTCCCGTCCTTGATTGTCTTTAGCTAATCCTACCAGCCGACCAGGCATCTTCCTTACCCATTCTTTTTTACAGGTAATGATTCCTAGATAAGGTCCGCCAAAACTTAGTGAATTACCCAGGCTTTGACCTTCCATAACGCAAATATCAGTACCGAATTCAGCCGGTGGTTTTAATTTCCCTAACGCAATAGGGTAGGCATTGACCACTAAAAGAGATTTCTGGGCATGAACTGTTTTTTCAATAGCTACCATATCTTCAATATTCCCCAGGAAATTGGGATACTGAACCATAACTGCTGCGGTATTTGAATCAATTGTTTGACTAAGCAGTTCTAGATCGGTAACCCCATCTTTAAGAGGAATTTCTTCATATTGCAAATTAGCTGACCGGAGATAGGTCTTAATGACTTCTCGATACTGAGGATGCAATGCACGGGATACCAAGACTTTATTCCGGTCAGTACAACGGCAAGCCATTAATGCCGCTTCGGCAGAAGCAGAACTGCCGTCATACATAGATGCATTAGCTACATCCATCCCGGTCAGTTCACAGATGATAGATTGGAATTCAAAGATATATTGCAGGGTACCCTGGCTGGCTTCCGGCTGATAAGGAGTATAAGCCGTTAAAAACTCTCCCCGGGAAATAAGGGGCTGAATGATACTGGGAATATAGTGGTCGTAGGCGCCCGCACCTAGAAAACAGGGACTATGCGCATCCTTATTTTGGGCTGCCATCTTCTGAAAGGAACTAACCAATTCCATTTCACTAAGCGAATCCGGAAGGTTCAGTAATCCTTTGACTCGTGCCGATTCAGGAATATCTTTAAAGAGATCGTCAATCGAAGTAAGGCCGATATTTTTTACTAGTTTATCTTGTTCTTGGGATGAGAATGGGATATAGGACATGGTATGAAATTAACTTATCAGGGATTGATAATCCTGGGCAGAGAGGAGAGTATCCAGTTCACTCGGATTAGAGAGCTTAATTTTAATCATCCAGCCTTGAGTATAAGGGTCCTGATTAATTAATTCGGGATGATCTTTTAAGGCAGCATTAGATTCCAGGATGGTTCCACTGACAGGGGAGAAGATATCCGAAGCTGTTTTGACTGATTCCAGAACTCCAAATTGGTCTCCGGCAACGATGGTCTTTCCGGCTTCAGGCAGGTCGGCAAAAACAATATCACTCAACTCATGTTGAGCAAAATCACTAATACCAATAATGCCGGTATCCCCATCCACTTTAATCCATTCATGGGATTTAGTATATTTCAATTCATTAGGATTCATTCGATTACCTCCACTTTTTATTTACGATTACAGCAGAATAGGGTTTATTGCGAATCATGACCTGAACCATTGTTCCGGGTTTGGCATAGTCCATACTCACATAGGCCATCCCAATGCTTTTCTTTAGACTGGGTATATATGACCCACTGGTCGTTTTTCCAATGGATAGGGCATTTGCAAAAATATCATATCCATCACGCATGACGCCTGATTCACGAAGTTCAATCCCTACTAATTTCCGTTGTAATGGTTTATTTTTTAATTCAATGAGTTTTGATTTACCTATAAAATCAGGTTTGGTTAATTTAACAGCAAACCCTAATCCCGCTTCAAAAGGGTTAGTGGTTGCATTCATTTCATGGCCGTAGAGGCAATTCCCGGCTTCCAGTCGCAAGGTATCTCTGGCGCCTAAACCGCAGGGGATTAAACCCACAGATTGACCATGCTGTAATAGTTGATTCCATAATTCAATCGCCTGGTCCTTGGAAACAATAACTTCAAATCCATCTTCTCCGGTATAGCCGGTTCGAGACACGATATAATTATCGAATTCTATAAACGAATATTTCTTCATCTCTTTAAATGATTTAGAGAATAAAGATTCTATGACAAGAATAGCTTTAGGGCCTTGAACCGCAATCATTACAGTATTTGGGGTTATGTCATCTAAACTAAAGTTGAATCTGCTGGTGAGAGCCTTGATGATATTTTTGATTTTATCTGTATTGGAAGCATTCACCAGCAATAAGATAGATTGCGGATTCCGGTAATAAATCAGGATATCGTCTTCAATCCCGCCCCGATCATTGCAAACCAAAGCGTACAGAATGTCCCCGGTCTGGCATGATTGAATATCATTGGTAGCCAGATATTGAACCAACTTGGCAGTATCCGGTCCAGATATTTCTAACCGTCCTAAATGGGATACATCGAAAATACCTGCCTTGGTGCGGATGGCCTGATGCTCTTCAATTATTGATGAATAATATACGGGAAGCTGCCAGCCAGCAAATTCTACGATTTTACCGCCATGAATGAGATGTTGAGAATATAATGCAGTTTGTTTCATGATAATTCTAGAGTTCCATAATCTTGAGATATTCAGAGGCTTTATTTCCTGGGTCTGGGTCAGAGAATAAGGCCGAACCAACCACTACGGAATCAGCTCCGGCTTTTCTTACCGTATGAAGATTATTGTCATTAATACCGCCATCTATTTGCAGGAGGGTTTTAGCCCCAGCATGATCTATTTTCTTCCGCAGCCATTTGATTTTCTCTAATCCGACTGGCATGAAAGATTGCCCACCGAAACCAGGATTTACACTCATTACTAAAATCAGGTCGGCTACGCCTATTGCAGGTTCTACTAATTCAACAGGGGTTCCTGGGTTTAAGGATATTCCGGCTTTAACTCCCAGGGAATGAATGGCTTTCACTATTTTCTGAATATCCGGACATACTTCAATATGAACGGTAAGCAAATTAGAACCAGCTTTAGCAAAGGCTTTGATATATTTCTCCGGTTCAGAAATCATCAGGTGGGTATCTAAAAACAACAATGATTTCTTCCGGATGGACTGTACTATTGGAACACCAAAGCTAATATTAGGAACAAAATGACCATCCATAACATCTAAATGCAACCATGCACACCCGGCTTTTTCCAGGATTTTTATGGATTTCTCCAAACAGGTAAAATCGCAAGTCAGGATGGATGGTGAAAGATACCCTTTTTTAAGCATAACTAAGTTCTCCTTTTCATCCGGCAAGCAAACATTCCATCCAGATGGTCTCGGAATGGGAGCGTTAGAAGATACCCTTCCGGTGTAATGGCTGAATGGGCGGATATTGGTAATATGTTTCTTAAAGATTCTACTTCAAATTGAGGGTTTTTGGAAAGAAATTTGATTATTTGTTTCTGGTTTTCCTGAGGATTTAAGGTACAGGTAGAATAGACGAGCACCCCATTTTTCTCTAAATATAAAGCCAGGTTATTTAACAATAGGGACTGCAGTCCAACTAAGCCAGGTAAATCTTCGGGTTGTTTGTTCCAACGAGCATCTACCTTTTTCCTCAATATTCCCAGTCCCGAACAGGGCGCATCAATCAAAATATAGTCGAATTTTGCTGGTAAAGATTGAGAAAGGCCGGTACTGGTATCTCCTTTATGAATTTGGATAATATCCAGTCCCAGTCGTTCCTGGTTTTCTTTTAATAAACTTAACCGGTTAATATGGATATCCAGGGCATAGAGAGTCCCTTTATTTTGCATGGACATCGCCATTAAAAGAGATTTTCCACCCGGAGCTGCACAGGCATCTAAAACCTTACTTCCCGGTCGTGGAGATATGGCCATCGCAATTAATGAGGCAGCCGGGTCCTGGATATAAAAATAACCTTCGGCATATCCAGGGATTTCTCGAGGTGGCATATGGTTTTGAAGCGTAATGATGGCCGGTGAATAGGGAGAAACTGTATAAGCAATATTTTTTGATGTTAATAACTGGAGATACTCTTCCAGTTTAATTTTAAGGGTATTAATGCATAGAAAGAGGGGAGCAATGGTGTTATTGAATGCTAGTAATTGCTGGGTATTATCTTTTCCAAACTGGCGGGAATAAATCTCTACAATCCAATCCGGATGGGAGTATTTGATTCCAGAATATTCTACAGAATTGGTTTGAGGAATATCGGAGGCCAGATATTTTTTGCTTCGAATAACATTACGGAGAATAGCATTAATAAAGTTCCTTTGGTGAAAGAAACCATTTCCAATGGACATATTAACCGTTTCATTTACGGCCGCATATTCAGGGATACCATCCATATAGATGATCTGATAAATTCCCATACGCAGGATGTTTCTGACTTCTGGAGGAAGAGTTCTGCTTTTTTGGGTAATATGTCTGCTAATTATCCAATCTAAATACCGCTTCCATCGGGTAACCCCATAGCATAGTTCCGTAATCAGTCTTCTATTATCTCGAGAGATAGAAGAACCCCGCAAATGATGATCTAAAAGAATATTTACATATCCTTTTTTAATCTCCACTTGGTTAAGAATATTTAGGGCTAATTGCCGGGGAGCAGGTGCAGGTGAATCATTTATATTTTCAGGCATTATAACTATTTTAACATTACTAAAATAGAGTGGGGATTTTAGAATGGTAGAAAGTTTAAAATCAAAAGATGATATTTTACTGGATAGACGTATATAATATACTGATAGATATATGTTTACATTAAATCGTTTTTCAAAATTATTATTTTCGGTATTATTTGATATTACCGGGATTTCGCTGGCGTTCATCTCAGCGTATTACCTGAGAGTATCGCATTTATTTCCCCAGACTACTGAAACTCCGTTGTATCCCTATATGGAAATCCTACCTTTTGTAGTCGTAATTTCTATATTTTGCTTACAATTTCTGGGAGTTTATCGGTATCAAAACCGACCGGTGATAGATATTATTCCCAATATTTTTATGGGTACCGGATTTAGCGGATTAATCCTGATCCTGATCACCTTTGTATTTAAGACCTATCCTTTTTCCCGGATTATTGTGTTTTTGTTTTGGTGTTTGGGATTCATGGGATTATGTGCCTGGCGATTTTTGGGACGCTGGGTTTTAAAGCGGTTTCTAGCGAATAATATCGGAGTTTCAGGCGGGGTGATTGTAGGAAGCAGTGTCAACGCCATTAAATTAGCAGAACAGTTGGATCAGCCAACCATTACTGGAATTAAGATTTTAGGGTTTATTACTGAGGAAGAGCTTCCCCAAAAGGAGTTGGCAGGATATCCTATTCTGGGAACAGTGGATGATATAGAAACGATTATCCGGTCTAAGATATGCCAGGATATCTTTGTTGTTACTCATAAAATACCTCCAGCTAAATTTACGGAATGGGCTTATTTAAGTGCTGATTACAAGATTCGTTTAAATTATCTTCCGGATATTCAGGAATTGATCCTGCGCTGTTCTACATTTACGGAACTCAATGGAGTCCCACTGATAGTCATTGAAGGCCAGTTATTCCGTTGGCGAAACCGATTTTTAAAGCGGTTGTTGGACCTGGTTATTTCCATGATAGTCTTCATTATTACCGCCCCATTATTTATCATCGTAGGATTATTAATTCGTTTTGATCCCCGTTCTCCCGGACCAGTTTTCTTCAAGCAGACACGGATTGGTCGGAGAGGGAAACCTTTCAATATGTATAAGTTTCGCTCGATGGTAATCAATTCTGAACAAATACGAGAGAAATTAGTTAAAGAGACCCAAACCAATGGTCCTTTATTTAAAATGAAAGATGATCCCCGAATAACTCGGATTGGAAAGATATTACGCCGGTTCAGTTTAGATGAATTACCCCAGGCGATTAATGTTCTTTTGAATGATATGAGTTGGGTAGGGCCACGTCCTCCAATCCCTTCTGAAGTAGCCCAATATGAAGACTGGCAGATGAAACGATTGCAGATTCAACCAGGGATTACAGGGTTATGGCAGGTGAGTGGACGGTCTGATCTTCCTTTCGTGACCATGGTTAATCTGGATATTTATTACATTGAACATTGGTCCCTTTGGATGGATATCAAAATATTGTTAAAGACCTTTCAGGCCGTGCTTAAGGGAACCGGAGCATACTAAAATCAGTTTGATTCGGGATACCAATATCGGTTAGGTAAAAGAATATCTAGCGAATATCAATCTCTAATTCAGATCCACTATCCATATCTAATTCTTCGGCAGCATTCCCGCGGTTTTTAGAGATTTCCAAGTAGTCGGAGCTGTTAAAAATCGCCAGAATATCTCCTTCATGGCTTTCAGCATAAGAGCGGTTAATCTGTTCAATTCGTTTTCCGCAATAAATCATAAACCGCCTATTACTTACGGTCGTTTCCCAGAAATCTTTCCTGATATTGGTAATGATATTGCCAAATCTGTCTATACAGAGCACATTCCCAACAATCATATTCTGGTTGTACTTAGGGGAAGGAATGGGAAGTTTTACCGGGTTGGTTTCTTCAGTACCAAATTTTTTAGGTACAGTTCCGCTGGCTAAATGAGCAGCTACCGGAGCAAAAATATCTCTTCCATGAAAAGTATTACTGATTCGTTCCAGCATGAATTTTGGATTATCTACAACAATGACAGATTCAATCGTTTCTTCTTTGAAAATGTAACTGAAAATCCCATTATCCGGACCCAGAAAATAGAAGTCAGGTGTTTTTACCAGGATAGCCCGGCGATTACTCCCCACTCCAGGATCAATGACGGCAACATGGATAGTTCCCTGGGGAAAATATTTATAAGCGGTTGCCAAGACAAAAGCCCCATGGGCAATATCCTGGGGGCGGATTTCATGGCAAAGATCAACAATTCTAGCGGTTGGATCAATGCTTAGAATAACCGCTTTCATGGAAGCCACATATCCATCTGTAAGCCCAAAATCGGTAGTTAAGGTTATGATCGGAGATACCATCGGGATATTAGTCTCCCATGACTTTCACAATGACGCGTTTTCTGCGATTGCCATCAAATTCAGCATAATAAACCTGCTGCCAAGGTCCCAGATCAAGTTCTCCTTTGGTCACCGGAACGATAACTTCATGATGAATCAAAAGGCTTTTAAGATGAGAATCGCCGTTATCTTCACCCGTTCGGTGATGGCGGTAGTCTTTACGATAAGGGGCCAATTCTTCCAGCCATTTATCAATATCGGAGATTAATCCAGACTCGGCATCATTCACATAGACCCCAGCCGTAATATGCATGGCAGAAATCAGAATCATGCCTTCCTGGATACCGCTTTTCTTTAGTATCTTTTCAATCTCCGAGGTGATATTAATATATTCACGGTGATTCTGGGTATTAAACCATAAATATTCGGTTAAATATTTCATAACCCACTTCTTTTTATGTTATTTGGATTGGCTGTTAATCATATCTTGGATTCGTTTACAGGTCATTTCTTTGCCCATACAGACCAGTAATTCAAAGATTCCCGGGCCCACCATTTTCCCACTTAAGGAGACTCTGACGGGATGAACGATTTCTCCGAATTTAATCCCTTCTTTTTCAATGAAGGCTTTGAAGAATTCTTCGAGTGCCGGCACGGTAAAGGTTTCTACCGATTTAATAGATTCCAATACATGGCTCAAAAGCAGGTAAGGACGGTCGGTATTGAAATATTTTTCAATAGCCTTGGGATCAATTTCAATATGATCATCCAGGTAATAATGGAAGTTTTTGGCTAAATCCGGGAGATAGAATGCCCGTTGTTTCTCCAGATTAATGGCTTCATCCCACCAGGCTTCTGGACGAGAGGTAAGGTCAATACCTTCGGCAACCAATAAGGGTTTAATGACTTCCATTAAGCGATTACTGGGAGATTTACTGATATACTGGCCATTCATCCAGGAACACTTTTTATAATCAAATACTGCAGGATTTTTAGAGACCTGTTCCAGGGTGAATTTCTCGATCAGTTCTTTTATACTGAAGAATTCAGTTTTATCATCATAGGCCCAGCCGAGTAATGCCAGATAATTAGCAAAGGATTCAGGGAGATAGCCCTCATCACGAAATGCAAGGACGGAGACTGCCCCATGTCGTTTACTTAATTTTTGCTTATCCGGCCCTAGAATTAAAGAAATATGAGCAAATTGAGGGACAGGATAATCTAATGCTTTGTAGAGCATTAACTGACGAGGAGTATTCGATAAGTGATCTTCACCGCGAATAACATGAGTAATGGCCATATCCACATCATCACAAACTACGCAGAAATTATAAATCGGGGACCCATCCGAACGAAGAATAATGAAATCGTCCAGGACATTATTATCAAAGGTGACTTTTCCCCGGACAAGATCATGGACTTCCGTTAATCCTTCTAATTTACGAAAACGAAGGACGGCTTTTTCTCCATTAGCAATACGTTTCAGTGCTTCTTCAGCCGGGATATGAGAACAGGTTCCGTCATAGCGGTAAGCGGTTTTATTAGCCACTGCAAGTTTACGCTTTTCATCCAGTATTTCTGGAGTACAGAAACAGTAATAAGCCTTATTTTCAGCCAAGAGTTTTTGGGCGGTTTTGAGGTAAAGTTCGGTTCTTTGGGATTGGTAGAACGGACCTTCATCCCAATCAATACCCATCCATTGGAGACTATCTAAAATAATCTGGGTGGATTCATCGGTAGATCTTTCGGCATCGGTATCTTCTATACGCAGAATTAATTTACCCTCATGATGACGGGCATAAAGCCAATTAAATAAAGCGGTCCGGGCCCCTCCGATATGGAGGAATCCCGTAGGACTGGGAGCAAAACGAACACGTATCAAGATAAAATCCTTTCACTTTGGAAGAGAAAAAACAGCTATTTCCGGAATGAGTAATTATTCCCTAAACCGGATTTATAATTATATCAGTTACCGGTTAAGGAGCTGGGGAAAAAACCGGGGAATAATATAAATATAGACCCCAAAAAGGATTAGTAATAAGACCACTAATTTGATGATTTTTTCGATAACCCAGCCTTTTTTAGCAGGTACTGGATTTTGGTTTAACTTGTCTTTAAACTCTTTTCCTTTAGCGGAGCATTCCTCACTGCAAAAAATCCCATAAGGTGTTTTGATGGCACACTCACGACACAAAGGTTTCCAGCATTGATTGCATTTTAAAAATGCATCCCGGGTAGGATGATTACCACATTTCATTGCATTTGCCATTATTCATTGCCTCCCAAATCATTAATTTAAACTCTATTTTAATCAAATAATGAAGACACTGACAAGCAATATTTTATAAAATATATGGATAGGTTTCTACTAATATTTGTATGAATTTAAGATGACGGATTACCGGACTATACCCGAGGCAGCTCGGAGCTGCCTCGGGTATGATCCGATCTCCGAATAGAGTCTCCCCATAATAATCATAATAGTCGAACCGGATTTATAGTTATAATGCTTGGTTCAGAACTGAAGAAAAACGCGTATTATCAAGGAATATTCAGGATAACGGAATATAAAATCTATTCTTATGGTATATTATCTTTAAATCAATAAATTTAATTTAAGTTGTGTTGAAAAATGAAATATAGATATCTCATCATAGGGTTAATTACCCTTTTTTTTATAGGTTGTATAGGCAATCCTATGGCAAAAACTAAAAAAAGAAAAAAAATTGTTCAGCATAAAGTATCTGCCAAAGTATCCATCGCCCCATCTGACGCTATGGATTTGGGTGGATATTCATTACGTCAGGTTTGCGAGAGTGCCGTTCATCGGAAAGGGTTAAGTAATGCCCAGGTGGGAGTTTTTATTGCTCCTTTGAATCATCCTGATAAACCCGTCTATACCTATAATGCGGATATGTCCTGTGTTCCGGCATCTTGTATGAAGTTAGTGACCAGTGCGGCGGTATTGGATTATTTAGGCCCGGAATACCGGTTTAAAACCCATGTCTATCAAAAAGGAACGCTGCTTACTAATGGGGTTTTAAAAGGGGATTTAGTCATCTATGGCGTGGGTGATCCTTCCATGTCGGATCGCTATGCTCCGCATAAAATAACGGCGGCATTAGAACATCTTGCTGATCAGGTTGCTGAAAGAGGAATCCGACAGGTAGATGGAAATATCATTGGAGATGGAACCTATTTTGATAATCAGGAAATAGGTACCGGATGGTCTTTTAGTTATCTGGAAGATTGGTATGCGGCTAAAGTAACAGCGATTGCCTTGAATGATAATTGCCTGAATTTTGAGATTATTGGGGGAAAGAAACCAGGGGCACCCGCATCCGTTGATTTTGTTCCTAAAACCCGGTTTATGCTCGTGGATAACCAGGTTAAAACGGTCTCTGGTCGTGGGCGATCCCGAGTTTCCTATACCCGTGATGTGAATTCCGATATTCTCCGAATTAAAGGCACCATTGGACCCAACCAAAGAAGTGGATTTATGTGGGCTTCCGTCAATGACCCCTTACATTATGCGGCTGATGTATTTAGAGAAATATTAATCGCTAAAGGAATTGAAGTTCGTGGGCGAAGTATGGCTAATCGGTATCCCAATCCAACCGTCATCACCAAAGATTGCCAACCGGTCGCCATGTATGAATCCCCTCCGTTAAAAGAACTCCTGAAAGCCGTAAATAAAAACAGCCAAAACCTTTATGCCGAAATGCTGGTAAAAACCCTTGGAAAAGTGAAATATGGTCAGGGGTCCTATGAAAAAGGATTAAAAGCAGTCAAGGACTTCTTGGCAACTACTAATGCCGATTTAAAAGGATATCGTCAGGTGGATGGGTGTGGCTTGTCTCCCTATAATGAAATTACTCCCCGCCAATTAGGCATGGTCTTAGCTAAGATGTCGGAACATAAATATTCCCAGACTTATTATGATTCGATGTCTATTCCCGGTGTGGATGGAAGCCTTCGGCATTCTCGCTTATCGGATTTAACTCACCAGGTTAGAGGCAAGACTGGCGGCATTAAAGGGGTTCGCAGTCTCTCTGGTTATATTACTACCCGGTCAGGTGAAGAGATGGTTTATTCCTTCATGAGTAATCATATCGCCCGCCGTGAATATGCCCAGGCGATGGAAAATGCTGTCCTTCATAAACTCGCTGAAGAATAAGTCCGCGTCTTTAAAAATGCAGTTCGTAATTCTTTCCGATTAAGACGGATTTCTCATCAATACTCAATGTTAATTTCTGCGTGCCGGATTTAATTTCATAACTTCCGGTGGCTTTAGTCTCATAATCATTTCCGGTTTGGCTGTAAGGTAAATAAATAATGGTTGATCCACTGGCAGGAAGTGTTACGGATACTTGATAGTTAAACTTTCGCCGGGCATTCGTTTGAATCGGAAGTCCGATTTGTACCGTACTGTAAGGTGTTCCGGTGATAAGTAATCTTGCTCCCGGAAGATATTCATAGATTTTAATCATACTGATTTTTTCATTATCTACGTCCCAGAATCCCGGGTATTCATAAACTAAGCGGAGACATCCTCGGGACGCAAATACCAAACCCGCCCCATCATTGAGATAAAGCCGCGTAGATATTAAACGATAATAACCCTGGGTTGGTTCAAAAGATATTCCTGTTCCTCCTTGAGGATTATTGACCACCGTTTTAAAAACAATACTCCTGGAATTTTGTCCTAAGATTCGTGCATAGTCCTGCAGATTGGGAGTCATATCGGTCAGGATTACATATCGGATATTTTTCTGGTTCAGGATGGCTTTACCTTCCCGGATATCTTCAGTAAGAAAGAATTCCATCGTTTTCTTGTTATTATCGGAATTGGTATGGAATCCATTAGCAAGTGCCGGACGACGGGCATAATAGTTAATCCAATGCCCGGTAATCCAGGGGGCCAGAATTCCATATTCAGGTTGATTCCAGGGAGAATATAGATAACTGGTGGCTGGGGTGGAGTTTCTTATCCAATCCAGAGTTTCTTTCCATTCCTGAGGAATAACGGCATATTTATCCGGTAAGGCCCTGATTTCCGCAAAGCAGGGTCTCAAGCAGTAATAGGTTCCCAGAAATATAATCAATAACGATAGAATGCCTTTATATCTCGATTCGAGATACTTACCCAGGATGATTTGCTTTGCCCAGTAATACAGACCAATCGCCATTAATCCACTAACCGGAAATGCCATGAAATGGGAAAAGCGGCTTTGGTTATATCCCAGAAATAAAAAGCAGATAGAAAAAATAATAAATATCATCCGGCTGGTGGTAATTCCTTCCTCGCGATACCATTTCACTATAAAAAATAATAAAACAACCGGGGCCAGATATGCCATATATCCAAAATAGGCTAAAGCTCGAAAATCACTGAAGACTCCCATACTGATAAAGAGGGGCTGAAACTCAGTTATGGTTGTTAACCAGGGATCTGTTTTAAATACCCACCCTAGCCCCGCCGTTAGCGATTGATGAATGGATGGTGAAATTGTAATCAATCCAATCAATAAGAGGGTTATCGTAATAAGGATGATTTTCACTGGACGGAGATGTTGAGGAGTATCCGCCGCTGTCTTTTGATAAATCCAGATAAAACTGAGTAAGATAATCGAGGCTCCCATGAAAATTAACTGGAACCAGGAAATGGCATCATACCGAATTTGTCCCTGTCGTCCGAAATAGGAGCCCGCTCCAACAGGATACAGGGAAATAAAGCAGCTTAGTAAAATCATGAAAAATAAAGGGTATAACCGGGCCAGTGAATGCTCTTGGGAAGATTGATATAAGACCCCTCCCATACAGACTAAAAGAATTCCAAAGAATATCGTAGAACCGGGCCAGGTCAACCAGGATAAGGTAATGCAAATCCCACATAATAATCCATAGGCCAGACTTTTATGGCTATCTTCTACCCGCAGACCACGAATGAAAAAGTAAAACATATACATGGGGAAGAATCCATCACAACCGTAGTGATCAGCCCGGCCTAAAAGAGTTTGATAGATATGCCCCGGTAACAGGCAACAGAGAAATACACTCAATAATGCAACTCGATGTTCAAAAACTACTTTCATTAAAAGATAAAAAGGAATCAGGGTTAAAATGCCCCAAACTACCGGAGAGAATGCAACCAGGGTTTCCAGTTGAATGGTCCCCTTAAAATAGTGCAGAATATAGTAAGCCCAGAGGATGGAATATTCGTACAGGTTCGACCAGAAACAATATAGTCCATCCGGGAATCCCGAATAACTATCATAAACCGGAAGATTGCCCTGATGTGACAAGGCGATGAGCAGCCGGCGGAGATGATAATGAGGGTCTTGAGCAAACAGGAATACCTGGCCGGATTGGAATACTTTGGAATAGGGAAGGATTCGTAAAAAGAAGCCCATACTCAATACACTCAGGAGTATTCCCCATTCCTGGAATACTCTCCAGGATGGTTTTGGTTTATGATTATTTATGATTTCAGGTAACATGAAAGTTAAATCAGATTATCAGGGATTTCAGGACTTAGTCAATCGCCGACATCTCCGTTATTTCTATCACTATACTCCAATTCAAAATCTCCCGTCTATCTTAAAGTATGGTTTATTAAGCCGGCAGCTCATGAAAGCGAAGCATATCAAGTACTTTGGGTGTCATGGCTGGGGTGTGAAATGGAAAGAAATGGATGAATATATTTGTCTGGGTATTGCTCCTCCCCGGGGAATGATCCGGCAGGATGAGCATGATTTGGTCGCCATTGCGGTTGATCCAATCTTATGCGGATATGAGGGAGTTTATTTCTCGCCTTTAAACAGTGCCCGGAAGAATATTCTCTTGGAAGAAATTCTTGCCCGGTTTTCGGTGGGCGCTTTGGAAAGTCTGTTTTGCAGTTCCTATGGTGATAAAACCCACAGCCTGTATGCGGAAATTATCGTTAAAGATCAAATCCCTAAATCATTAATTAAAGCAATTATTACACCCCATTCCCGGCTGATTCCCTTTGCGCTTCAGTGGCAAAGTTGGGTTAGCATAGCCCCGCCAATCCTCATAAAACCAGACCTGTTTTGAGTTTCCCGCTTAAAAGATATAAAATGGATTATATTTCAGGAGGTAATTATGCGTTCAGATATAGTAAAAAAAGGTATTGAAAG
>Ga0364922_10408_pt1 | contig 21502 bp, 20 predicted proteins | sample ExccelJu500001D4_2_FD_206955 | JGI IMG/M metagenome (GOLD analysis project Ga0364922, IMG submission 206955) | Enriched cells from Trout Bog Lake Hypolimnion, Wisconsin, USA - BchlTB.June20.5000.01.D4 | ecosystem: Environmental > Aquatic > Freshwater > Lake > Hypolimnion/Profundal zone | place...
TCGCTTATTTGCTCACTCATGTCTTTGCTGAACCAGATATTACCGGCGCTCGCCATAATATGCTTCCTTCTTTCCACCTACTAAAATGTTCTGCCTGCTCTTGCAGTTCAGTTGTTAAGACTATTCCCATTACAATTTGATTATAGCATTTATTTTCCCTCGTACAAAGGTATGCAAAGCAAGACTCGTGGGACCGTCCTTTTAGAACACTTTGCGGTTGAGAAGATCAATGAATTGCTGTTTCAGGCCGGTACCGACGGTTATTTCAAAGGATTTCGCTATTTCGGCAATCTCATCTTTAAAATCATCAAACTTGTTATTAGCGGCAAAGAAAGACAGTCGATGAATCCGCTGGTTTATAATTGTGATGAACAATATTTCTTTTCTCTCAGTGTCATTAAGCTTAACAGTGCCAACAATCTTATAAGCCGGTTTTTGCGCAAGTTCCGTTTTTTCTACCGATTCAATGGCTGTCATTTGATCCTTGGTTGCTTTCAGGAAGTCATCAAGAGTGAAGCTGACAGGATCAACATCTACCATTACGGCAAATGAAATACCCTTATCCGGAGCTAAAAACCCTATCATGGTCCACGTTCCGCTAGTCTGCTCTTTCTTGGCCCAACCTGTAGGATAATTCACCTTGAAATTCAGGCTTGGGTTTTCATAAGTCGAAAATCTCGGATCGGCGGTGGTTGGAGAGTCACTGGTTTTACTTCCGCAACCGGCGAGTAGTAAAAGCATAGTCAATAGAAAAACCCACGCCAATATTGGCTGACTGTTTCTCATGATTACTCTCTCCTTATTTAAACGTTAGCCCAGCAGCTACTCTATGTAACCCCTCCGGTATATTCCTGTCGTAGTATATATAGTATTATAGCTGTAGATTCTGACCAAGAACTGAACAAGTAGCCTTAAAAAAGTTAAAATTTCGGGGGATAAACCGGATTCGAGTTCGCCAGAAGAGTGAAGACAAGCCTCGCTTTCAGACTACTGGGCCAGGAAGACAAAACAGAGGCATCATCTCCCGTATAATACAGGCAAAAGCCAGCGGGAGGGGTTTTCCGTAGCGGGATTCTTATCCCCAGCCGTCGGCAGCTTTGCTGCCGGTAACGGCGTAGGATATTATCCGTAGCGGAGGAATTCCCCTCCCGCTGGCTATACTCTTTCAACTGCCTGAGGCACAAATGCCGCAAGCTTATTAGTGGAACAACTCCCAGAGCTGTTTGCCAATAAGTAGCGTCGTAACCACCCTGAACAGCGGCCTCACATAGGTCACTCCCCTATGGATCGCCACATGCGCCCCGGTCCAGGCGCCGACCGTCATCGCCAGTCCCATCGGCAGGGCGTAGCGGAAATCGATAAAGCCGCCCCAGGCGAAGACAGCCATCGCGGCAAGATTGCTGGCAAAATTGACTGCCCTGGAGTTGGCAGCCGCACCGACATAATCAAACCCAAACAGGAGGAAACCGAAGATCAGGAAGGTCCCACCACCCGGTCCGAAAAAGCCGTCATAGAACCCCATCAAGAAAACCAGCACCCCGCACAGCATTCCTTTACGGCGGCTCAGGCCCTGGTATGTCGAGACCGTGCCGAATTCCTTTTTGCCTAGCGTATAGACCATGACCACAACAAGCATAACAACAAGCAGCGGCTTGAGAAAATGGGACGGAATCATCTTGACCACACAGACCCCGACAGCTCCGCCAGCCAGTGACAGTGGGAAAAGATAGCGCATCAGCTTCAAGTCAATCTTACCTGAGCGCCAAAAAGACACAGTGCTTGTCAGCGTGCCCATCAGACTGGCCATTTTATTGGTGCCTAGCGCCGTTACCGGCGGCAGCCCGGTCACCAGCAGAGCCGGCAGCGAAATAAGCCCCCCGCCGCCCACAACCGAATCGATAAAGGCCGCGACAAAACCGCTGGCCACGAGAAACAGCAATATACCAACATCCATGTTTTCTATCAAAAACCCTACTCCCTGGCAGCATTATAATCCAAATTTCCTGTGAATAGCCCGCTGTTATCCCTGAATTTATTTTCTTTGTATGACAAAATCGATCAACCGGCCCGCGATACTGGTTTTCGTCGGACTTGGCGGAAGGTTATCGAATCGATACCAATCAGCATCCTCTATCTCTTCACCATCAACAAGAATTTCTCCGCTGTCGTACTCGGCGACAAACCCAACCATCAACGAATCCGGGAAGGGCCAGGGCTGGCTGCCAAAGTATTTAATATTCTTAACCCGAATGCCCACCTCTTCCATGACTTCCCTTACCACGCAATCTTCAAAAGTCTCTCCAGGTTCCACAAATCCGGCGATTACACTATACCAGTTTGGCCTGAAGTTTTTATTATGCGCCAAAAGGATTTCATTGCCCCGCACAACCGCAGTGATCACAGCAGGCGAAATCCGGGGATAAAACGAAGAACCGCAGCTGGGGCACTTTTTTGCCAGCTCATTCTGCTGCGCCTGCGTTGACTCTCCACATTGACCACAAAACTTGTTCATTTTATTCCAATTAACGATTTGAAACGATCTGCCAGCCAGCAGAAATATATCTTCATCGATCTGGCCGAGCAGCGACCTTAGGTTTCGAAAAAGCATACCCTCAGGAGGATTGAACAGGTCATCGACTTCAATACAATAACATGGATACCCTTCCAGTTCTCCCAGATACTGTTTATAAGAAAATACGAGTTCTTCTCCGTTGAAATCTTCACTGTTTGGTATCCTCAAGGTTTCAACATCCATTTTCACCAGAATATCTGTTGAGTTAAAAACAAACAGCCACATAGCCCCTTCATCACTGCTTTGAGGAACAATAGACGGAATATATCTTTTATAAATGTTATGACCAGCCATATCGGCAATGCACCTCTTTTCTTAGGTTTATTATCTTCGCCGCAAATGACTGCTTTCCCTCCGGCATTGCACCAATTTGGCCCCACTTATCCATCACTTGCAAATAAAAAGTTTTAGGCAAGTGCGCCTAAAACTTTTTATTTGCAAGTGATGGAACTCACAAGCGAAGACCTCTTACGAAAGAGAGGAGTCATCTCTCCTGGTTGCCGCCGATTCACACAACGGAGAATTTGAACCAGCCTCGCGTTCTAAGCCGTTGTTATCAAGTACATAAGCACAAATTATTTTTTTTCCCAAGAAATACCCTACAAGCAGAAAGCCGGCATCCATGATCTTTAACAACGGCTCACTCATTTCTAACATGATTATCAACTTCTCTCGCAATAGTAACCGCTCCACCAATAGATAAACCAGCCAAAACGAAGCTAGTGATGACCAGACCTTGCACTGCAAGGGTAAAAACGTTTGCTTCATGATAAAGAAGTATGCTTTTCTGGGACAGTACCACGGTTTCCATCCAAGCGCATATCGAATAAACTAAGATATAAAGAAATTTTTCTTTTGTGATGATCCGCTCTTGACCCCGATATTGTTCCTTAGAGCAGAGTACGATTCCAAACAATATTCCTGTAGCCCATAAGCATAGCTTGGGACCAATTTCAAAAAAGACTGTATTAAAATCGAAAGCAACACATTTAATAATCGATTCGGTGCAAAATAACATTAACGTAAAAACAAGGGGTCCGGTTATTTTTGTGTTCATATTCTGCCCCCGCCGTCAAAGGATTTCCTGCCTGCATTACATAATATGACGAAATAATATGATAAGTTACTGCCTTGGAAGCCGCTGCTGTTGCGGTTTTTTTTACAGGCCCTCAGACCGAAGCCCTCTGTTACTTATAGCCACTTTATTCCTCAATAAATCGGGTCAATTCCTTGTTGAATTTGTCGCGCTCGTCATAAAACAATCCGTGCCCACTGTATTGAAACGGCACAAGCTTGGAGTTGCAAATTCCTTCATTTTGAGCTATCGCCAGTGGGAACAGGCAGACTTTATCATGGATGCCATGAAGAATTAAAGTGGGAACACGTATTTCTCCCAGATCGGAAAATAATTCTTCGTCTATCCAAGCGGCTGCAACCGCCGCGGTGGACCAGCCGGCCGCCTGTAGCCCCATCTGGAAGAACCAGTCTGAGAATGCCTGAGTTACATGCTGGAAGAAAAACATGTCCCCAAACCCCCGCAGCATTTCTGGACGATCATGATGGGCTCCTTGAATGATTTTATTTACAACTTCTTTTGTTGCGCCATGCGGAAAATAGGGCCGCTGAATAAGACTGGGTGCTGCGGCTGCGAAAAGGCCAAGCTTGGATACCCCGCATCCCTTGTGGCGGGCCATATATCGGACAGCAATCGCTCCCCCCGTGGAATGGCCCCCAAGTGTGAAATCATGCAAATCGAGTGCTTCGACCACACTGCGAATATCATCCGCCTGTGTATCGTAGTCATAGCCGTCCCAAGGCTTATCAGAGTTCCCGAAGCCTCTGCAATCCATTCCAACGCATCGATATCCCATCTTGGGTAGTTGGTTAAACTGATATTCAAACATCTTATGGCTTGCCGGCCAACCGTGTATAAACAAGATTGTCTTCTCACCGGCTGGGTTAAGGTCTTCTACATAAATCTTAACACCTGGTTCTACTTTTATATAGAATCCCACTTTGAGCCCTCCCTTACATACGATTCTTTACATAATATGTTATGCACTTGACACTAATAGTGCGAACCCCTCGCCTCCACTCAGACAAAGCCAGCTTGCACCTGCCAGCTGTTGTGATTGGCATTTCAGAGCATAATAAAAACGAAACAGTCGCGATTCGCGACTGTTTCGTGCGTTTTGTCATCTGCCCGTCAACCCGCAATATGTCCATCCAATACGTTTTCCCCCATGACACAGACCATGTTTCTCCCCTTCACTTTTGCCGCATATAAAGCAACATCCGCTTTTTTGAGCACCGCATCCACATCAGGGTCTTCACTTGAATTCACAGCCACACCAATACTGATAGTAACCCTGGCACTGCCCTTGCCGGTGGGAATTACAGTTGCCTGTACCGCCTGGCGAATCCTTTCAGCCACGATCGCGCCTTGCTCCAGATCTGTTTCCGGCAGGAGTACCGCAAATTCTTCTCCCCCCCACCGTCCGATGACGTCAACCTCCCGCAGTTTGTGGCAGCAGCTTTCAACGATCTTTTTCAAGGTAAAATCGCCGATGTCGTGACCAAAGGTATCATTGATTGATTTAAAGTGGTCGGCATCAATCATCAAAATGGCAAAAGGAGAACCGCGACGCCGGGACAGCTCCATCTGATCTGCGGCAATTTTGATAAAACAGCGCCGGTTGGCGATATTGGTCAGCTCATCAACCGTGGCAAGCTCCCGCAGCTTCTCTTCATTTTTTTTGCGTTTAGCGATGTAAAGAACCAAGGCCCCGACAAGCGCCAGTACCACGACTGTAACCAGACCAAGTATCACCGTCAGGGTATGCGTTTTGCTCGCTATAACCGCATAAGGTACCTCCAGGCATATCAACCACCCTGTTCTCTGGTCGTAGAGATACGTCACCAGCTTCTTTTCCGCTGTATTCGAACCGACAATCGAAAAACCGTTCTTCTTCTCAGCCAACCCTTCCTTGACGAAGCTGTCGCTTATATCGAAGTGGTCATTGACCAGATTGACATTAGGATGGGCCAGTATCTTGCCGTTGCTGTCGATAACATAGGCGACAGTTCCGTTGGTCGACAGATTGGTCACAAATTGGCTTACCTTGGTAAGAGCAATGGCGCCCTGCATCACCCCGACTATCGCCCCGGTTCCATCTCGCACCGGCGTCCCCAGACAGACGATAAACTCATTGGTGTTTTTGCTGAAAAGACCTTCCTATATCGCTTCTTTATTTCCCTTCAGGGCCGACAGGAAATAGGCCCGATCCCCGATGTTGGCGGGCACGACGTCGTCGCCGCGCACCACTTGATTGCCGTGGACATCATCAAGAACAAACGATATGTCCGGATACTCTTTGCGAATCTCCAGCAAAAATACTCGCACCTGAGGCAGGTCAAAATTTTTGACAGCCGGATTGCTGGCAATGATTTTGATACCAGTCAGCGGTCGGTCCAGATAGTCTTCGATTTGCATCTTGACCTCGGTCGCCAACTCGCGGCACTGATTGATGCTCTCTTCCTCCAGTGATTTGCTCAAATAGTATGTGGATATAGCTGACAGCAATACAAGCGGTATGAAACTGAAAAGGATCATAATGAGGACTTGCTTCTTGTTAATGTTCACAGCAATCTAACCTCCCGACAAGCACCCCTGCAAAAAGGCAGCTGCTTTTTATCCCTAACGTTGTTTTCATAATAACGCCCCTTTTCTTTCATGTGACCTGCTTTTTCAGCTGCCCGAGTTTGTTCCGTGACTATAGCATACAGGGAAGTGAAAGTCATAATCATCTGTCAAAAGACATAGCCCGATAAAAAATTGCATTCTCCTACTATTGCTTTCAATTCACGGCTCCACGCTGCTTTGTCTTATCATTAGCCCAGCTCTACCAAAAGATAGATAAAAGGTTCATTGCCAAATTTGCCGCTTCCCCTGCTACCGCTGCAGGCCTAAAAACAGACCGGCACAGTACCGGTTATCCCCCATGGTACTATGCCGACCGATCACCTATACATAATGTTTTGGGATGAATATTGCCACTCATGCCGAATCAGCCCTCCTAGCCGTCAACATATCCACTATTAACCAAAATCACATTTCGTCCGATATAACTTTGTAGGTACTATTTATGGATACTGCACGCGAAATATATGAACCATATCTTTTTAAAAAAATTGCAGGGCTATCATGGAGGTTCTTCGATGGATGTACGATTCGTAAACCCGTTTATTGCGGCATTATCAAACGTGTTACCCCCCTTAGGCTTTAGGGACATTGCCCGCGGGAAAGTTCTTACGAAAGACCAGTTTGTCGATAGTTTGGGCGTAACCGTAAATGTAGGGCTGATTGATCAGGTTACCGGCTATATCGTCTTTAACATGACCGAAGAATCGGCCAAAAGACTTTCCTCTCAAATGATGATGGGAGCTTCTGTGGAAAAACTGGATGACATTGCTCAAAGCGCAATTTGCGAAATGACAAATATGATCACCTCCAACGCGGCAAACCTGCTTAACCAGGCTGGAGTTGCCGTCCGGTTAACGCCACCCTCGTTTTCTCACTCCACAGCACAGTTTAAAATCTGTGACGGCAAGTATATTGTAATAGAAATGATGATTGATCAATTGCCTGTCGAAATAGGAATCGGACTCAATACTGTGTAGATGACCCAAACGAAGATATAGACACATCGTTTATCCCTGGTCACAAACAAAAAATGCTTTAGGCGCTATGCCTAAAGCATTTTTTAGATTGTCGATAAACCCCAGGCTGTTCAAAAACGAGAATAGCTAGGCGCCCCGGAAGAGCGCGCTGCGCCGCGTACTGAGGCGGTACGCAAGCAAGCGCTCTGAGGAGCAACGACGCTAGGCGAAGTTTTTCAACAGCCTGTAATTACTTCTGTTTTGTTATTGCCTGGCAGAGGCGCTCCATCCCTGTGCGAATATCCTCTTCACTCGCCGCAAGACTGACCCTCACGTGTTGGATCATGCTTTTGCCGAACGCCGTTCCTGGAGCGGTAGCCACCTTGGTCTCTTGTAATAACTGTTTCGCAATTTCACCAGAGTTGTTACCCAGACGACTCACGTTCACCATCAGGTAAAAGGCGCCGCGGGGCGTGTACTCATATAGGCCGTAACGCCGCAAAATATCCAGGGCGATATCCCGCCGCTTCTGATAGGCATCCCGCATTTTCTCAACAGGTTCGTAAGGTCCTAAAAGGGCGGCAGTCGCGGCCCTTTGGGAAATCGAGCTGGCACAGGAGACCAGCAATTCCTGCAACTTACTGATGACAGCGGAAATCTCGACAGGAGCAATCGCATAACCCAGGCGCCAGCCTGTCATAGCATGGCTCTTGGATACACCATAAATCGCCACAACCCGCTCATCAGTATCGATACTCTTTATACTGAAATGCGTGCAGTCGAAAACAAAATCCTCATAAACCTCATCACTGATGATATATAGATCATATTTTTGGGCGAGGGCATAGATATCTTCCAGCACTTCCCGCGGAAATACCGCTCCGGTGGGATTTGAAGGAGTATTGATAACAATGGCCTTGGTCCGGGGGGTAATCAATCCTTCCATCTCCTTGAGGTCAGGCAGAAACCCCTTGTCAGGCTGAAGGGTGAAAGGCACCGGAACAGCGCCCAAAAAATCGATCATGGGCTTCGGATTGTGCCAGGCCGGATCAGGCAACAGCACCTCGTCCCCTTCCTCAACAATGGCCATTACCGTAGACTCCAGCGCCGTCACAGCCCCTGGGCACACCGTAATATTGTTGCTGTTGGCCTTAATTCCATTTTGGCGTAGAAGCTTGGCACAAATCGCCTCTTGCAAAGCGGGAATGCCCCGGGACGAAGTATATACAGTAAAACCGTCTTTAATCGCCTGAATGCCGGCTTCCCCTATATAATCCGGCGTAGAAAAATTAGGTTGTCCTACCTCAAGGTGGATACAATCCGGTGTTTTCCACGCAAGCTCCATAATCTCACGAATTTGATAAGTCGGCATACTCGCCGCCCGTTTAGAAAGTGGTTTCATTTTCATTCCTCCCTTATCCATACAATACACAACCTGAAAAAAGATAACCAAATCTGCTCTTGATCAAAAAGGTCCTTATGTATTGTGCCATTTTTTTATACACTAAGTCAACCGTTATTACTATTTTCTCCCTGTCACAAGGCAGGGGTTTTCCCCTGCTCATGCTGCAAGCCGTCCGGCGGCACTCTAGGGAGAAGTCAAGCGAGGTTCTTGGAGTATCTGCTCAAATTATGATACAATGGCTATACAAATTAAGAACGTCCCTGAGCATCGGCAGCATACTTTCAACAGAAAGGGGAAACGGGCGTGAAGTCAAAGAAGCCAAAAGTTAATAAACCGGTTGCCGCAACAGACCTGGTCTCTGTTCGCAGGCAATGGGACAGCTGGGAAGTTGCCCAAGTAACTGTCGGCGAAGTGGCCAATCCCCTCTGGGATCTTGTCAGCGGCGGCGTAAAGGAGACCGCCCCGGAGGCCTTCATCTACGGCTACATTTTCTGTGACGCCATCGTTTCCGGCAGTGTCGCGCATTCTTGCTTGCATGGCACAGCGCCCCACAGTATCAAGATCTGTATTTTACGAAAAGATAATCCACCGCGAATCTTCAACCATTTCTTAGGTCTGGTGGGGCCAAAACCAGAGTTTTGGCACAGATAGGCTGACCATCGCCCCCACGCAGCGACCGCGAGGCGGCATTTCATTCAAAGTCTTACCCTTGATAAAAAAACAACCATCAACATCTTAAAAGTTGTTGACGGTTATTTTTTTTATACAGTATTCATTATCTCAGCAATTGTTCAGCTCTTCCTTTTTATACACAGTCCAGTTAGATATGTTGCTATAAATATTGATCCAAAGGGTATCCATGTACCTAAAAGACTCGAAAACATATCCATGCTCTTATTAATCATAAGTGCAACAACAAAGAAATCCATGGCGATCACCGCAAGCACAAAGACAATTGCTGTCTGCAGCGGAGTTGTGAAGTTGAATTTTGTGAAGTAAACGATGGAAACCAAAATGAAAATAAGTGGCGCCGCCAGGGCATGAATGAATAAAGCCGTCTCCAAAGATGCCCGGGACATACCTATCCCCATGGTCGCTCCATTGCCTTGCGCGAAATTCAGACCTATTTCCAGGGTCAATCCAATAATGAAAGAGGCTTTCTTCTGACTCAAGGCAAAGAGTTTAAGCCAGAGACTCAGGAGAAAGCTGCTGAAGTTAAAAAGCGTTTGGCGCTACTTGAAGGTTTAGCGAAAACTGCCGAAGAGAAGGAATTACTGAAAAAGATTAGCGATACTCACACCCAGTTCACTGAAAATAGTTTTGCCGTTATGGATACCTTGAGTGCCGGTAATGCTGATGAGGCTAGAAGATTATCCTTTGAAGTTGGTCGCAAAGTTCGCAAGGACTTGAATATTAGCTTTGACCAATTGGCCAAAATACACGAAGATAGAGCCAAGAGCAACGTCACAAACGCTGAATCATTAGCAAATAAGGCAAAACTGATTATAATAGCCACTTCTGGAGTGGCCATTATCTTCAGTATTCTGCTAGGGTTCTTTCTGGCAAGGAACATATCAAAGCCGATCAATTCGCTTGTCGGGGTGATGCAAAAGGTCGCCGACGGAGATCTGAGACAAGACATAGTAGCTGAATCGCGGGATGAGATAGGGCAGCTCGTCGAAGCCTTCACTCGTATGATTGTTAGCTTAAGAGTCTTGGTGCAGGGAATTCAAAACAATGCCGAACATCTGGCGGAATCTACAGAGCAGCTTACCACGAGTGCCGAACAATCGGCTCTGGCGAACAACCAGATTGTAAGTTCTATCAATGAAGTATCTCTTGGGAGTGAAAGCCAAGTGAGCGCAGTCGGGGATACTTCGTCTATTGTAGATAATATTATAATTGGAATGACGCACGTTGCCGAAAACGCTAATGTGGTAGCCAAAGTATCTGAGGATGCTAAAAACAACTCCCAAAAAGGTATGGCGGCAGTTGATTCGGCAATCAGCCAAATGAGCACAATAGCGCAAACAGTGAACCACTCCGCCGAAGAGCTTGCGAAATTAGGTGAGCGCTCGATAGAAATCGGGCAAATAGTCGAAACAATTTCCGGAATAGCAGGACAAACGAATCTTCTGGCCTTGAATGCTGCAATTGAGGCAGCACGAGCCGGAGAACAAGGCAGAGGTTTTGCCGTAGTGGCGGATGAAGTGAGAAAACTGGCAGAACAATCGAAACAAGCGGCCGGACAAATTGCCACATTAGTTCAAGAGATCCAAAACGACACTAATAAAGCAGTCGTAGCAATGAATGAAGGCACTCGTGAAGTTCAGATCGGTGCCGAAATCGTGAATACAGCGGGACAATCGTTTAACGAAATTGCCAATTTAATAAAAGAAGTATCAAGCCAGGTAACGGAAATCTCACAGGAAATATTAGAAGTTGCTAATGGCAGTAATAAGATTAAGACCTCTGTCCAGGAGATAGCAAAAATAAGTCAGATTAACGCTGGCCAAACCCAGGCGGTTTCCGCTGCTACCGAAGAACAATCAGCTTCTATGCAAGAAATGGCTGCCTCAAGCGAAGCGCTTGCTAAGATGGCGCAAGATCTGCAGGGCTTGGTAAAAAGATTTAGCGTATAAGCCCGAGTACACTATTCTCTTCCCCTGTGACAATATGCAAACAAAACAACCCTACTATATTAAATAGTATAAATTATTTGTGTAAAGGGTAAGGTAGTTATCATGCGACAAAAAACGTGTTTAACCTGGTTAGTACCGCTGGGATGTTTTGTCGGTTTTGCCTTGGTCAGCATTTTGGTAGCAAGCGGCAAAACCATGGCCTTTGACAATATGATTGCAAGTTGGGTTCATAGCTTTAAATCTGATACTCTCCTTATGCTTTCTCAGATTCTGGCTAAGATCGGCGAACCACGAGTGGTCCTAACCTCGGCGATTGTCGTCGCGATTTTGGGAATAACCGCCGCTGCGACTCTCAAAGTTGCTAATGTCAAAACCGCAGTGGCGAATTCAGCCCTGCTTGTTGCCGTAAATTTATTCGCATTTATGAGTGAGCCTCTGCTAAAAAGCCTGTTTCAACGTCCGCGCCCCCTGCAAAACATCAGCAGCTACAGCTTTCCCAGCGGCCATGCCCTGTTGGCATTCGCCTTCTGTATCACCGGCGCCTATCTGATATCGCGTCATATCTCATCGTGCGTTGGCCGCTATTTGGTTTTCGCGGTCGCCGTAATCTTCATTGTGCTTATGGGGCTGAGCAGGATATATTTAAGTATGCACTACGCTACCGATATTATTGCCGGTTTTTTCATAAGTGGTTTTATTTTATCATTACTTGTTTTGCTGTGCCGGCGGTTTGCCGAATTTCGGTAGTCTGACTGTTTCACCGAAAACTCATCCAGACCAACAACACGGGAAGTTCGATAACTATAAACACCGCTGTGGTTAAAACAAAGGCCGCTGTGGCGATATCAACATTGAGTTTGTGGAGTTGTACAGCTATTACCGTGTTAATCGCAGTAGGCATAGCCGCTAAAACAACAATTGTGTTCACAATAATTTTATCGGTAAGCACCAAGCTTGCTAACAGATAAGCAACTACTGGCGTCAAAATGAATTTGATGGGAATCAGGTCTAGAATCCTTGAATAATACTTGCGCATGCCGGCAGTATCAATGGCATAGCCAATAGGTATTAAAGCCGTCCATGCCCCTAAATGCACCAAAGGGTCAACCATTTGCTCCGCAACTAAAGGGCGGACGAAGCCTGTAAAGTTTAGTATTAGGCCTATAGCCATTCCGACAACCGGTAGCTGCGTGCGATTAATAATCAGCGATGACAAGGACTGTTTGCTGAAATTTTCACCGATGCTTTTTTGATAGTAATATTGGGCCAGAGGAAAGCAGTACATAAACATGAATACGTTTTGCAGCATTACAACCATTTGAGCAAAAGCAAACCCAACTTCACCAAACAGTATATAGGCGCATAAGCCGCCCAGCGAGGTAGTATTGGACAGCATTGCACTAAGAATATAACTTCCTTTATCAAGCTCACTTTGGAATTTACTGTTCACCCGGAAATAGGCTGCTATTCCCGGAATGATAAAAAGTAATATCCCAATAATCGGCAGCCATAATAACGCGTAATTTAAAGACAGAACCCATAAAGTCAATACCGACAAAACCGGATAAATTACACAAATGTTTATCAGTATCAATCTCCGGAAAAAGCCTTTATCGAGCTTTGATTGGTAGCGGCATAAAATTCCTATAGCCAGCGGTATGACAAGATCAACAAATAGTTTCAATATCTTAGTTTCTAACTCCACAAGAAACACTCCTAATCAGTGATAATCCCCTCATACAATGACCCATCTTTTATCCTATCAATCAGCCAGCCCCATAATCCTCGAAACTGTGTTATTATACCAGATATCAATCATCTTGTCATCTTGCCCTTCATTCTAAAAAAGCATTCCGCGAACACAAACAACAAAAAGCACTCATCGTATGATGAGTGCTTTTCGTAACCGGCGCCTACCTATCCTCCCAGGCCGTTTCCAGCCAAGTACTTTCGGCGTATAGAGGCTTAACTACTGTGTTCGGTATGGGAACAGGTGGAGCCCTCTAGCAATCGACACCAGATGAAAGGTTAAGCAGACACACAGCGCTTCAGCGCTGATGTGATCGCTTAGTTAGCAGCGTTAGCTGCTGACTTCCTATAAGGAAGCGTATACTCCCTCAAAACTGCACAGTGGGTAAGTGAAGTGAACGAAGCACAGGATTAGGTCTTAATTTAAGTCAAGCCCTCGGCCGATTAGTACCAGTCAGCTGAGACGATCACTCGCCTTACACACCTGGCCTATCTACCTTGTCATCTACAAGGGGCCTTACCAGATTAACTCTGTGAGAGATCTCATCTTAAGGCCGGTTTCACGCTTAGATGCTTTCAGCGTTTATCCGTTCCCGACGTAGCTACCCAGCTGTACCCCTGGCGGGATAACTGGTACACCATTGGTCAGTCCACTCCGGTCCTCTCGTACTAGGAGCAGTTCCCTTCAAATCTCTTGCGCCCGCGATGGATAGGGACCGAACTGTCTCACGACGTTCTGAACCCAGCTCACGTACCACTTTAATGGGCGAACAGCCCAACCCTTGGGACCTACTACAGCCCCAGGATGTGATGAGCCGACATCGAGGTGCCAAACCTCCCCGTCGATATGGACTCTTGGGAGAGATTAGCCTGTTATCCCCAGGGTAGCTTTTATCCGTTGAGCGATGGCCCTTCCACTCGGTACCACCGGATCACTAAGCCCGACTTTCGTCCCTGCTCGACCTGTCCGTCTCGCAGTCAAGCTCCCTTCTGCCTTTACACTCTACGCGCGATTTCCAACCGCGCTGAGGGAACCTTTGGGCGCCTCCGTTACACTTTCGGAGGCGACCGCCCCAGTCAAACTGCCCACCTGGCACTGTCCTAAAGATCGTTACTCTCATAGTTAGAACTCCAGTAAATCAAGGGTGGTATCCCAAGGTTGACTCCATCAAGACTTGCGTCCCAACTTCTCAGTCTCCCACCTATCCTGTACATGATTTACCAAAACCCAATGCCAGGCTACAGTAAAGCTCCATGGGGTCTTTCTGTCCAGTCGCGGGTAACCTGCATCTTCACAGGTATTTCAATTTCGCCGAGTCCCTCGTTGAGACAGTGCCCAAGTCGTTACACCTTTCGTGCGGGTCGGAACTTACCCGACAAGGAATTTCGCTACCTTAGGACCGTTATAGTTACGGCCGCCGTTTACTGGGGCTTCGGTTCACACCTTCAACTTGCGTCTAAGCACTCCCCTTAACCTTCCAGCACCGGGCAGGTGTCAGCACCTATACGTCAGCTTTCGCTTTAGCAGGCACCTGTGTTTGTGGTAAACAGTCGCTTGGGCCTCTTTTCTGCGACCTCGTGATGCTTCAATCGTTTCAAATCTACACATCGCAAGGCTCCCCTTCTCCCGAAGTTACGGGGATATTTTGCCGAGTTCCTTAACGAGGGTTGTCTCGCGCACCTTAGGATTCTCTCCCCGCCTACCTGTGTCGGTTTACGGTACGGGCACCCATAAGTCTCGCTAGAAGCTTTTCTTGACAGTGTAGGGTCAGTAAGTTCGCCGTTATCACTAACAGCTCCCCGTCACTCCTCAGGCTTCACGTTTGGGGGATTTGCCTCCCAAACACCCTACAAGCTTAGACGCGAATTTCCATCCTCGCGCTTACCTACCTTGCTGTGTCACTCCATCACTCAAACGACTTTCAGGTGGTACTGGAATGTCAACCAGTTGTCCATCGCCTACGCATATCCGCCTCGGCTTAGGTCCCGACTTACCCTGAGACGACGATCGTTGCTCAGGAATCCTTAGGCTTTCGGTGGACAGGATTCTCACCTGTCTTTTCGCTACTCATACCGGCATTCTCACTTCCCACCAGTCCACAGCTCCTTACGGTACTGCTTCAACCCGATGGGAACGCTCCCCTACCCCTTGTACCCAAAGGTACAAAGCCATAGCTTCGGTTCCGTACTTTAGCCCCGGACATCTTCGGCGCGGCGACACTCGACCAGTGAGCTATTACGCACTCTTTTAATGGTGGCTGCTTCTAAGCCAACATCCTGGTTGTTTTTGTATCGCCACATCCTTTGCCACTTAGTACGGCATTGGGGACCTTAGCTGATGGTCTGGGCTGTTTCCCTCTTGACTACGGATCTTATCACTCGCAGTCTGACTCCCAAGAATAAATATAGCCATTCGCAGTTTGACAGAGTTCGGTAACCTAACGGCCCCTAGCCCGATCAGAGCTCTACCGCCTATATTCTCATCTTGAGGCTAGCCCTAAAGCTATTTCGGGGAGAACCAGCTATCTCCGCGTTCGATTGGCATTTCACCCCTATCCACAACTCATCCCAAAGCTTTTCAACGCTCACGGGTTCGGGCCTCCACGTAATTTTACCTACGCTTCACCCTGGCCATGGATAGATCACTGCGGTTTCGGGTCTACTATCACTAACTATCGCCCTATTAAGACTCGCTTTCGCTACGGCTCCGTGTTTTCCACTTAACCTCGCTAGTAACAGTAACTCGCCGGTTCATTCTTCAATAGGCACGCCGTCACACATATATAGTGCTTCGACTGCTTGTAGGCATACGGTTTCAGGTACTATTTCACTCCCCTCCCGGGGTGCTTTTCACCTTTCCCTCACGGTACTATGCGCTATCGGTCGCCAACGAGTATTTTGCCTTGGAGGGTGGTCCCCCCTGCTTCCCACAGGGTTTCTCGTGTCCCGTGGTACTCTGGATCCTCACCATCTGACTTTGCCTTTCGCCTACAGGGCTCTTACCTTCTGCGGCCTACCTTTCCAGGTAGTTCAGCTAGACCTCGCCAGAATTATGTGAGTCCTCAACCCCGAAAAAGCAAGCTTCTTCGGTTTGGGCTCTTCCCCGTTCGCTCGCCGCTACTTAGGGAATCTCGCTTGATTACTTTTCCTCCGGGTACTTAGATGTTTCAGTTCCCCGGGTGCCCCCACCTTTCGGTGTGACGGTGCATTACCACCGCCGGGTTCCCCCATTCGGATATCCATGGATCAATGCCTGCTTGCGGCTCCCCATGGCTTTTCGCAGCTTACTGCGTCCTTCATCGGCTGTTGGCGCCTAGGCATCCACCGTATGCCCTTATTAGCTTGACTTAATATGGCCGTCAATTTGCATCGACTGCCTAAGTTTTGCTTACTTTCGTAGCATACCTTTGCCTAATCCTAATGTGCTCGTTACTTCCCTCTCTCTTTCGAAAGAGGTTTTTCACTTCACTTTTCTTCTGTGCAGTTTTCAAGGAGCACTGATTGCCAGTCGACCATTACGGTCGCTAGTCAATCGCGTCGGTTGCGTTTGCTTCCGACGTCTATTAGACGCCAGCTTTCGCTGTTGTCTTAGGATTAACTATCTTACCATAGCTACCTGTCACTTTCAACAGGTATCTTCTGGCAGATGGTTCATCCTATGTAGATAATTGGTGGAGACGAGCGGGATCGAACCGCTGACCCCCTGCTTGCAAGGCAGGTGCTCTCCCAGCTGAGCTACGCCCCCATCTGTTTTCGGCCGCCGATATGTTTCGCATCGCCAACCTTGGCCTTTTTGTTACAAGGCCATCTACGCTTTAAAAAAATTCGAACATGACGCTCGAATTTAGCGTTTCTTATGGTGGGCCTAGGTGGACTCGAACCACCGACCTCACGCTTATCAGGCGTGCGCTCTAACCAGCTGAGCTATAGGCCCATATGTCGGCCGCCTATAAACCCACCGCCTGCTTCGCATTCGGCAGTTTCCAGTCAGCCTATGCCTTTTAGCAGCGTGTCAATGACACCCTACTTTTGGAAGAGAACGTTGTGTTCCCTCAAAACTAAACAATGTAGTATTTAGAATCTACAGCCACCAGTTGGTGCGTCTAGACTCTGCCAGTGTGTCGACCTTGGATACCGGGATGTATTTCAATCCCGAGTTCTCCATAGAAAGGAGGTGATCCAGCCGCACCTTCCGATACGGCTACCTTGTTACGACTTCACCCCAATCATCGGCCCCACCTTCGACGGCTGGCTCTCTTGCGAGTTACCTCACCGGCTTCGGGTGTTGCAGACTTTCGTGGTGTGACGGGCGGTGTGTACAAGGCCCGGGAACGTATTCACCGCAGCATGCTGATCTGCGATTACTAGCGATTCCGACTTCACGGAGGCGAGTTGCAGCCTCCGATCCGAACTGAGAGCTCGTTTTTGGGATTTGCTCGGCCTCGCGACTTTGCTTCCCTCTATTAGAGCCCATTGTAGTACGTGTGTAGCCCAGGACATAAGGGGCATGATGACTTGACGTCATCCCCGCCTTCCTCCGCATTGTCTGCGGCAGTCTCCCATGAGTTCCCGCCTTTACGCGCTGGCAACATAGGATAAGGGTTGCGCTCGTTGCGGGACTTAACCCAACATCTCACGACACGAGCTGACGACAGCCATGCACCACCTGTTTTCATGTCTTCCGAAGAAGAGGAGCCAATCTCTTGGCTTTTCAATCAATGTCAAGCCCTGGTAAGGTTCTTCGCGTTGCGTCGAATTAAACCACATACTCCACCGCTTGTGCGGGCCCCCGTCAATTCCTTTGAGTTTCAACCTTGCGGCCGTACTCCCCAGGCGGGGTACTTATTGCGTTAACTCCGGCACAGGAGGGGTCGATACCCCCTACACCTAGTACCCATCGTTTACGGCTAGGACTACCGGGGTATCTAATCCCGTTCGCTCCCCTAGCTTTCGCGCCTCAGTGTCAGACACAGTCCAGAAAGCCGCCTTCGCCACTGGTGTTCCTCCCAATATCTACGCATTTCACCGCTACACTGGGAATTCCGCTTTCCTCTCCTGCACTCAAGAATAGCAGTTTCTACCCCATCACGGGGTTGAGCCCCGCACTTTTAAAGCAGACTTACTATCCCACCTACGCGCCCTTTACGCCCAATAATTCCGGACAACGCTCGCCACCTACGTATTACCGCGGCTGCTGGCACGTAGTTAGCCGTGGCTTCCTCCTTAGGTACCGTCACTTTCGCACATTATTTACATACGAAACGTTCGTCCCTAATAACAGAGCTTTACAACCCGAAGGCCTTCTTCACTCACGCGGCGTTGCTCCGTCAGACTTTCGTCCATTGCGGAAGATTCCCCACTGCTGCCTCCCGTAGGAGTCTGGGCCGTGTCTCAGTCCCAGTGTGGCCGTTCATCCTCTCAGACCGGCTACTGATCGTCGCCTTGGTGGGCTTTTACCCCGCCAACTAGCTAATCAGACGCAGACCCCTCTTCTAGCGGTAGCATGTTCAGAGGCCACCTTTCGTACTCGAGGTATGCACCCCAAGCACCACATTCGGTATTAGCACCACTTTCGCAGTGTTGTCCCCATCTAGAAGGCAGGTTGTCTACGCGTTACTCACCCGTTCGCCACTAGGAGTTATTGCTAACTCCCCGTTCGACTTGCATGTGTTAGGCACGCCGCCAGCGTTCGTCCTGAGCCAGGATCAAACTCTCCATAAAATTTATTTATGAAGAACCTTGATGGCTCTTTATAAAACTTAGTTTGTTGTCAGATGCTTGCGCATCCAACTTGTTTGCGTGCTTCCTTTAACAGAAGCACAGCACATCTGGCTTTTTCATCTACATTGTTTAGTTTTCAAGGAACACTGTCACCCTTTCCGATCATCGCCGGCATCAGTGACGTTATTACATGTTAACATAATCTTGCGACCCTGTCAACATATTAATCTTGGTAGCCTTGCCGCTTCTTTGCTGCTCTGGTTTCATTCTCCAGCACCGCTCAGAGGCGACTTTCTTATATTAACATAACGAACCTCGTCATGTCAACAGGAATCTCTTGGAACCTTGGTGGCATTTCGGCAACAAAAAACGCCCTGAGTTTCCTCAAGAGCGATCAAGTCGCCTCTTGCCGTGCTTAGATAGAATACCATACAACATGCGCCCTGTCAAGCAAGCGATGAAAGGATAATAGCTTAGGCAGCTTCGCAGAAGCGGACAATATATTCTTCAGTCAGATCGTCCAACGTTTGACGCAATTCAGCTACGCAGTCATCAGTCAGGTTATATCCTTCCAAGTCAGTGCCATGCACCAACGTCGCCAGCTTCTGGATCCGTTTGAACAATTCCAGTCTTGCCATTGTTATACTCACTCCTTTTTCCCTAAGATACAGTACTGATAGTAACAACAAATAGCCGACTTGTAAATAGCAAATCGAATACGCAGAAAAGCAGGTGAATTTAGAATATTCGCTACCCAGTGTCAACGACGCCTGTTAATGCTACATTCCCGCCCTATATTTCAGAGCGCATTTCTGCCTTATATTATATGAGGCTCTCCTTCAACCACTTCCAATATTGATTGTTCAGGCAGGTTCTATCATAAATAAAGACGCCCAGAGGGCGCCTTTATCTGTTGTTTCGGTTCAGCCTTCGCCGTAGGAGTCGTTGTCGTCAACATGCAGATAACAGTAACTGACTGCACACTCGGCCATTGTCTCCGGGGCGTCTTTTCTCGCCAAAGCCAGCAACCGGCCGTGGGCTTCTTCAAGGGTGGTTATGTCACCAGGGAGGAGAAAGTATCCGTAAGACATATCGTCGATAATCACATCGAACAGTGTTTTCCCTGTCTGTACGCCTTTCCCCGGGCCAGAGTAGATAATCTTCGCCGGACAACTCAGCGGGGACGGCACCGCATCGAGAACCACCATTCCTTTGGTCAGCATTGTCATTTGCAACTTCGCCTCCTTGAAAGCTTCTGCGCTTATTATACAAGCATCCCTGCTTTTCCGCCATAAAAGGAAAATAAATAAAATGGCAACAAGGACATTTTTTCTTCCAGGCTGATCCGAATATCCTGGCAAGCCAAGCCCGAGCATTGAAATCACGGCCTTATTCCTTTGCCATCTTATCAGGTTTTCTCTGCTGGTTGAAGATTGGCCGCCAATTTGAAGTACGCGAACGAACCATCCATGCCAGTCAGGAGCAACTCTTTATCCACTTCAGCAACGACTCCTCGCACATGTTCCTCAAACGCTTTAGCCGGATTGATTGATTTAGAGAATGGCTATTCCAAAACAAGTGGCAACAAAAAAGCGCCGCCCTTAGGCAGCGGTGGTGTTGCACCAAGACCACACTCAGCATCATCTGAAATGCGGTTTTCGCTTATTTGATTTCATTGAAGAATGGAATTCAGAAATACGGTGCGAATTATTGCAGACAATCACGTGGTTTCAGGCCGTTTAAACCGGAGTGGTGTTTCTGCGGAACCAGTTCACAAGATGATCGACAGTATATTTACCTGCGTCAGTCCCGTCAATGAGGTCAATAATACCATCTTGGGTGGCGACAATGTTATAGCCGTTTGATCGCATGATATACAGCGCACACATCATAGCCGTCTGTTTATTGTCCGCGGCAAAAGGCTTCCTGGTAATCATCGCGTACAGCAGAACGGCGACTTTGGTGAAAATATCGGGGTATAGCTCTTCCCCCTCGAAAGTTACCAGCGGTTTTGACAAAATGCTTTCAAGAGCCGCCTCGTCTTTGATGCCTGGTGTGCCGCCGGTGCGCTGAACTGTTTCGGAATAAATATAGATGATTTCTTCCAGGGTCAAATAGCGCATTATCGGCCAAGCCTCCTCAGCACATGTTCGTAGTCAATCATCAGCTTGTCCACCTGTCGGACAAAATCAACAGACATATTGCTGCTCTTGACGATCACCGGCTTCATGACCAGCTCCCGCTTTTCACGGTTAATCTCTACCGATAAATGCGACCCATCCTTCAATCCCAATGCTTTCAACATATTGAGCGGTAAAGAAACGACACAACTATTGCCGGCTTTAAATATTTTACGTACTTCCACGACAGCGCCTCCTGAAGTTATGGGTAATAACCGTATATACAGTTCTTATATAGTATAGCAAAAATATCAGCTGTCGGATAGCTTCGCACCGTTAATTTCATGTAAAAATTTCTGAACCGCCCGTCCGTTAAGGTAGTCGCAGCGCCTACCCTGGCGTGTATCCCGCTCGTCCATCACATTTTCGATGGCCTCCCGAATTTTCCACCAGCCGGTTTGCCAGTTGCTGAACAAGGTGTTGGCTTCAGGTGCCCTGCCAATCAGCCGCTGTACGACAATATCAGGACTGAGGTACTCCAGGAAGGTAACGACTCTTTCGACATATTCCTCTTTGCTGATCAGCTCAATCGCTCCCGCCTGATACCACTCGGCCATCACCGTGCCTTTAACAA
>Ga0364922_10420_pt1 | contig 21431 bp, 20 predicted proteins | sample ExccelJu500001D4_2_FD_206955 | JGI IMG/M metagenome (GOLD analysis project Ga0364922, IMG submission 206955) | Enriched cells from Trout Bog Lake Hypolimnion, Wisconsin, USA - BchlTB.June20.5000.01.D4 | ecosystem: Environmental > Aquatic > Freshwater > Lake > Hypolimnion/Profundal zone | place...
CTATAGGTTTACGATTTTTCAAGCAATTAATAGTTGACATTCTACAACTACTCCTTTATGCGTATACAAGACGATCTGTGTTAAGCGATGGCGTTTTCTCAATATTAATATTTACAAGAGATAGAAGATGATCAAGCTGGCCTTAGCAATTCGTGATGAAAAGTATTTGCAGCAACTTATAAACCGACTACGCAGGGAAAAAGATATAAGCATCCTCAGCGCCATCATCATCAAAGATATCAACCGTGAAGTGAAACAAGTCCTTGCCTTCATGAACCAAATGATCGAGCAGAAGCCGGATATTTTCCTCTTTGAACAGGTCATTGTACGAGAGGTGGCAGCCGTGGATTTGGACAGAACCCTTGACTATAGGAATAAAATGCCTGCCATGAAAACCATCATTGTTGGCGAACGTTTCAACGAGGAAAACGTTATGGCGTTGATGATGGGGGGTGCGCAGGGTTTTTTTCGAACCGAACTGGGTGAAGAACAACTTATTAAATGCATTCACGTGGTGGATCAGGGAGAGATTTGGCTCGACGCTGAGATGACCACACGGATTTTTAAGGAATTCATCAAAGAATCCATGAAGAAAAAAGAACTTCTTAAATCTCTCGCCGATCTGAGTTCTGAAAAACTGGACACGCTTTCCCCGCGGGAGATGGAGGTTATGGAATTGATCAGCCGCAGCATGACCAATGATGAGATCGCCGGTAAGCTTTTTGTAAGCCCCAAGACTATCAAGACCCATCTGCGCAACATCTTCATTAAGGCCGAGATCAAAAATCGGGTCGAGGCTGCGCTTTTATATACGCGTCATGCCCTCAAATCGCATTAGTCTTTTCGTCTAACTATAAGCCAGAAAGATGTTTCATTGATTATAATTTGAAAGGTTGGATAATCATCAAGATTTCCAAATACTCGATTACAAGGAAGGAGCACATTAGCTATCAGGCTATTTGCCCGCGAACATCACTGCCATGAAGGCCTGCACACAAAATAACCAAATGACCAAATTATCTATTTGACGGAACGCACCGGGAGCGCCCGGTTGTTGCTGCCGCTGGATTGGCGAGCCCAGCTCCGATTGCCGCTGTAGAAAAAGACGCTGGCAGCATCGGAACCGCTTGTTTCCGATGACCAAACATATGAACCGGTTCTCTTTATCAAAGATCCATAGGCGCTGCTGTTATAAAGCTGCAACAGCTCCTCCATAGTCGGCATCCGCCAGCCAGATTTTCCGCTTCCGTTATATCCCTCACAATAGCTCTTGGCATTAACCCAGTTAATATCTCCACCATTGTCCTTGTCTGCCCACATCAGATTGGTTTGTGTGTCCGTAATTGTGCCGTCATTGTTGTTTACGAAACGAGCCGCCTTTGCATGCTGGGGGGAAATTAAAGCAACAAAAAACACCATCATACAAACAAAAATCAGAATCCTTTTCATGATGATCTCTCCTTTTAAAGGTGCAACTGCAGGCATCAGCAGCGCGGCACCGACGCGTCCGTCTGGATGCAATGGTTTGGCTTCTCTCTATTATCTGGGAACCCAGCCACCGCAGACTGGGAACACCTGCCCGACAAAACAGCTTGCAGGCTCGCTGCAAAGATACGCAGCAAATTCAGCGTCCTCTCTCGCTCCGACCAGCCGCCCCAGAGGGACCTCTCTCTTCAAGCGTTCCTGGAATCGAGGGTTCTCTTGCACTTCTGCAGGGAAGTACATAGGATTATCGACAAAGTTTTGCGCAATTGCATTCACTTGAACATTATCGGCCGCAACTTCGACACCGACTGCTTGCACGTAAGCAAGTTGAGCACCACGAGCGGCGCTGTAGGTCGATGAGCGCTTCATTCCGCGCAATGCTGAAGCACTGCCCATAACGAGAATCTTGCCTTTACGACGCTTGATCATAGCAGGCAACACGGCTTGAAACAGCCTAGGAAGTGGATCCACCAGTGCTGCAAACGTGTCCTGCCATTCTTTGCCTGAAACTTCCGTAACCGGGGTCGAAGGTGCAGGAATTGCCAGATTGGCGACAAGAACATCGATTCGGCCAGCAGAGGCTATGATAGAGGAAGGTGAGTCAGGATCCAAGAGAGATTCCGTGCTCGCAATTACGATAGCGCCGTGATCGGCAAATACTTCGCATAGGATCGGTCCCATAAAAGCGTCCGCCTGAGTGACAAGCACTCTTTTATCTAGAAGGTTTTGATAAGTCATTCATCCTCCTGAGAATTAAAACGTGAAAAGATTTTGTCCGTTTTGCAATGCCCAACAATTAATGTCCAATAGTCCGTTTTTCCGATAATTTGGTTATCACCTTAGCATATATCATTCCCTTGAAAAAGATAATTCTTATATAAATACAAACAAGTACCTGTTTGTGACATTTCGCTTTTCATGATAATAAAGACTAAAGGCGAACTTCGTAAAACATATGATAAAGGATCGTTACGCTTTATTGACCTTTTATAATTTCCCCGCCGAACACTGGCGTCACATTCGGACCACTAATCCGATTGAATCGACCTTTGCAACGGTTCGGCTAAGGACAAATAAAGTGAGAGGCTGCTTTTCTGCAAACACAGTAATAGATGGCATTTAAATTATACCAATGTGCTCAGAAAAGATGAATTCGTTTACATCGGCCCAAGTGCTTGGCTGATAAGGAGTGAAATTCGTCAATAGTATGTAAGAAAAACGGATCGCCGCCAAAATTATTCATACACGGTTATTGACCATAACTCGAAAAAATGACAATTACGGAAGAAAATAATTGATAATGTCCTATATCTATTTGTCTTTATGATATCCTGGATATAATATTTTTACACAATCAGGGCAAATGCTGTGACTAAATTCTGCCTCTGAACGGTTTTTTATGTAATTTTCAAATTGTTCCCAGTCACCTGTATCGTTTCGTATTCTTTTACACGAAGCGCATATGGGCAAAAGACCGCTTAAAATCTTGATTTTTGCTTCCGATTCCTTCAATTCAATAAGAAGTTGTTCTCGAATATCATCAACCCTTTTTCTGGCCATAATTGCCTCGCCGAGCAGCTGAATAAAAGAGACAATGAAATTCATGGCCTTTTGAATGTATTCTTCAGAATAAACAGGAATCTTCTCCAGTGCATCGACGTAAGCATATTTATCAAAATTGTATTCCTCTGCCTGTTTTATGAAAAATTCAAGATCAGGTTTTTCAAATAAAAACTGCCCAATATAGAAATTAGCAATATGATCGCCTGAGACAATTATAGGCACCGCAGCATCCATCAGTCCGTTTCTACATTTATAGACATTATATGAATCCCCTTTATTTAGTTTTTCAGAAAGAACGGTATCGCTTTCCTGGCAACGTGATTCAGTTTCCGGATGCATCCTATGAAAGCGGATACATAGTTCCTTCCAGCCCGATGCTAAGATAATACTTCCTTTGAGGTCGACAATTGCGGTTGTCAACCCGCTGAAAGATGTAAAATTATCAAAAAGCACCTGTAACTTTTTGCTATCGATCAGTCCTCTTAAAATCATACATCATCACCATTTAATATTTTACTAGCTCTGCTTAATAGTTGCCGCCTCAGGACGCCAATTTATAAATTTCATCATCTTAAAATTAGAATATATCTCCTTACTCGAATGAACCAGAATCAAGAATAACACATTTATTTAAGTTTGATTTAAGAACATTCACTGTAAATACCTTTTCCAAAAAAATTAACTCTATTTCTGGGCCGTTAGAACTAACCGGGTAATTTTGCATCCAATAGTTTGCCGCCGATTATCCCCAGTAAGGAGCCATAAAGTGAGGCGGTCACGGCAACTATGAAATAAACAATATGTGTTGGAGAGGTCAGAAGTTGTCCCGATAAGGCAAGAACGGCCATTACAATGGCTATGATGAAAAAAACTAGACCGAGGATAATTTTCTTTTTCAGCATGGGTGTTGTGACTTTTCGAAATCTTAATTTGCCGTCCATAAATCCGGTGGCCATCGCCCCAACCGCAAAAAAAGGCAGTAAACATGATAGCACTTGTATGGTGGAAATCAGGTCGCCTTGGATCTTTGCCGATGCGAATTGCAGGGCAACTGACAGAAGAAACAACGTGAAAGCAAAGGCCAGCGGAAAATGAACCAGCACCGGATGTGTGTGCAGCTCAAGAATCCTTCGCCTCTTTAGGGAGATTAGGGGTGTGTAAGCCTCAAACATCTTGGCCGGGACACCGCAGGCCGGGCATATATCCTTGATCTTGCCTTGATCAGTGACAAAGCCGCAAGCTTTACATCTTACGATGTTGGCCATGACGTTTCTCCTTGTTTACTGAATTATTGAATACATAATAATGCATTTGTTCATGACAATCTACAAAATAATGTGGTCTATTTATAGCGGCAATAAGAAGATTTTGCGCCTATTATACCAAGGTGTCAGAATGATCATGAAATTATATTTGACATGTCCTCGGTACTTGTACCATACGTTAATTTAGATTCCAGCCGTTTTTGATTATTTCCTATTAAAGTACTGCATGCTCGACAAGGATGAGAGTCTGTTTAGTTCAGGGAAAAAACCACAGTAGCGATCTACATCCTTACTCTCACTGAGATTCTTGAAGTGAATGATACCGATTGAAATTCTGAACAGTTCTATTTCGTGTCCAAGATATCTCTTATCTGCATCGCCAGACTATTTTTCAACAACGGCTTCATTATGAACTTGCGAATACCAATGCTCTTTGCATTCTCCTCTGAGATTATTTCACTGAATCCCGTGCAGAGGATAATGGGAATGTCAGCACGTATAATAAGCATTTCCTTTGCAAGATCAACTCCTGTCATATTCGGCATTGTCATGTCAGTGATCACAAAATCGAAATAATGTGGCCTGCTGCGAAACACTTCCAATGCATCTACGCTGCTCGTCGTCCCGACAACCTCATACCCCAAACCGGTCAGCATATACTTTCCGAGTTGAACGAGATTTTCTTCGTCATCAACAAAAAGGACTCGTTCTTTTCCTCCAACTATGCCTGCCGTTTTATCAATTTCTTGTTCGCTTTTTGTTTCCATCAGGAGGGGAAGGTAAACCTGAAATTCCGTCCCCTTATCCGGCTCGCTCTCTACGATGACTTCACCATTGCAACTTTTCACAATCCCATACACGACAGAAAGCCCCATGCCTGTTCCTTCCCCCGGTTTTTTTGTGGTGAAAAAAGGATCAAATATACGGCTCATGATCTCGGGGGTCATACCGACGCCTGTATCGCTGATTGTCAATTTAAGAAACATCCCCGCCGATAGATGATGATAAACAACCAGAGCGTTACGTGGACCAATTATGTCTGTGGTCAAAGTGACCTTCAATTCACCATTTCTCCCACGCATTGCATATGCTGCATTTGTGCAGAGATTCATCAGGATTTGATGGATCTGAATGGGGTCGGCGAGGACTGTATCCGATTCACATTGAATGTCTTGGACAATATGGATTGTGGAAGGCAGTGATGCTCTTAGAAGGTTTAACACTTCCTTGATTATGGGACTGACTCTCAGGGGGCGCGGTTTTTCGTCGTGTTGACGACTGAAGGCGAGTATTTGTTTTACCAGGTCAGTTGCCCTCTCTCCGGCTTTATAAACCTGTTCAAGATACCGGCGGACACGATCATCCGCGTTGTGTTCTGTAAGCGCCATATCAGTGTATCCTAAGATGGCGCTCAGGATATTATTAAAATCATGGGCAATTCCCCCGGCAAGAGTACCGATAGCCTCCATCTTCTGAGCCTGTTGAAGTTGAGATTCAAGTTTCTTACGCTCCGTGTTGTTACGTATGCACTCGATGGCGGCAACAATTTCGCCTTTATTGTCCCGTAAAACCGAGGCTGCTCCAGAAAGATGGATATTGCCGGGTGATAATTTCGGCGTATAGGCTTCTCCAAAAACGATGTCTCCAATTCGACGAATGGCGGTGTAATCTTTCTCATTTTCCAAATCGGCATGAAGGGCAAGATCAATAAGAATAGGCCTTCTTTCTCCATAAAAGGGCAGTGCATGCTCGTAATTGCCTTTTCCCAGCATATCTTCCGCCCTGACTCCGGTCATGTTTTCAGTGGCCCGGTTCCAGGCGATCACCTTGCCCTGCTTATCAATGACAAGTGTGGCATCGGGCAGAAAATCAATAATGTCTGACAACATCCGCTGAGATTCTCTCAATTCCTCCTCTATCCGTGAGCGGTCTGTGATGTCCTCTACCGTAACCAGGGCTCCCAAGGAAAGATCTTCGGAGTCAAGCGGGACAGCCGTCAGAATGACATCGCGAAATGCGCCATCTTTCCTGCGGATTTGTGTTCGGACAGAGGTCAATCCGGATTCCCAGAGGCCTGTATATAACTCCCGACCGACCCGTGCATACTCCTCTTCATTCTGATAGAGCATCCGGGTTGTATGTCCTATGATGTCAGACTCGGAATAGCCAAAGATTTCGTACCATGCTTTGTTAGCGCTTTGATAAACGCGGTTTTTCATAATGCAAAGACCGACAGGATTTGTTTTGAACACGCTACGCAGCGTCGCTTCACTCTCCCGTAGCGTCCCCTCCGCTACCTTGCGGTCCGTTATATCGATCATGATGGCCCGCAATCCCAAAGGTTTTCTTTCATGCATGACCGGACTGGTAAATAAAATGGCCGGAAAAGTGCTGCCGTCTTTTCTTATCATCGTATAATCACTACCGTCCGAACTCTCCCCATTCAATATTCGCTGGATCTTATCTAACGCTATCCGATGATGCTCGGGAATAATCATATTGAAGACATTCAGACCTTTGTCATAATCTTCTTTTGTATAGCCGAATAATTTAAAAAAACTGCGATTAACGAAGGATAGATTTCCCTTCACATCAAATTCGCCCACCGGTTGTGGTAAGAAATCCGCAAACTCTCGATACCGTTTTTCCCCGCCCCTTAGATCGGCTTCCATTTTCAGTCGCTCGGTGATATCTTGTACAAGCGTCAGCATGTGGCGCTCCTGCTCAATTTCAATAAACCGGGCAGATAAAAGAACGTTCCGGAGATTGCCATTCCTTTGCATTAGAATAACTTCTGCGTCGTTGATTTCTCCTGCAGCCGTCAATGTGTCTATTATTCTTTTACGGTCTTCCGGATTGACCCAGAAATGGAGATCCAGCGTTGAGACTCCGATGACTTCTTCCAGACCATAACCTGTCCAGCACGAAAATGCGTTGTTCGCGTCGACAATTTTCCCCGTGGCCACATCGGTTATGGCCATGGGATTTGGATTAAGATGAAACGTCGCAGCAAATTTTTTCTCGGACTTGAATAGGCTTTCTTCAGTCCTTTTGCGTCCGGTAATGTCGCGAAGCGCACCTGCCAATCCGGCTGCGGCGCCGCTTGAGTCGTAGATTAGATGCGCTGCAAGGGACGCCCTTGCCTTCGAGCCGTCACGCATGAGGAGCGTAAGTTCGTAATCTCTTACATATCCTTGTTTTGTCAACTCCTTGAGGAGAGTCACCCTGTCCTCTGGCGAATTGTAAACCATTGTCGTCGGCTGACCAATGAGCTCTTCCGGTTTCCATCCGGAGATGCGGTAAACGGAAGGAGATATCAACGTAATAATGCCGTTAAGATCGGTTTGATAATAAATGTCTTCGAAAGATTCAAAAATCGTCCGAAATATTTTCTCGCTTTCCTGTAGCGCCTCCTCCGTCCGCTTGCGCTCTGTCTCTAATGTTTCCAATTCTTCAACTCGCCGTCGGATGGTCGTCAGTTCATCGCTCATATTTTGCTCTCCTTATCCGTTGCACATTAAATCGTCAGTTAACCTAAGTTGGATCGACTCAATGCGATCTGCAAAATCCGCAATATGGACGCTTCAGGAATTTTGAAACATGTGCAGATTATCACTTATAATATCGCATATTTCGCGGAATATCACAACTGAAGACTAAGGAAGAACATCGCAAAAATTACGTCCTAATCTATCAACAAAGTATTCTGCCAGAAACTGTTGGCTGCAAGTTAATAGATTGAACAATCTGTGTAAACTGAAAATTGCCAATTGGAGAAAGTGACGCGCGAACAGCCGCGGCTGGAGTGGCTTATTTATTCTATTTTTTCATTATACCAGCATCAATCATGAATTGTTTCGCACACTCCGGACAGAAACTATGAGAAAATTGCGTATTTGAATATTTGCTGATGTATGTCTCCAATTGTTGCCAACTACCGTCTTGGTCACGAATTTTCTTGCATTGGCTGCATATTGGGAGAAAAGTCTCGAGAACCTTGACTTGGGAGTCCGATCGGCGCAAGTCTTCGGCCAACTTTCGCTGGTGATCAAGCAACTGTCGTATTTTGGATAATGTACATCCAATCGCAATGAAAGAAACAAGGCGTACCATAGTGTTCCAGACGGAATAGAAAGCAGATGAATACACTTGCCCCGACTGTAAATCTACTCCGAACCATACCACGGCACAAAGAACACTCATACCCACAGAAGGTAGTAAGCCAATATACCAGGCTGTAATTGATACTGGTATAAAATAGAACACAAAGAAATTCAGCTCGTACCCTGTAATAAGGTCTACTATCCCGATAATTATCATACTGAATAAAGCCACTAACCCCCACAACCATGTTTGCTTATTCATTTTAATGATACATCCTCCCGGTTCACACTAAACAATTAATATACTTGGTGAGTATTTTACGATTATTCGTTATCTTTATACTCTGATTAAAAACGAATCGAAAGTAAAAATGTTTAAAATCGAAGGGAACGAAATCTTGACGCTTGGTATTTAACGGTATTGAAAGACCAAAAGTCAGGTGCGTAAGAACATGGGAAATTTGTCAACGACAAAGAAAAAGACACTACTAAATACTATTTGAAAAGCGTAAAAAAGGCAGGGCCACAATTACTGACCCTGCCTTTGCTTTTTGTGTAAGGAGGTACTTATTTGCTGCTCTTTCTTCTGACTCCAACAAGACCAAGGAGACCAGAACCCAAGAGCCAGACTGCTGCGGGGAGAGGAACTGAAGATGTTGAACCCGTAAGGCCAGTTACCAACAGGCCGCTAGGGTTACCGTTATTACCATTATCTAAATTGGTCACGATAAATTCCAAGGTGTTGTTTCCCTTTACGAAGTATGATCCCGTTTGGCTAAAGTCAGCTAAACTGCTGTACCCATATTCTCCAATCTTTGTAGCTATTGTATGGCCATTTAATAAGAGTACCGCCGAATTGTCTGTTGCCCACTTCCCACTGATACTTGCCGTAGTGGAATCCAAGCCTTTTAGGTAAAATGTGAGCGTGTAGGTATATACGCCAACAGGATCACAGGTTAAGCCGCTTGCGTGAGATTGAGGGCCGATCCATTGAGAGTCTTGAGAGGGAATTACCCAGGCCGTGGGATACGGGACCACCGTGCTTTGGACGGGAGATACAAAATCAGAAAAATAAGAAGTTACGTTATAAGAAGTTAAAACGTAATGGTTGTCTTGACTGCCCACGGCAAGCACATTACCGCTATTATCAACCCCCGTGTTATAGAGTCCGGCTATAGTGGCGGCCGACGCTTGATTGGCCCAGAAAAGAACGATAACAGCCATTATTAAAAGTAGTTTCCGTCCTACATTCCTCATATAATCCCTCCTTTTCGTTGATTACGGACTGATTTTTTTATGATTATTTTATATCGGCGATTTGGAATACACCATATGTTGTTGTATATATTTATCTATATCTTGCAATATATTTATCTATACCTTTAGATATAGGAAGATGAGAGATTTGGGAAAATATGATGCCTTTGGCAAGAAAATATATAAAGGGACAAAATAAGAGTCAGAGCGATTACTGACCCTGCCTCTCATGGGTAGTCATAAAGAAGGTCTAATTTTCCGATCTTTCTGCGAATCCCAAAAAGACTAAGAAGACTACTGCCAAGGATTATATACCTTCGTAACTGTCGGAGTGTTCCCTGTGCTTTGCCCAATTCTCTATATATGTTTTTGCCAATTCCTTGGAGTTGATAATAAGAAGATTTTCCGCATTCTTTTCCTCAGCGGCCTTGGTGAAGTTAAAACTTCCGGTAATCACTATTGCCCGATCTATGATAATGATCTTGTTGTGGGCAATAGCATGGTTGCTATCAATGAAAGTTGGGATGCCGGCATTTTTCAAAAATGTTGCCGAAGTATATTTTTCTTTTTTTTGACTCTTGTCCAGGATCGCTTCAACCTTAACGCCTCTTTTATGGGCATCGACTAAGGCTTTGGCAATTGGAGTCGAGGTGAAGGAATATGCCTGAACGAGAATATCCGTTCTTGCTTTCTCGATCTGATCGACAATTGCTTCCGTGCAACCTCCCTTAGGACTGAAATAAATCTTTGTCTGGGTATTGTTCAGAATAATGTCTGCCGCAGGACATGGATAAGATAAAAGTAAAAAGCTGAAAGTGATACAGAAAAAAATCAGTCTCCGCATACAAACTCCCTATAAATAGTGATGGAATATACCTATATGGCATCAAAGCTGATATAGTCAAGGGGTGAAGTATATCGGTGGAATATTCTGCATATTTTAATATTATAGAACTAAACAAGAACCTAATCTTGACAGTAGGCGTAGAGATCAACTATAAGACTTCCTTGCTTTAATGTTGTTTTTCTTGCTTTCCAATTCACAAGGTCTTTCAATCGGAAAGACTCAAAAAAATGGCTGAACTCTAACTTGACATGTGGTACAAGTATCACCGGGTAGGTCAAGTAAACCGATAAAATATTTGCCGATTGCAACAAATGGAGAGAAATATGGTTGAAATAGAATTACCAAATACTGAAGAGCTCGAGGAAAAAAGACGCAATTCTTTCAGTAAAAAAGTTGCTCTTTTCACGGCATTCTATGCTGTCATTCTTGCAATATGCGCATTGGGCGGCAATAACTCCATGAAGGAGATGCTCCTCGCGCAGCAGGAGGCTAGCAATCAATGGGCCTTTTATCAGGCAAAGAATGTCAGGGAATATCTTTATCGCATAGAAAAGGACGAACTTGAGACACAGATGGTTGAACGTGGTGACACCATGAAACCAGCGGTGCTTAAGCACTACAAGGCGGAAATACAAAAGGCATCTATTGAAGAGGCTAGGCTATCGAAAGACAAACAGGAAATATTAGTAGAAGCAAAGAAGCAGGAACGAGAGCGCGACGCAAACAGGGCCAAGGACCCATATTTTGATTTCGCTGAAGCGCTTCTGCAAATAGCCATAGTAATGTCATCCGTCTCGATTATAGGCAATTCGCGGCCTGTATTCATCTTTTCAATTGGTGCAGCTGTGTTTGGTGCCCTGGTCACACTCAACGGTTTTCTACTCATATTCAGACTGCCTTTTCTGCATTAATAAAAAATATACCATATCTGCCACCGAAACATACGGGCTATCAGGTACAGGAATAAAGGACTTTAATTCACTCCGCACTATCAACAACAAACTTCGTTACCACACACCGTATTTCATATAAAACAATGAATTCAACATATAGATTAAACAATCAGATAAACTTTATGAAATAAAGTTGAGGAGGTGTTTGTATGTTTAAGGAATTTTTCAACAGAGGTGGTCCTCATAATCACCTTGGTCATAGTTTTGATTATCTTTGGTCCCGGTAAACTGACGGAACTAGGAAGACACAACCGGCAAAGTAGTAAAGGGTTTTTAAAAAGCAATTAAAGAACCGTAGAAAAACGGGAAGAGGACGCAAAATAATCGATAACCAATCAATAACAGGTTCAAGAGCTATTGATTATAAATTATGATTAATATAACTCTCCGCCACAGGATGAAATTACGCCGACATCAGATGTGATGATTTGCTCCGGATTACTGAAGTAATGCATATTGTAATTTTATAGGTATGCATCATTTCAATCTGTCGAACAAAAAACTGCTGAACCCTAAGTCAGCATGTGGTATAGATATACCGGAGCAACTGGAAAAAAAACCATATGAATATATCAAGCAAGGGGAATATGGATAAAATCGACGCACTAATGATCAAGAGATTGATCCGGGCTGAAGGCATAGACCTAGTGGGAATTGCCGATGCGCATAACCTACTGCTGGCATATCCGCCCCGTCCAGCCACCGCGCTACTCCCATCTGCCAAGAGCGTCATCATCATGGCAGTTGCTCATTCTCTGGGCGCCGTATACGCACCTCATATCATGCTATGGACACGGAACAAGATGCAGACATCCCGGCTATTGGATCAAACGGCTGAAAAAATCAGCCGTTTGCTTGAACGGGAAGGGTTTCTCTCTCTTCCAATTTCATCGGACAAGCCGGTGGAGATATTTAAGCATAACCCTACGACCGGAATAAAATTCCGCCAGACCCGTACGCTCGGATTTTTATCCCTCAAACATGCGGCCATAAGCTGCGGTCTGGGCGAGCTAGGCCGTAATAACCTGCTGCTCACACCAGAATTCGGACCTCATCAACGGTTGTGTGCCATCGTGACGGAAGCGCTGTTTGAAACCGATATACAGAAGACATTAGATCTCTGCATGAACTGTGGCCAATGTGTGCAAGCCTGCCCAACCGGGGCATTAAAAGGCGATCGATATGATGCAGATCCCTGCTTTGCTTACTGGAGTTATGGCTTCAAACGCCTTACGCCTGCAAAATTTCGGGAATGGCCCGGATATTTTAAAATGATACGTCAGCATTTAAAACACCGTGATCCACTCGTAGAAAGCGGCCAGACGTATATTACGGATGTGGACAATTGTATTGAGTGTATGCGCGTATGCCCCGTCGGAGTAAGCTGGAAGAAAATTCGACCGGAGTTGCTTCCACCGCAGAAATCAGGGGGAACGGAGCAATGAACATTTATTCTTTTTTTATTTAGAGATGTCAAATTCATATCAAAGGTGCTTCATAATAGCATGGCAGGAACAAAGTTTCCGATTCGTAAATACTCAAGACGCTAAATGCTCAACATCATTGAACCGCTTTGAAGGCAAGGTGCTAAAGTTAGCATCGTAATTAAATTAAATGTTGCTGAAATCAGCACATCTCTATTTTGGAGAAATATTAAACACTATAATCCATAATAAACACAATCCACACTCGATAACGAACATTTACATTTCATCTCATATTTTGTAATAAATATTTTATTAGTACACGATATCATTCTTCTTTTACCTTCTTCCATCAAAACCAATGTTATCAAATATTGCCCCAAAAATGTTTTGATTTCATCCGATTTCTGTGCAATAATAAGCATGTGTTTAAGTGCCCATCCTAAAATAGCTTATCGATTAGTTTCCCATATAGGGAAATCATGCTCACCATCGGAAATACGTCTTTTGTGCTAAGATGATATTTTTGTTTTTAATGGGTCCCTAATTATGCAGCCATGAGGCCTTGCAAATGGAAAAAGAAGCTGAGACCCCAAATTACCTACAAAACTTACAAGCCTCGGAAACCAGATACCGGCGACTCTTTGAGACAGCCCAAGACGGGATATTGATTCTCAATGCGGAAACCGGGCAGATCGATGACGTCAATCCTTATATGATTGACATGTTGCGCTACTCCCGCGAAGAGTTCTTGGGAAAGAAACTCTGGGAGGTCAGTCCTTTCAAAGACACAGCCTTGAATCGAGCTGCCTTTGAAAAGTTGCAGTACAAAGGATATATACGTTATAAAGATTTACCGTTGGAGACAAAAGAAGGAAGTCCCATTGCCGTAGAGTTTGTCAGCAATGTCTACAAGTCTAATGGGGACAAGGTCATTCAATGTAACATTCGGAATATCACTGAACGCAAACAGGCCGAGGCAGCACTGCTCGACGCACACTGGCGGCTGAAGAGCATTATCGAAGGTACTCAAGTCGGCACTTGGTCATGGAATATCCAAAACGGAGAGATGACTGTTAATGACATCTGGGCGCACATCATCGGTTACACGCACAATGAATTGTGTCCAATTAGTATTAAAACTTGGGAAACATTTGCCCACCCTGATGACCTGAAAACGTCAGCCGAACTTCTGGCACGCCATTTCGCGGACGAGATTCCCTATTACGAATGCGAATGCAGGATGAAACATAGAGATGGCCGCTGGGTCTGGGTATATGACCGAGGCAAGGTGGTCACATGGGATACCGATGGCAAGCCACTGATGATAATGGGCACTCACACTGATATCACTGCCAGAAAGCTTGCCGAGGAAGAAAATCGTAATCTGGGAGAACGGCTGCAAAGAGCCGAGAAGATGGAAGCATTAGGACTGTTGGCGGGTGGTGTTGCGCATGATTTGAATAATGTTCTTGGTATAGTTGTCGGATATGCTGAACTGATGGCCAATGATATCGATGAGTCGAACGCCATGCGGGAAGACCTGATCAACATTAAGGATGCGGGCAATCGGGCGGCGGCAATCGTGCAAGACCTGCTGACATTGGCCAGAAGAGGAGTAGCTGGCAGAAAAGTTCTTAATCTCAACGGGCTTATCCTTGATTTTAATAAGTCCCCGGAAATGAAGAAGTTACTCTCTTATCATCACTTTATGCAAGTCAAAATAGATCTGGAGTCTGATTTGTTGAATATTTCCGCATCTTCAGTCCATCTGGAGAAAACTTTGTTTAATCTTATTTCCAATGCGGCTGAGGCCATGCCTAAAGGCGGTGATTTGACCATTAAAACAGCCAATCAATATTTAGACAAGCCTGTTCATGGATATGACCATATACGCGAGGGAGATTATGTTGTTCTTTCCGTAATAGATAAAGGTGAAGGCATACCGGAGCAAGACCTGAAACGTATTTTCGAGCCGTTCTACACAAAGAAGGTCATGGGCAGAAGCGGGACGGGATTGGGTCTGGCGGTGGCATGGGGAACCGTCAAAGATCATCAAGGTTACATTGATGTTCAAAGCGAAGAAGGTAAGGGAACAGTTTTTACCCTTTATTTTCCGGTTGCCAGAGAAGACATCACTGCCGAAACTTCTTCTGTAATGATCTCTCAATACATGGGCCAGGGAGAATCCATTCTTGTCGTGGATGATGTCAAAGGTCAACGCGAACTGGCAGCAGCAATGCTGAAGAAATTGAATTATCAAGTTGCACATGTTACCAGTGGCAAGGAGGCTGTAATTTACCTAAAGAAGCATAAGGTTGATCTTCTTATTCTCGACATGATTATGGAACCCGGCATGGATGGTCTGGATACTTATAAAAATGTCCTGGCAATTTATCCGACTCAAAAAGCGATAATCGTCAGCGGTTTTTCAGAGACAGAGCGAGTGAATGAAGCACAAGCCTTGGGAGCGGGCGCATACGTAAAAAAACCATATATTATAGAAAAGCTGGGGTTGGCTGTGAAGAAGGAACTGGATAAATCCGCATAGAAACATGATTATTATTATCCGCCTTTCAACTGGTAAGTGCGTCACGAGGCTTTTGAAACACAAACAAATCCAAATTTATAATTTGTAATTATGGGGGTATATTTGGGGGTAGCAAAAAAACCACATTGGCGATTATAATGTTATATTAGTATATTAGTCTAATTATTCTACTCCCGCCGCCCCAATAGACGACACAAGAAGGCCGGATAAAAACCGGCCTTCTCATTTGTAAATGTCCTTGCGGTTGGTCTCATTTGTTATTTTAGTAATAGTCGTGACAGTAGTCCCGATCGAGATAATTGTTTTGTATTGGCACAAGCAAAAATGACTGTTAACTGGCTATTCCGCTCAAATCGACATCTAAATCCGGAGGAATCCGACACCCAATTCCGGAGGAAGTCGCCACCCCCTGATCGGAGCGAAGCGACGCTGGGTTTTTTTAGTTCTTTCTCATAGATATTTTGTCAGGTCAATGTGGAATGTTTTTTTCTCATAGAACCTCCTTTCAGATTAATTTTATGTGCATTGTGGATGAGCCGGTCAAGGATGCCATCGGCTATCGTGGGATCACCAATGATGTCGTGCCAGTTTTCTATGGGTAACTGACTGGTAATGATGGTTGATCCGTGACCTTGCCTTTCATCGACAACTTCAAAGAGATCTCTTCTTTCGGCATCAGTAAGAGAAGCAATGCCGAAGTCGTCAATGATCAGAACATTGCTTTTGGAGAGTTTATTCATCATTTTTCCATAACTGCCGTCATTCCGGGAAAGAGCTATTTGATAATAAAAACCGGGGCTGCGCAGATAGAGACTGCGGAATCCATTCCGGCAGGCCTTATTAGCTAAGGCGCAAGCCAGGAAGGTTTTACCCACTCCGGTGGGGCCGGTAATAATAATGTTTTGGAAACTTTTGATCCAGTCGCCGGCAATGAGCCGCATCATTACAGATTGATCAATCCCTCGCTGGGTTTTGTAATCAATGTCTTCTATACAGGCCGGGAGTTTGAGCTTTGCATCGCGAAGATAACGTTTCATCCGGCTGTTTTCTTTCCAATCCCATTGAGCATCGACGATCATGGCAAAACGATCTTCGAAGGACAGGTCATTCATTTTCGGCTGCTGAAGCTGCAAGGTAAAATTATCCGCCATGCCGTTGAGTTTCAAGGCGGCAAGCTTTTCGATCGTTTGTTGGTTAAGCATCGTTTTTCCTTTCCTTTTTCTCGTGTTTCGTTTCAGTTGTAGTAGTCCTTCCCCCGTATATTGGCATGAACAACAGGGGCCTTCGGCGGAAGATTATTTATCTGATCCAGAAAACATTTTTTCTGATCGAGCTTTGTTTTGAGAATCGACTCGACACTTTTATAGCTGTATCCTTTGATATGCAGAGCCAAGATACAGGCAGCTTCTAAACGCGCTGAAGAATAAAGCTTTGATAGTCTGATGATCCCCATACAGGAACGGAATCCCTGTTCCGGATGGGGTTTGTTTTCGAGGATATATTGGACTATCTTTTCTGTGTTGGGGCCGTTCTTGCCTGCCCAAGCCATGATCCGGGAAGGTGTCCATTCCAGATAACGCTGATGCGATTGCGGCATGTGTTCCGTCAGCGTGGTATACTTCCATTTATCATAGCTTCTTTGATGAAGAACCACCCGGCGGTTTTTGGAAAAAATCTCTACGACATTGGACGTCAGACGAACGTCCACGCGTTGTCTAACCAATAGATAGGGAACGCTGTAATAATGATGATCAATCTCAATATGGTAATCGATGTTGACCGCCGCTGTTTTCCATTCCGCGTATTCATAAGGTGTTGCCGGAAGAGGTTTTAATGCCGGTTGGTCGATGGTTTCAAAAAGGCTTCTGCGGGAACCTTCCATCTTCTGGAAGTTGCGGTTATTCAAATCGGTCAGCTTCCCGGCAATAGCTTTATTTAACTCATGAAGACCAAAAAAGGTGTGATGCCTCAGAGCAGCTATAATCCATCGCTCGGCAACCCCGACTGCCGACTCCACTTTGGCTTTATCTCGCGGCTTCCGGACACGAGCCGGAATCACCACTGCACCATAATACTTTATCAGATCATGGTATGTAGGATTAATTTCCGGCTCATATCGGGATGGTTTGGTAACTCCCGTTTTTAAATTATCCGGAACCACTATCTCCGGGACACCTCCGAAGAAGGCAAAAGCCTTTACATGGGCGTCGATCCAGGAAGGTAAATCCTGCCGGGAACTTGCCCAGACAAAGGTATAACTGCTGGCGCCAAGGGTGGCGACAAACAGGTAAGCTTCTTGTACTTGTCCCGTAATCGGATCGGTAAACGGTATCCTCTGTCCGGCATAATCGACAAAAAGCTTTTCCCCGGCCCGGTAAGTTTGCCGTAATGTTACGTCCCGTTTCCTGGCCCATTGATGATAAAGATCACAAAAGTAACTATACTGATAACCGTCGGGATTGCTCTGCTTATATTCCAGCCACAATTGCTGGAGGGTGACGCCCTTACGGCTGAGTTCCTTATAAATCGCTTCCATATCAGGAAGTTTGCCTTGATTGCAGATGCCTTCCCTGGAAGGAAAAAGTATTTGCTGCAACTTTGCATCATCCAGATCATCAGGCAACGGCCAGGTCAGGCCTGCCTGTTTGGACCGCCGCAGGTAATCCGTAATGGTGCTGCGGGCAATATTACAGCTGACGGCAATTTGTTTCTTGGATAAATGGTGTTCCCATTTTAATCGTAAAATTTCTCTAATTGTTCGCATGGATAACCTCGCTGCCGCCATTACCGCCTCCAGACTTTTTGTCTGAAGCTCTAATGGCTTTCTCATGATTTATCCAGCGTCACAATACTCTGCTCAAGGGGTGGCGGATTGTACCGGAATTAGGTGGCGACTTCCTCCGGAATTGGGTGGCGGAATGCAGCGGAATTGGGTGGCGACTTCAAACGGAATATGCAGTTAACACACTTGACAAGATGATATCAAGCTGCTCTTGTTTTAACATGCGATTCAATATCAGCCCAAATCATGCGCTTTGCAACACGCAGATCGTAGTCCGTTTGAAGGTTAAGCCAAGTCTCCGGGGCGACGCCAAAATATTTACCAAGGCGCAATGCGGTATCGGCAGTAATAGCACGTTTACCGTTAACTATATCGCTAATCCGCCCTGGAGGAACGTCAATATCCCTAGCCAATTGATTAATGCTTAAGCCAAGAGGTTTCAAAAACTCTTCAGCCAGTATTTCACCAGGCACGATTATGTCGAGTAATTCTTTTTTTTTATTCATTTTAGCCTCCTTAGTGATAATCTACAATTTCTACATCAAAGGCGTTTCCATCTCTCCATTTAAAACAGATACGCCACTGATCATTTATGCGAATACTGTGTTGCCCCTTACCAGCCCCTTTTAAGGATTCTAATTTATTGCCAGGCGGCACTGATAAGTCTTGCAGGTTACGCACACTATGTAAATATATAAGTTTGCGTCTGGCTTGCCGTTCAAGGGATTGAAAACGGCGAACCGAAATTTCATTTAATAACTCCTCTGTTTTTTTGCAGACAAATGACTTAATCATGGTTATTCCGTATCACGTATCGCGTAATATGTAAAGGATAAAAATATTTCTCTTGACACGCAATATCGTGGCTTCTATACTGTCTTCAAGGCAGAGGAATGTTCTTATCAACTGAATTTTACAAGTAAAACGATTAATGTCACGCGGAGGTGATGGCATGTTTGCTTTCGGCACAGACGTTAGTTCCGTTTTAGTATGGCTTGTTTGGATTGCCGTATTCATCGCATTGTTTGGCTTTAATGAGATCGGCCGCCGATTCAAATGGGCAGGTTTCGCCATGTTTGTTGTATTGCCCATCTTCCTCACCATTTTGTGGCTGACAACATTGAGTGATTCAGCTTATATGGACTGGTTCCATCTTGCCAAGGTTTACTCCTCAACTGCCGGCTGTATCGGCTTCTGGTGCATTCGACACATTTGCGGCGCAGGCAAAGACGGCAAAGAATGGAAATTAAGCGAAAAGAAATGGGCACTGTGTTTCCCGCCGCTGATTCTGGCCATCAATATCTTGGAAGCCGTTATGCGCGATTTTGAAGTTGGCGCCAATTATTCAATTCCGACAATTGAGTATATGCACAACCAGATTCAATACTATATCGGTGGTTCCTGGAATTACATGAATGCCATTGCCGGTATCCTTAACACCATCACAATCACTGGCTGGTTCGGAATCTGCATCCGGAAGAAAACGGACAAAGACGGCAGCAAGGATATGTTGTGGCCGGATATGCTCTGGTTCTGGATTATCGCTTATGACCTTTGGAACTTCGCCTATACATACAACTGCCTGCCGGGGCACTCCTGGTACTGCGGATTCGCCTTGCTGCTCGCTCCCACGCTTTGCGCATTTACAGTCGGCAAGGGTGCCTGGCTGCAGCATCGCGCCCAGACACTGGCCCTGTGGTGCATGTTCGCTCAGACCTTCCCTGCGTTCATCGATGAGGGTTCATTCTCTGTAAAATCAACCGCCAGCGCGGCAATCGCCTCGGCGGCAAAAGGAATTCCCTTGACAAAAGAGGGTTTGTACCAGGTTGCCTCGGCAACGCCTGATACGACAGCATTGTTTGTTGTAAGCTTGCTTGCTTTGCTTTCCAACATTGCCGTGTTTATCTATATGATATACAAGGTTGTGAAGACAAAGCGCAATCCCTACACCGGCGAACTTTTTACAGATCTTAATCAATACAAGGGAATTAAAGCAATGGCGGAATGAAAACGACTTTATTGCTTAAAAAAATTGGGGGGGGTGGGTTGCCCCCCCCAATTCTCCAATTACTTGTGGTTATTTTTTCCAAGGCCAGCGGCTCGGATCTCTATGCCCGATCAATTATTTCATCAGAAGTTTCTCGTATAATCCAGGAAGTATAAAATGTGCGTTATCGAAGCCGGCCTGCCCAGATAAATCATTTTTGTTCAAATAAACTTTTTTGTTTACTTCCAGCATTACTGATTTGTAACAGAATGCAGACGGTGGTGTTAAAGAATTTCTAAAAGGATGATTGAAATAAATCTTGAATCCGTTACTTCCCAGATACTCCTGTATTCGACGCAGCATGTCGTCGGCGGGTTTGCTCCAATCCTCATTATATCCAATACAAATATCAACATCGGGCGCCAGGTCAGAGGGAAAACTATGACAATCGATCAGTAGGCTGCCTCTAGTCAATTTATCCTGCAAGGCCGAAATATGTACTGTATAAGTGCAAAATATTTCCTCTTTTTCTTCCTTGGTCAATAAACGCCTGGCGCCATTGTCAGTTGCTGAATAGATGATGCCTTGTCCCTTGCCTGCCAAATTATCCCCGATTAAACGCTCCACATCACAATAGAAACGGAAATTAAGGATAGACAACCGGGGACACCCTGTCGCTTGTGTGCTCCGGAGGGCAAAACAGCAAGTCGGTGTAGAAGTCGGTGAAGCGCTTAATCGCATCTCAAAGCAAGATACTGTCATCCCATTTTAAGTTCCCCATTTTAAGTTCTGGCCCTGCGGAAAATCCGTGCTGCTATGGGGTATATTCAGAACAGTATTCTTGATGATGAATTTATTGGGCATGGCTATTCTATAGGAATTGTGGGCTTGCCTGTCAATGAAATAAAGACGGTGTGGCGGCGTGTGATAAGGAACACCTCAGAATTGCGATAAGCCGCTTCCGAAATCCATTTGATTCCGTCAAATTTCATTTGATTATCCATTCTGATGGTGTCCAATTACTCCTTTATTATCTCTTTCACCTACGAGTCCTTACCATGAGTTATACAATGTTCACCACGATTACGGAAAGAAATGTTCACCGATTCTTTCTAATGCGAGAAATACATGCTTCAATTTGAAAATATATGCCATATAAAAAATGGCACGTTATGGTTCGAAAAACAGTGCGAAAAAAACAAATATTTTATCAG
>Ga0364922_10425_pt1 | contig 21290 bp, 17 predicted proteins | sample ExccelJu500001D4_2_FD_206955 | JGI IMG/M metagenome (GOLD analysis project Ga0364922, IMG submission 206955) | Enriched cells from Trout Bog Lake Hypolimnion, Wisconsin, USA - BchlTB.June20.5000.01.D4 | ecosystem: Environmental > Aquatic > Freshwater > Lake > Hypolimnion/Profundal zone | place...
ACTCGGAGAGATTGCCGCCCGAATCTGCCGCATTGAGGGCATGGAGGCACATGCCCGTACCTGTGATGAAAGAGTACGGAAGTACGCACCGCAAGTTAAGGCTGATCTCGGTGTCCCGGTCGAAGTTTAAATCCACTCACGGCACCCAGCGGCCACTCGCCAGAATCGCTGGGTGCTCTTCTCTCTTCGGCTCACATAAATCGAGTCACCCTTTCTTACCAATATGCTGGTTTCAGAGGCGCTTGACCTATGGTTGGGTTTTGAACGTGTAGGCCCGAGTGGCGCCGCGGTTCCGGCAGTGGTCCATTTGACCTCACCTTGGTGTAGGTACCGCGTTTGGCCTGCGATGAGTTAACGGTCGTATACGTGTCGTCCGATTCCACAAATGTCGATCCACATTACTTCCGGATCGCCGACAAACCGAGCAGAGCCCCGAATCGCAGGGCCGAGCAATATTAGTCCCCACCCGATGCTTTATTGCACACTTACCGGAATCGTCATTGTGTGAGAATCGGCCCCGCTCACTGCCGTCAAAGTGAGGTTGTAGCTTCCTGCCGGTGTTCCCAGGTCAGTGTTCACTTGTGAGCTAGAAGCGGAACCTCCTCCGCAGCTCATGAGCCCGATTAGAAGCAGAAAGAGAACCGCGAGCAAGAAGCTCTTTTTGCTTTTCTTAGTTTTGGAGGACATCAATACCATCGCCGGAATTAGCAGCCCGCAAGGGAATGCGGTCCATGCAGTAGCCCTTTGTGCAGCAGAGGCGGGGTGCGGTGCGTTGGTTGTCACCGTCAAGGTGGAGATCGCAGGAGAGCTGCCAGTGAGTTGAACCGATGTTGCTGAGCAAGAAGCTTCCAGCATGGAAGTTGGGACAGCGCAGGTGAAGCTTATCGTGCCCGTAAAACCGCTGATTGGCGTCACGGCGATTTTAGTTGTGGCTGTTTGGCCCCTGTCGACGGAGATAGGTGAAGTGGGAGATGCGGGCAAGGTGAAATCAGAGATCGTTACGGTAATGGCAGACGACGAACTCCGTGCATCATTTGAATCCCCACTGTAGCTGGCCGAAAATGTGTGGGCGCCAACGCCTAGACCACTTGGTGAGAAGGTAGCGACTCCAGCGGCACTCAAGTTGGCATTACCAAGCACGGAGTTGCCATCCGAGAATGTCACAACACCGCCAGGAGCGCCTGAGATGCCACTGCTTCCTGAAACTGTCGCAGTCAAAGTTAGTTGTGCCCCGGGCAGTAAACTCGTCGTATTTGCCGCCAGCGCAGTCATTGTCAGAGCTGGGTTCACCATCAACGAGACCGTTATGGTCGCGGCGTCGTAATCTGCCAGATCAGTCGGGGTGAACGTGACTGAAAGTGTTTGTGTACCTACGCTCAGCAAGGTGCCGGCTGGCGGGTTGTAGGTAAACATACCTGGGATACTAGTGGTGGCGTCCAACTGAGTCGTGCTGAGCGGCGTGCCGTAATTGATAGGAGCTGGCATCGGCCATGATATTGCCGGCGTTGTCTTAATAGCTGCGTTTATGACGAACGACGCCCCGCTTGATGTTCCGCCTGCAGGCGCGGGATTAATCACTGTAAGACTGGCACTACCAGGAGAAGCAAGGTCGGCGACTGCAATATACACAGTCAACTGAGTGTTACTAACAAAGATGGTGGTACGGTCGGAGCCGTTCCACTGAACGACCGAGCCAGGAACAAAATTTGATCCCCAAACAGTGAGTTGTAGGTCTGGTGCGCCAGCTATGACGCTCTGTGGCGAAAGACTTCCAATCGCCGGAACCGGGTTGTTGTTGATCGAGGGATTCGTGATGCTTGAACGCAAGAAGCACAACTGGTATGGGGTGGAGCCTGCCATGGCGATGGCATTGTTATATATAAAGCCTAAGCCATCTCGTCCCCACCGCTGGATGCGCGCACTGCTTGGTACCCATCCGTCTGCAAAGGGGAGTTGGAGGCTTCCGGTCACGGCAAAGGTCGATGTGCTCGCAGACGAGATCTGGTAGGCGGTGTTCGAGTAGGTGTTCCCAAGAAGGTAGATCAACCCCGTGCCAGGCTCCGGGTAAATTGAGAAAGCATAAGTGGTTGATGGAGCCAATGCGAAAGTTCCTACTGGGGCCAGTGTGGTTGCGCCGTAAACGGAGATTCCGGAATAGAGCATCCCATTCAGGTAATGCAATTCCGGTCCACCCTCGTTCCACTGGTTGCCCATTAGTGAAAGTCCCGTCCCGCCAACGCTGAACTTATAGAGTGAAGCTGGAAATACGTCACTGCTCGTGCCATAAAGGACAGTGGAGTCTGCGCCGAACGTCATGGTTGAGACGTCGTCATAAGATGGGGTACCCGCTCCGCGCATTTGACCGTCGTCATAGATGACAACCCCCTGTTCTGGAGGTTCACCACTAGCACCCCGCGCTACTGCAATGGAATGGGGAGCACCTGGAAGTACCTTGATATCCTGAGCAAAATACGGCCCAAAGAAGTTGCTGCCCAGAGGGATCGTAAGATCCACGCGGTTCGTGTAAAGATTCCAGCGCTCAACATTGTAATTGCCATCCACTCCCACATATAGGAACTGCCCATCGTCGGATAGTGCAAGCCGGTCAGGTATGTCGGCAGACGAAATGAGCGTACCGGTCGCGCCGGAAGTGGGATCGATGGTTATAACGGAATTGGGTGCTGTGGCGTCCGTTGACGCGATCGACGCATAAAATAAACGGCGATACGGATCGTAAACCATATCTTTTGCGGAATATGGAATTGAGAGATACAGGGTTACGGTTGCTGAATTCGAAATACCTCCACCCGGGGCCGGATTGCTTATCGTGACACTATGCTCACCGTATCCCGTAAGCAATGATGCTGGCGGCGCGGCCGTCAGGGTTGTCGAGTTGACGTAAGTGGTCGCGATCGCCTGTCCATCCCACTGCACGGTAGAAGCCGGGAAATATCCGGTACCAACGACCGTAAAAACCGCGTTGGAGGCTCCGATGGGAAGGGCACCCGACGAAAGCGCCTTCAGCGTTGGCGTAGGATAACTCGCGACCGCAGTTCCACTCAGCGAAGCCGCGTGCGGACTTCCGAGGGAGTTATCGGTAATAGTCAGAAAACCGGTGCGCGTGCCTGCAAGAGCCGGCGTAAAGATCACAGAGATGGCGCACCAAGTCGAGGGGGCAAGCACTGTGCCGCAGGTGTTCGTCTGTGTAAAGTCTCCAGAGGTCGAGATATTGGAGATCAGCAACGGCTCGTTGCCAACGTTTTTATACAGGATATTCTGGCCAGGGCTCTGGCTTCCAACAACATAGGACCCCGGAAAGGTTAGCGATGTTTGGGGTAAGTATCCGAGTGGCTCCTGGCCGGCACCACTGAGTCCCACGCTCTGCGGACTAGCCACGGCATTATCGGTGAAGAGTAGCGAGCCGAGATTACTGCCATATGCGGTAGGTAAAAAGACGACTGAGACTTGGCAGCTACCAGTCGGAGGAATCGGAGCCGAGCAGTTATCGCTCTCCGAAAATGCTCCATTTACTTGGATCGAGCTGATCGAGAGTGTAGCTCCACCAGTGTTGGTAACGGTCAGGGGCATTGGCGTACCCGCAGTGCCGACCGGTTGTGGCAGAAAATTGAGCGCCGAAGTTGAAAACGATATTTCAGGCCCGGTGCCTGTGCCCGTGAGCGTTGCCTGCTGCGTCGAGCCGACAGCATCATCCGTAAAGGTGAGCGTGCCGGTGCGCGAGCGGGTTGCAGTAGGCGTAAATGTCACTGCGGCAGTACAACTCGCATTGGGCGCCAGTGTCGAACAGTTGTGCGTGACCGTAAAATCGCCGGTGGCCACAACGCTTCTGACGATCATTGAGGCATCGCCGATATTAGAGAGTGTCACCGTCTGCGGAGCGCTGGTACTGAAAAGCGGCTGATTGCCGAAGTTCAGAACATTCGTGGAAAGGCTGGCGACTGGCGCTGTTCCTTGCCCAATCAGGCCCACCGTCCCGTTGCCTGAAACGTTGGCACCGGATACGATCAGCGACTCGGAAAGACTTCCACTCGACAACGGCTGGAGAATCACGGCGATCGTGCAACTGGCGCCGATACCCAATCCGTTGGGTCTAGAGCAATTATTGGTCTGCTCAAAATCTGCGCCTATTTGCATTGGGCTGAAATGCAGCTTAGTGGAGCCGGTGTTGGTGACGGTCACCGATTGGCCTGCACTGGTGGTGTTCGTCTTCTGCGCGCCGAACGTTAAGCTGCCCGGCAACACTTCCAGGGTGGTGGTGCCCTGATACTCATAGCCCCCGATATCCAACACGCCCTTCACTACTCTCGGATCACCGCCGGCGTCTGTCGCGGGAATCGCTGCAGTCGCTGGATCCGATGCACCGATTGCCGGCGAGCCAGTGGCAACGTGAAAATCTTCGTTGGCCGGATCGGCAAAGAGCGGGTCCGCAGAGAGGTTGTGGTTTGTGCCTGTCAGGTCCGGACAGGTGTACGCCGTCCCTCCATTGCCATACACGTCGTTATAAGCAAAGTTCGCGACCGTGATCCCATAAGTCGTCGAGCTCTCACACTGAATCGCCGTTCCCCCACTGCTCGCCACAATGAGATTATTGCGAAACGTTCCATCCCACCAACTGAAAGCGGCCAGCTCTGCCGATGTGCTGCCATTCGAGTTGTAGGCAACCGTGTTGTTGCTGAAGTCGCCGGGCATGCGTCCCCAATAGACGCCGCCACCGTGATTCATCACAATCACGTTGTCGCGCACAATTGAGGAGCCTTCGTTATCAATGTTCATCCCGCCTCCCTGAGAATCCTGAGAGTAGTTGTCATGGATGAAGTTGCCCTCAATCAGGGCATTACCCGCCGCCCACATCTCAATCCCGCCGCCGTCATATCCGCCGAGGTTCCCGTAGATTTCATTGTGGAGAACCTTCGCGGTACTGGCTCCGCCGATTGCAATTCCGCCGCCGCCTACACCCCCGGGGTAGCAGCCCGCCGCCCGGTTGTTGTCGTGAATTGTGTTGTACTGAATAACCGGCGAGGAGAAATTCACGTCAATACCACCGCCCTCGCCACACCCATTGTTGGCAATTACGTTGTACTGGATGATCGGGTTGCCGTTCGATATGTCAATGCCACCGCCATACTGCGAGTTACCGTGCTGAATCGTAAAGCCTGAGAGCACGGCAGCATTGCTCTCACCGCTGCTGAAAGTGATCACCGAGCCAATATTCTGTCCATCAATGATCGTCTGCCCTGCACCGGCAACGCTGGTCAGGGTGATGTTCTTTCCTTGGAAATTGATCAGTTCCTTATAGGTTCCGGGCGAGACCAGTACGGTGTCACCACTCACTGCCGTGTTGATCGCAGACTGAATGGTCGGCTGGTCTGCAGGAACGTGGATCGTAGTCTGGGCCGAAAGGGCAAAGCTGAGAATGAGAACAGAAAAGCACACTTCTATAAGAGCACGACGAAACTGGCCGGCAGCCATAGGGACCCTCGCGACGTTTATAAAGAGGCAAAAGCAGTATAGCTGTCGAGCTCTCACTCCTGCCAGAAAAGAAAAGTGTTACGAGCAGACGAGTAAGCGTCGGGAGTTGGCTTCTTGGACGTGATCACGGGAGACCTGACGCACGCCATGTTAATGGTCGTGAGAGAGGAACCAGGTGACCCAGGGAGCATTGGGCCAATGTCAGGCTCCTCTTCGACGTGACGCCGATCCTGTTCAGAGCATGCCAGAGGTAGAAGTAACGAACTTTATTTTGAAATATGTGCAAAAAGTGTAAATTTCTGGCCGCGAGATTTGAATATATAGAATGCTCGTAGCTGGAATTGTCTGTACTCCACGGGAGTCGACGACTTGCCTGAGATTTCTTCTCCAAAATCCGTGACAACCAGCTCTGCATGACAATAGCCTTGCTGGGCCTGGACCGTGATGATAAGGTTCTCTCATATTTCATGATTTGAAAGACTTGCTGCCGTGGGGACCTTTGCTTTTCATTGGGTCTCAGATTGGCTCGTGATAAAGGTCGAATGGAAATCCTCGTCCATAAGGGTACTCACGAAATCGGTGGAACCTGTATTCAGGTCTCCTCCGGCAAGACCACAATTCTTCTCGATGTTGGACTCCCCCTCAGTGCTGATAGCCCAGTAGTCGATGTCTCTCAATTGAAAGTAGACGCCGTTCTGATCAGCCATCCCCATCAGGACCACTTCGGCCTGATGAACTGCCTTCCGTCGAACACTCCTGTGTACATGGGCAGGCTGGCAAAGAACCTCATTGATGCAACCCAGATATTTCTTGGCAAAAGTAAAAATGAGCGCGACTTCCGGCACTTCAAGGCCTGGGAGCCGTTTGAGATAGGGGAATTCAGAATTACTCCTTATCTGGTTGACCACTCCGCTGCTGATGCCTATGCCTTCCTTATCGAAGCCGAAGGCAAGCGTCTCTTTTATAGCGGGGATCTCAGGTCTCATGGCTGGAAGGGGATACTGTTCGAAAATCTGGTGAAGCGCCCCATTCCAAGAATAGACATCATGTTCCTCGAAGGAACGATGATGCATCGCAACAATGACCTTTTCACTGACGAGGAAGCGGTTGAGAAGAAAATTGTCGAAGTAATAAGTCAGCAGAAGAACATCTCGTTCATCTTGTCATCGTCACAGAACATCGACCGCATCGTTTCCGCCTGTAGAGCGTGCAAGAGAACCGGAAAGATCCTGGTCATTGATATCTATACGGCATGGGTGCTGGAGCAGGTGCAGGAGATTACCGACAATGTGCCCAGTATGGATTGGCCCGAGGTTCGAGTCTATGCCAGCCACAGTCAAGATGAGAGACTGAAGGCGGCCCCTGGATACTTCGGAGACTTCAGAAAGCGTCTCTATCTCCGTAGGGTAAAGTCTCAGGAGTTGCAGTCGAACCCTTCCGCTTTCCTGTACTTCGGCAGAGTATCCAGTTTTCGAACGATAGAGGCCTTCAAGAAAGCAGTGCAGCCGGTCAATGTTATCTATTCGCAGTGGCTGGGATACCTTGATGGCAGTCATGCCGACTACTACGGCTGCGACAAAATTTCCGCCTACAGGGAAGACCCGGAAGTGAATTTCGTCTACGCCCATACCAGCGGGCATGCTCCGGTGGAAGACTTGCAGCGGTTGGCTGCAGCTTTGAAGCCTAGAACACTGGTTCCCATTCATACCGAAGACGCAGATAGCTTCAGAAAGACCTTTGAGAACGTAATGACACTAAAGGACGGGTCTACATTCGTTCTGACTTAACAGGGAGAGTTATGGCTACGACGATAATGACAAGAAACGACAAGATCACTGACTTGCAGCAGTGCCTTAAGAACAGGGTTGAACTTGCACGACAGTGGAGAGACGAGGCCGGGCTGGAGGTACACAAGAAGCTGGCCGGAGACTTTATCTATGTTCGAATTAATGGCGCTGGATTTCGTCCGATTTCAATTAGCCCCCAAAATCCTTGCGGACGCCTCATTAAAAGTAACGGAAAGCAGCTACTGGGGACTCGCAAGATAAAAAATGCAATTAGCGCAGCGGAACGTGCTATGCCAGCAGCTCACTTCGGACCAGCCAAGGGAAAAGAAAACGCCAAGCCAGAGCACCGAATCCAAGCATCCCTGATCCATTGGGCGCTACAGCACGATTTGGCTTTTCACCATTGTTTTGATGATTTCAACCATGTCTTTGATGAACTTCTTTTTGTCACCGATGAGTTGAAGGCTGGCGATATTCGGGCAGACATAATCGCCCTTGGCCGAAAAGGGGACACCTATTTTCCGGTTTTCATTGAATTGAAGGTAGGACGTGAACTAAGCCGACTGCTTGAACAACTAGAGGCCGCCAAGGATGCAATGAGTACCGCTAAAGACGATTTTATCCAGTTTCTTTCCGCTGTTACTGGTATAGAGGAATGTATTGTATCTGAGCCAAGATTGATCCTTGTATGGCCCAGTTCGGACAGTGGTAAAGAAAGTAAGACAGTGAGAGTTGCGCGGGATAAGGGTTATATAACGGGTGAGTTTCATCCTGATGGCCGGATCTGCTTCGCTGGTGGAACAGCCCAACGGACAACTCCATAAAACAGTCTATTAGAAGCGGGGCCAGCTCAGATGCAAAGTGAACGCATGAACCTTGTGGGAAATGATTTGACCCATCGCGTGCGTGGTCATTTCAAACTGGATGTGCAGCGCGAAATCTTCGATGCCGCGGTGGAGAGCTTCGATCACGAAGACAGTCCGCTGAGACTTAAAAACTTTACCTCCGCATTAAGAGAATTGAGCCGCATCTGGCTCGAACAACTTGCTCCGAAGGAGAAGATCAGAGCGTGCGAATGGTCCGAGCAAAGCACGGATCTCCGCGAGGAGGATGGTGTTACGCGGGCGCAGCGCGCCAAGTATGCCGTGCAGGGAGAACTCCATGATGACGTCTTGGAATACCTTCAAATAGACGTACAGAACACGGTGAAGGAATACCTGGCATTAATAGACGAGTTGAGCAATTACGGACGTTTCGATACTCCAGCAAAGACCGCAGAATTGGAAGCCATACGTGCTCTTGAAACCTTCGACCAGCTTTTAGAACTCATCCAAGAACGACACGCCAGTCTACTGTCGAGTGTGGCTGTTGCTGCACTCGATGCTGCCAGCCTCGACTGCGAGCCGTACGACGAGGTCGATCGCGCGTTGTTTGTCGAGCTCGGTGAAGAGCTTGATCGGCCTTCAACGCATGTCACGTCAGATGACTTAAAGCTCGATAGTCTGTCAATTCTATCCCTTGCTCCAGATCGGATTCTTTATCAGGGAAGAGGGAGAGTCTATGCGAGATTGCAGTACGGGCCGGTTTCAGTTGTGGCATTGGACATAGACGAGCCAGTTCACGACATTTACCCCTTCGAATGCAATTTTGAATCCAGCACGGGAGATTTGTATCCTACTTTCGTTCGGGGGTCGATGAAGATTGATACAGGTCAAGACTAGACCTAGTTGCTTCTAAAATGCCTGTGTCGAACGACTCCGACTTTTCACGCGCATCGTTTAGATCACTCAATCAGCTGTATCGGTGAGCACTTAGCGGAGATGCCGAGTGCAAAATTCTAGTGTTGTGACCTAGCAGATTTCGAGCAGGTTCTTCCTTTCTGGCAACGACAGTTAGTGAGGTATTGGTGTTGGCTGAACCATTGGCTGCGGGGCACTAAGGCAATCTGCCCACTGGATAGATACCCGCCGAGGAGAAGATTGAGAATCCTTGCCCTGTCTGATACCCACAACCTCCACCGCTCCATCACTGTTCCGATGGAGGGCGATCTCCTCATACACGCTGGTGATTTTTCGTTCTTCTTTGAAGATATGCCCGCCATTCGCGATTTCAACGCGTGGCTGGGCGAACTGCGTTTCCGGCACAAGATTGTGGTGCCGGGTAACCATGAGCGGATTATGTACGAGCACCCAGAATTGCGCCGCCTCATTACCAATGCAACGCTACTCGTCAACGATGCCGTGACTATTAGGGGCGTGAGGCTCTGGGGCTCTCCTGTCACCTGCGATGATGAAGCATTTGGTTGCTCCAGTGCGGAGGAACGGCGAGCGCTCTACGAGTCCATACCGGAGGGCACGGATATTGTCATTACCCACGGTCCGCCTTATGGAGTGTGCGACGAAGAGTTCCGGGCCAAAGGTATCCACCGGGGCTGCCCTGAGCTACTCGCCGCTATTCAGAGGACAAAACCACAAGTTCACATCTTCGGGCACGTCCACGCCAGCCGGGGCGCAAAGCGCATTGGCGAAACGACCTTCATTAACGCGGCAATGCTTGGGTGGTCAGGCGACCTGGAGAACAAACCAATTTCGTTTGAATTCCCGTTGGGAAGATAGGAAGTCGGGAAACTAGGGGTTCACAAGTTCTAAGCCTTGAAAAACGGGTGGCGCCCCAAGGAGCGGACAGCTCTTCACCCTTCTGAATTCCAACCGAGCTTTGATGACGCTCGCTCTTACGGTGCGCTTCCTCCAGCGTTCTTGAATGGGAGGTCGTCTCGAAGTCGCACGCGACAAGGCCGAAGCCTCCTGTTGGCAGATCGCCACTTTCCCTGCGTGCGTGCCGAAGTAAGCAGAATGTCCTCAGTTTACCGTGAATGCGCCCTCCAAACTGTAAGTCTGTCAGTCGGGTTTAGTGTGTATCAGCTTAGCCATTCCAGTATTCATGACAGCCCTCCCGTCTTACGGACATAGAACTAGGCGCCACCGTGTTCAAGTTTGTGGGCAATTGAAAGATTACTCTGACGCGTTCTGTGAACACGCTGGCCGTAACTAACTTAGCGAATCCCGGGCCGTTGTAAAAACTATTGAAGATAAGCAATCCATATGGACCCTCTTCGGCACATGCCAGTGACTCCGGACCGTCGATGACGACGATCTGATCTGATTCGGACTTCTGGACCGCGTCAGTGTAGTACCACACGGAGGAACCATGAACGCTCTGAGAAGGAGAAATGCCCGCGGGTAGGCTTGCGAGCCCGCCCGCGGGCTCGCAAGCATTAACTCACTTGAATTATGACCAGCAAGGCACGGCGGAATTCTCATCTATGCTGCGGCGGGGAGAGGAACGTAAGTGCTTCACACTCATCAAGGTAAGCAATATTCCGAACATTTTAGCCCAATCACGGTCGCGCTAACCGTTCTGCCCCAAAACCAAAAAACAGATGGCAATTCAGTTGCAAATGAATGAGTGCACAACTTCTATGTGAGGTGCGCGAGGGGGGGCAATGGTTGCAAAAGTGAAAGCTGATCTGCTGATTGTGGGTATGGGCGCCGCAGCCGAGATGTGCGCGCTCTATGCACATGACTGCAACCCAGACCTGAAAATCCTGATCGCGACAAAAGCGCTCAGAGGCAAGGGCGGGTGCAGTCGCATGGTGCAGGGAGGCTTCAACGTAGTTCTCAACACAGCCGACTCGCACGAGAAGCACTTGATGGATACGCTCAAGGGCGGCCAGTACATCAACAATCAGGAGCTGGCGAAGACACTGGTAGAGCAAGCGACACCCACCATAAAAGAAATGGAAACCAAGTTCGGCTGCTTCTTTGATCGCAATCCGGACGGAAGCATTCATCAGAAGCCATTTGCTGGGCAGTCCTACGATCGCACCGTGCACAAAGGCGACCTGACCGGCATTGAAATGATCAGCCGACTGACCGAGCAGGTCATGAAGCGCGGGATTCCGGTGATGGAAGAAACACGGGCAGTGGAGTTACTACTGGACGATTCGGGCCAGATGGTGACTGGCGCGCTCTTGTTCAACATGCGAAGCAGCGAATTCGTCGTAGTCGAGGCGGCGGCCACACTGGTAGCTACCGGAGGTGGTCCGACACACTACAGATTCCATGCGCCTGGACCGGAAAAGTCTGCTGACGGCATAGCCATGCTTTACCGCGCCGGCGCAGAGATGAAGGACATGGAGATGTTGCAGTTTCACCCGACGGGATTGATCGTGCCAAGCAGTGTTGTCGCGGGCGCGCTCCTCGAGGAGGGACTTCGCGGCTCTGGCGCTCACCTTTACAACGGCTTAGGCGAGCGCTTCATGTTGAAGTACGCCCCCGAAGTAGGCGAGCGGGCCACGCGCGATGTTGTCAGCCGCTGCTCGTACCTGGAGATGATCGCAGGGCGTGGCTGTCCAGAGGGTGGCGTGCACATAGACGCCTCGCATCTTGGCGCCGACTTCGTGTTGAAGAATTTCCCCGGAATGGCAGAGCGATGTGCGCAGTTTGGCTATGACCTAGCGCGCCGCCCGGTTCCAGTTTCGCCCACGGCACACTTCTTTATGGGTGGAGCAGTCATCGACACCTCTTGTCAGTCGACCTTGGAAAAACTATTTGTTGCCGGCGAGGATGCCGGGGGGGTACACGGAGCGAATCGGCTCGGCGGCAATGGCATCTGCGACTCCTCGGTCTATGGCAGGCAGGCAGGCAAAGCCATTGGGAAATTCCTTTCGAACGGTAATCGAACGACCAAGGAGGCAAGGCCCGGCATGGCGGAGGAGATCATCGCGCGCTTGATGAAGCCATTGGGGCGGTCGAGCGGCGCAGATCCTTTCGAAGTTCGTAAGCAGGTTCAGGAACTCAACTGGAAAAAGGTCGGCGTTGCGAGACAAGAATCCGATCTCACTGAAGCGCTAAGTGAGATCGCGTCTCTACGGAAGTGTGTCGACACGCTGAAAGTCACGGGCTCGCTTTCTTACAACATGATGTACAACAACTCGCTCGACATTCTGAACATGCTTGACGCCTCTGAATTGATCGCGACCTCAGCTCGAGAACGCCAGGAAACGAGGGGCGCTCACTTCCGGCAGGATTTTCCCACTCAGCGTGACGACTATGGCCTTTTTAATATCCACTTGCGTCGCGGTGCCGATGGTCATCCGCAGGTCGAAAAAAAGCCAGTGGCATTCACCTACAAGTCGGTCGAAGAATGCCAGAAATACAAGAAATGACTGCGTGCCTGGATATGGAGTTGTACCGGACCGCAACTGATCAAAGGGAGAACATATGAACAACATGACAATCGAATACCGAAAGCCATTGAAGTGGGGAGAACTTGATCCCCACCGAAGAGAGAACACCAGAATCGGCATGTGGGCATGGCTTTTGCAACGGATTTCTGCACTGGCAATTGTTGTGTTCTTAGCTCTCCACATCGTTCTAACGTACAAGCTCCTTGTTCAGTTGCTGCTGCTTTTGACTGTCACGTTCCATGCTGCTTTGGGATTGCGAGTCATTCTGCTCGACTTCAACCTGGTAAACGTGAAGTATCAGCGGGCTTTGGTCTGGGGCCTGATAGCTCTGGGATTCGTGGTGATGCTGACCATCTGGTTCTCTATTTACTAGCGGCATTTATTTACGGCAGAGCTGGTCTTTTAACGGCCAGTGGTTGAGGGCGGAAGGCGTTATGACGCAGGAAAAAACTAAAAGAGAAGTCAAAATTTTTCGATACGACCCGGAGAACCCGGACGGCGGCCATTTCGACAGCTTCGTTCTGGAGATTCCGGACGAAGCCACGACGACGATCCTAGACGTCTTGCTGCGACTGCAGCGCGAACAGGACCCGAGCATCGCATTCCGGTTTGCGTGCCGGGTGAACATGTGTGGCTCCTGCGCGATGGTTGTCAATGGCAGCGAGGCGCTAGCCTGCAAAACCAACGTTTCGCACATTCCGCCGGGAGAAATAACTCTCAGGCCGCTCAACCACTTCCCTGTGATTCGCGACTTGGTTGTGGACATGGAGCCATTCTTCAAAAAATACGAAGAAATGCTGCCCTTCTATGAGCCCAAGGAAGACTATTCGGAACCGGCGCTGATCCGGCCCGATTCACAAGAGCGAGAAGACATTGGTCTGGCAACGGAGTGCATAGCCTGCGGGTGCTGCGTCTCCAGTTGCACGATGGCCCACTACCATGCTGAATACGCAGGCCCCGCAGCTCTAAACCGGGCATTTACGCTGCTGGCAGACAGCCGCGACGGGTTGTTTCAACCCCGGCTCGAGAGGGCATTGGAATCCTGCTATAACTGCCGCACCGAATTCAACTGCACAGAAGTATGCCCCAAGGACATCAGTGGAACGCGGGCCATCAAGTATATCCAGCGTCTGGCCCTCAAGCATCGTACGCCTGAGCCCGAACCTGCAAGGGTAGTTGTGCCTGAGGCACCGCCATTGTTGGTGGCTGCACTTGATCGCCGCACTTTCCTGAGGCAGTTGGGTGTGGGTGTTGTCGGCGTCGCATCGGCGCTGGTTGTGGGTTCCATCGCCACTGCTACGACGGTAGGTCCAACACTGGCCAAAGCGTCTAAGCAGTGGGTTCCCGTGAGTGCCCTGGAGAACATCAAGGCCGGCGATGTCACCACCGTGATGATGAATTACGAGACGAAGAACCGCTTGTACACGCAGCAGTTCTCCGTGCCCGTCATGGTATCGCGCACCGGAAGCGACATCGTTTGCTTCAATTCCAGTTGTACGCATCTGGGCTGTGTCGTGAAGTGGGAAGCACTCTCTGGTAGGTTCCACTGTGCCTGTCATGGCGGCAACTTTGACCGTGAGGGAAGTGTAATTGCAGGTCCGCCACCAAGACCGCTGGACCGTTACGCATTCAAGGTGGATTCAGGCCACCTGTTCGTGGAGGTTGGCTAAATGTCCCGTGAGAACTTCCTTGAACGTATTGGTTGGAGTAAGTACTTGCGCCCGTTCCTTTACAAAGAGCTGCCGGCGCGGACCGGATGGGCGGCGACCCTGGGAAGCCTATGTGCGCTCGTGTTCGGCGTCATGGTTGTTACAGGAATCTTTCTCGCCATGTACTACAATCCTTCGCCGGAGAAGGCGTACCAGTCTATCGACTACATCATGAAGGATGTGCCGATGGGTTCGATGCTTCGCGGCATCCATCACTGGGGCGCGGGCGCGATGGTTTTGCTGGTGTTCATTCACCTCCTGACCAATTTCTTCTCGGGTACCTTCAAAGCGCCTCGAGAGGCCACTTGGATCATTGGAGTCCTGCTGTTTCTGGTGACTCTGGGACTGGGGTTCACCGGCTATCTTCTGCCTTGGGACATGAAGGCGTTCTGGGCCACCACTGTGAGCGCCAATATTCCCAGAGATGTTCCGGTCATCGGAGATTTCATTGCCCGCACAATCCGCGGCGGGGAAGCTGTTTCGGGTCTCACTCTGACCCGGTTCTATGCCATCCACATGTTGTTGTTGCCGGCGCTGCTGGCGATTTTCACTGTGGCCCATATCTATCTGGTGCGAATCCATGGGTTGGCCGAACCGGAATCAGAAACTGAGTCCGCCTCGACACAGGAAGAGCCGTTATATCGCTTCTATCCCGAGCACGCGTTCCGAAGCGCTCTAGCATTCACTGTTGTGTTCCTCGTGATCCTGGCGTTGGCCTATTTTGGCAAGGTGTCGCGGGAAGAGATAGCGGGCACCTTCAACGAATCGTATTTGCCAAGGCCAGAGTGGTATTTCATGTGGCTCTTCCAGATGCTGACTTACTTCTCCGGAGCATGGGAAGTTGTTGGCAGTCTTGCCCTTCCTACCATAGGGATCACGCTCCTGTTCGCCGTTCCTTTCCTGGGGAGAGGCCGGCGCAGTCAGGCGGCGCACCGGCCACTCGCTGTCGGTGCGGGCGTGAGTTGCATCGTCGCTATCGTCTATCTCACACTCACGGGCTTTGCAGGGGTCACACCCTATGGCCAGACCGTTCCCGTGCCGGCTCGCCAACTCACGGTCAGCGAACGCCGCGGCCTCTTCCTTTTCACCGATCGGGACTGTGCGTATTGTCACCAGATCAGCGGCCAAGGTGGTCATCGCACCGGCCCAGATATGGCTAACAGTGCTGCCAAGCACAGGAGCAAGGATTACCTGGCCAAGTACATCAAGAACCCTCAGGCGGTTAGCAGGACCTCAATCATGCCAAAGTACGAACTTTCCGATGCCGATCTTCAGTCGCTTGCCGAATTTGTACTGGCGCTGGATTTCAGTAAGTACCCAAAGAAAATTCTGCAACGGCAGGAAATTTTGCAGAGCGACCCAATCCACACAAATGCAATAGCTGCCGGAGATTTGGATAGCAAAAGGAGACAGTGACAATCATGAAAGAAGCAGTGGAAATGGCAACCAATTTTGATTACGGAATAGTGGAAGAGGCGGCCAAACAGACTTACATACGGGCCCTTTGCGACCTGCCGCCAGACGTCCGCGAAGCGCTCAAGAAAGCCTATGCCCGGGAAAAGCAACCCAATGCGCGAGCCGCATTCGATGCCATCTTCAAGACCATCGAGATTGCCGACCGGGAAAAGACTCTCATCTGTCAGGACACGGGTCTGCCAATCTATAAGCTCAAGATCGGCTCGAGATTTCCTTGGAACGGCTATGAGATCAAGAAACGGCTTACCGAAGGGGCAAAACGTGCGACCTTGGAGTTTCCCTTTCGCGGCAGCTCCACCCATCCACTCACCCGAGTAAACCCGCAAACTTCTGTGGGAGTCGGCCTGCCTGTGATCTATTACGACTTCACCGGCGACACTGACACGCTGGACATCCTGATGGCGCCCAAGGGTTCGGGCTCGGAAAACATGAGCACGATGCACATGTTCTACCCGTCTCATGGCGTGAAGGCGCTCAAGAAATTTGTGGTGGATGCAGTCATCGATAGTGGTGGGAATCCCTGTCCTCCCGGCATCATCGGCGTTGGCATCGGTGGCACCGCCGATCTGGTCTCAAAACTAGCCAAAGACGCAATCCTGCGTCCAGTAGGGCAGCGCAACCCCGATCCGGAGATTGCCAAGATGGAAGCGGAACTCGAAGACGCCATCAATGCGACCGGACGCGGCCCCATGGGGTTGGGCGGAGATGTATCAACTCTGGCGGTTCACATTGAGATGGCTTACACACATATCACCCAAAATCCGGTTGCCGTTAACACTCAATGCTGGCCTGCAAGGCGCTCACGAGCAATCATTCATCCCGACGGCAGCGTCGAGTACGGTTACTGAGAGGAGATCACCATGGCGGAATATCATCTGAAATCTCCGTTTACTGAAGCCGAGATCCGGCAACTGCGTGTCGGAGATGTCGTCTACTTCGACGGATTACTGTTCGGAATTCGCGACCTCACGCAAATCTATATGTTCGACCAGAACCACGAGCCACCCGTAAGTTTGGCTGGTGCGCCTTGCATCCACACCGCGCCGAGCCTCCGCAAGGTCGGGGACAAGTGGGAGAAAATCTGCGTCGGGACCACCACCAGCACACGCATGGACAGATTTACGCCGCCTCTAATCGAGAAGTATGGAGTGCGAGCAATCATCGGCAAAGGCGGCTTGTACCAAGAGAGTCTTGACGCCATGCAGAAGTTCGGTGCTGTCTACCTGGCGATCACCGGCGGCTCGGCTGCTCTTGAAACCAAAAACATCGAAGAAGTCGAAGCGGTGTACTGGGAACATCTTCACCCTGAGGCGTTGTATCAATTTCGGGTGAAAGATTTCGGCCCGCTCACCGTGGCCATGGACAGCCATGGCCGTCACCTCTACGAAGAGGTGAAGGCCGAAGCAGTCAAGCGGCTTCCCGATATCTACAAGCGACTAGGCGTTTAATACGTTGTTCCGTCCCGGCAAAGCGGCGCAGGCCGCCGCCGGGAAGGCGGGCCCCTGTTCATATGGCTTCACCGAAAGTTGTGGAGGAAGTAGCGTATGGCAAAAGGATGGTCGCACTTGTCGGTTCCGCTCCCTATCAGGGTAGTCGGATTACTCATTGTTGGTCTTAGTCTTGGGCTGGCATTTCCAAAGGACGCACTCGTCAAAAATCTTTACACCAGTGGTACCTACTTTCCGCGAACGATCGTGACGTTCGCCGCACTTTTTATTTTTTTCCTGTTAGCCGCAGCGACGGCCAAACTCATCCTCTTCCATAAAGATCGGGCAGGCAAAATGTTTAGCCTGATCCTGACAATATATATTTCGATGGGCGCGATATCGCTGTTGTACACGACCGCTTGGCTTGCGGTACTGTCGGACGTGCCGTTCTCGCTGCCGGGACAAAAGTCCGCCGGGGCAGGCGCTTGGGTGATGCAAGTTGGACACACCTTCACCCACGTGCTCTCGCAACAGCCTCTACTACAAGCATTGGTTGGGGCGATGCTGATCGGTTGGACCTGCGCCAGTATCTCTTCTCTGCTCCCCGTCGCGTATGGTTTCATCAGTGCGGGCGACATGATCCTGAAGTTCTTCAAAAAGCTGCTCTGGTACTACCCCATCATGATCGGCTGCCTGGCAATCGGTATCCCGATGAAGTTCGGCTTAAAGGGCGTCGCTCTGTATGGAAAGGGTGTCCTCTGGGTCATGATTGTTACCTGCGTCTGGGTGGTCCTCATGATCATTACTGCCAGGATCTTCACTAAGAGAACCTGGAAGCAGATTCTTTCCTACTACGGCGCGGTGTGGCCCACCGGGTTCGGGACCGGCGGTTCTTACGACACGCTGGCAATCAACATCATCTCGGCGGAGCAAGATCTTGGTCTTGACGAGGATGTCGCCGAGGTCTCGATTGTGTTCGGCACGGTTCTCAATAAAAACTGCAGCACCATGTCGGTCTTGATCGTAACCATCATCGCCGCCAAGATGCTCGGTATCCCGATCTCGATGTCCGAGATACTCATGCTGATTCCGCCGGTGATAATTCTGGGATTGGAATCGCCTGGGATACCGGGAGGAGCCGGTTTCTTTATGGCACCGATCATAGCGGTCGTGCTGAATGTCCCCGATGAAGCTGTATGGATCACGACCTTCGTGTCTCTTTTTAGCGGGTTGATACCCATGTTCAGTACCGCTGGGAACACAACGGATGATGGGATGGTGGGAGCTCTGTTGCAGGATTGTTTCCCGCGTCTGATTGGTAGAACCAAAGACGTTGTCCCTGCAAGAGCCGCACACGCGTGATATTAAAGGAGGCAGTCGAACATGCGTAGGATTCTAGGAATAATACTGGCATTGGTTGGCTCCTGGATGCTTGTGTCACCCCAGGCGTTGCTGGGGCTCGCGCAACTCAAGTGGATGTACAAGTACGCGTTTCCCGGCGAGGTTCTTATCGGCATCGTCATCATTGCAATTGGCTTCAAGTTGATGGATTTGAAAGCACCAAAAGTGGGGAAGCCCAGTCACTGACATTACTGGTATGGCAAGGGTAGTGGCCTCTGGCTCTGTTTCTCCGGAGGCACTTCCGGTCTTTTCTTTATCGACAATTGAAGTCTTGATGGTTCTTTGAATATTTATACGTCATGGGCACAGAGTGCGAGCGGTGGAGAGTCTAATATGGCGTTACTTGGTCCGAAGCAGGCTAAAGAGATTGCAGAAGTTGCTCGCCGCGTTAAGCCGATGGAGAATTTCTACCCGGGGCCGCCGCCGATTCCTAGCGAACTTGCTGGAACCTGTGAGCTAATTCCCGCAGTTGACGTCGAAGCTGGCTCCTGGCAAAACTTCACGCTTTCGTATACTGCCGGACTGTACGGCATGGACGATACCGCCAGTCTCAAGATCGTCTTCCGCTTCGCTTCGGATCAAACCGCTCTCCAAACAACCGATCCTAAGGCACCTGGATATCTCACAGCCGAAGCGTCTAATGGCGCAACTTTGAGTTGCCGCTTCGACTACAAGCAAAACGTCAGGCCCTGGGACCGCACGGTGCATATCAAAGTGGTGAGGGGCTGTATGGCTGCGGGCGAAACAATCGTCATAAGGTTGGGCGACACCCGCTTTGGGTCTCCCGGAATGCGGATGCAAACATTCGCAGACCCGATATATGAGTTTAGAGTGTTGGCTGATCCCATCGCCTGCTATCACTTTGTACGCCTGGTGGAGGAGCCAACAATTGCCATATTGCCCGGACCCAGAGTAAGAGCGCAGGTCGTCGTACCGTCCTGTCGGCAAACCGGCGATCTGTTCCGGTTGTGTTTTAAGACTGAGGATAGATGGGGTAACCCAAGCGGAAAAGATGAAGCGCGATTCACCCTGTCAGCAAATCTTCCAATAGCTGGACTGCCGCACGAAGTTGTCCTTCGCGATAGCGAGGCAACTGCAGTCATAGAAGGCTTGCGATGTGACGCACCCGGCGATTTACTTATCACGATATCGAATCCGGAGAGCGGGATTACAAGTGTCTCGAATCCGATATGTCTGACGGCTGAAGCCATTAAGCTCCGCCCTTACTGGGCCGATCTACATGGCCAAAGCGGCGAGACGATTGGTACTGGCACAGCCACGGACTACTTTACATTTGCACGCGACAAGGCTTTCCTGGACGTGAGTGGCCATCAGGGCAACGACTTCCAAATCACGCAGGAGTTCTGGGCAGAGTTGGGGCAACTCTCCGCACGATTCAATGTCCCGGGGCAGTTCGTAACGATGCCCGGATACGAGTGGTCTGGCAATACCTCGTTGGGCGGCGACCGAAACGTCTATTACAGTAGCGACGACCGCCCGATTCGACGATCCTCACATGCCCTTGTCCCCGACCAATCCGATCTGGAGACGGATTGCCGGACCGCATCCGAGCTATTTGCCGCGCTCGCCAGAGATCGTGAAGATGCCTTGGTGATTGCTCATTGTGGCGGGCGCTACGCAAATCTGGCCGTCGCGCATGACCCGAGCTTCGAAACATCCGTCGAGATCCATTCCAGTTGGGGCACTTTCGAGTGGCTGCTGCATGACGCCTTTGACCTTGGACTCAGGGTCGGCATCGTTGCAGGAAGCGATGACCACAAAGCGCGTCCTGGAGCGTCCTGGCCAGGCGCGTCGATGTTCGGTGCCCTGGGAGGACTGACATGTCTACTCATGCCCGAGCTGACCAGGGAAGCGACATTCGCCTGCCTCCGCGACCGACATCACTACGCTGGCACGGGCAACCGGTTGCACCTGGACGTCAAGGCAATCTTCCAGCAACCCATCGTGCGATTCTCAAGTGACCCTGCTCAGGGACGCAGCAGTAGACAGCTCACTAAAAGCGCGATGATGGGAGACATCATCAGTTCTCCGGAGACGGAATTCTTACTACAGGTCGAGGCAGCTAGCGCATCCCCCATCGAGTCGCTGGATGTCTTCAACGGCAAGCGGCTCGTTTCGTCCTGGCGTCCTTATGGGCAGAGGGAATTGGGGCGGCGCATTCGCGTCATCTGGAGCGGGGCCGAATATCGCGGTCGCTTCCGTATGAGTACGTGGGACGGCGTCGCAAAGCTGGTCGGCAATGCTTTTACGACCGCGTCTCCCATCAACTTCTTCAACCCTGATAAACGACTTCGGATGATAAGCAGCCAGGAGTTGGCATGGCAATCGGTGACCACTGGCAATTTCGCTGGACTCGAGGCGGTGCTAGAGGATGCCGGAACTGGCAGCTTGATGGTGGAGACTACTTCTGGACGCCTGGAGTTGCCGGTAGACGAAATCGGGTTGGAGGGCAGGTTTATCAATCTGGGAGCGCTCGAAAAGCGCATCACGGCCTACCGCCTTCCCGACCGTAACGATTGCTTCAGGGCGAGCGTAAAGCAAATGATTTCGTTAGAACTAGGCGCCGACAATCCGATTTACATTCGGCTCACTACCGAAGATGGTCATCGTACCTGGTCGAGTCCAATCTATGTGGTTCCCGATCCCGAACTTTGAACGTTGTCGAGCGATCAACGCGCTCCATAGAAACAAACGATTTGTATTTTTATCCGGCGGACGCAAAGGCTGCGGCAGT
>Ga0364922_10427_pt1 | contig 21259 bp, 3 predicted proteins | sample ExccelJu500001D4_2_FD_206955 | JGI IMG/M metagenome (GOLD analysis project Ga0364922, IMG submission 206955) | Enriched cells from Trout Bog Lake Hypolimnion, Wisconsin, USA - BchlTB.June20.5000.01.D4 | ecosystem: Environmental > Aquatic > Freshwater > Lake > Hypolimnion/Profundal zone | place...
CATAATAATGATATTATTTCTATCCACGTTAACCAAGGCTCAGGTTCCAGGCAGCTACGAGTTCTCACTTCGTAACGATGTACAAATTAGTCCGACAGTTTTTCAATTTGATATTTACTTATTAAATAAAGATGTAAATAACACCTTTGAGTTGGCCCTCTATCAGGCTGGGATTTTAGTTAATCCTGCAATTTCTAATGGAGGTACTATTACGGCAAGCATTGTGTCCGGTTCATCTCAATTAGTTGCTTTGCAACAACCTACGGAAATCTCATTTTTATCTTCATCGAACTGTATAAGGCTTCCAGATCCCGGCATTGCACCTCATGGCTATGGAACCATTATTCCGACCACGTCTCCCGGCGTGAGAATAGCTACGATACAACTTACCAATACCGTTGCCTTTGCACAAGACGCACCTAATCTTTCTTTTAATTTTACAACAAACCCTTATAATACTTATGTTTTTGCATACAATCAGACTTCTCCCTATTTAGACGTGAATCTGACAAATTCAATATACTTTACTACATCTTACCTCACAAATAGGGTTTTAAACGGACATCCTCTTCCCTTAACTATTTCCGGAGTAACAGCCAAAAATAAAAGTTATGATGGAACGACATCTGCTGTTTTGAATACATCAGGTGCTGCCCTTGTGGGTGTTGTAGGTTCGGATGTTGTTAACCTGATTTCATCTGGAGCTGTCGGCACATTTGCAGACAAGAACATAGGTACATCCAAAACTGTTACAACTTCAGGATTCACGATAGGAGGGGCTAATGCATGGAATTATACTCTGATACAGCCTACAACTACGGCTAATATTACGACTGCTGCATTGTCAGTTACTGGAGTAACTGCCAATAATAAAGTTTATGACGGAACAACTGCCGCGACTTTGAATACGGAAAGCGCAGCCTTGGTAGGTGTTTTTGGAACAGATGCAGTTAACTTAATTTCTTCTGGAGCCGCTGGAGCCTTTGTGAATAAAAATACAGGGACAGCCAAGGCAGTGACAACAACAGGTTTCACAATAAGTGGCGCAGATGCCGGAAATTATACTTTAACACAACCTTCATTAACAGCCAATATCACTGCTGCCGGTCTGACGGTTTCAGGTGTAACAGCTAATAAAGTATATGATGGCACAACTGCTGCAATTTTAAATACCAGTAATGCAATCTTAGTGGGTATAATGGGAACAGATGTTGTTAACCTGGTTTCAACAGGAGCTACTGGAACATTTGCAGATAAGAATGTCGGCATTGCTAAATTAGTTTCAACAACAGGTTTTACATTAAGCGGAGCGGATGCAGGAAATTATATTTTGACTCAGCCATCATTATCAGCCAATATCAGTGCTAAAGCATTAGCCATCACAGCTAATGATCTTTCAAAATGCTTTGGATCAACAATTATTTTTACAGGCACTGAATTTACAACTACAGGTTTGGTAGCAGGCGATGCAGTGACCAGTGTTACAATTACAAGTGCCGGAGCAACGGCAGCAGCTACTGTCGCTACATATAGTATTATCCTGGATTTTGCAGTTGGTACGAATCTCACTAATTATATAATTACTTATATTAATGGTACTTTAACCGTAACTGCACCTCCGGCCAATGCAGGACCCAATCAATCCATCTATCCAACTTTCAGTGCGACACTGACAGCCACAGGAGGAGTTAATTATAAATGGAATACCGGAGCCAGTACACAGTCCATCACCGTTTCTCCCAGGGTGACCACCACTTACACGGTGACGGTCAGCAGCGCTGCATCCTGTACAAACGCTGATTTTGTGGTAGTGACCCTGTTAACTCCACAGGCTATTACCAGTATCAACAGCGGTTCATGGGGAACAGCCGGTACCTGGGATCTCAACAGGATTCCAAATTCCGGAGATAATGTGGTGATCGCACCGAATAATACAGTAACAATGGGCAGCGGTCTCTCCTGGTCATGTTTTAGCTTAACGGTCAGCGCAAAGGGCGGAATAAACAGTTCTGCCAACACCCTTACTCTCCATGGCAACCTTGTTAACAACGGCAGTATCAATACGAATAACCTGAGCGTTAATTTTGCCGGTATTGACACCCTGAGTGGTTCAGCTACGACCAACATTAAAAACATAGTCATTACCGGTTCATTAACCGCTACTAATTTCAATGTGGCAGGCAACTGGACTAATAATGGTGTATTCACTCACAATAGCGGCGGAACCGTTACTTTTAACGGAAGCATTCCTGCCAATCAAACCGGTGGTTCTTACTACGGCGGTTCGTCAGCCAGTAACTTCTATAATGTCAACATTACCGGCGGCTGCGGTCTGACCATTAATTCAGGCGCCATTATGAATATAGCCCAAAACCTCAGGGTGTATGCTACCGGCAGTAGCGCCATAGGACAACTTGTCCTGCAGGACAATACGGCTTCGTTAAATGTGGCTAATTATATCTGGATACAGAATTATATTGCGGACAATAACTGGCATATGCTGTCAGCTCCATTTAGTCCGATTACAGCCGCTCCTTACCTGACGGGTTATTATGTGACCAGATTTGATGAGCCGACCAATGCCTACGTCTATCTGAAAGCTTTGGATACACTGAAACAAGGAAAAGGGTATATGGTTAAAGTCAGCAGTTCAATCACAGCGCCTGCTACGATCACCTTCAGCGGTAAAAATTCCAGCTTATTAAATAACGGAAGTATCACTTCTCCGGTGGTCAACAGCGGTTCAGGATATGGATTTAACATGGTCGGCAATCCTTATCCCTGTGCAATTGACTGGGGTTATGATCCGACTGATGCCACTCACAGTACCAATGGATGGAATTGTTCCAATATTACTCCAACTATTCAATACTGGAACGGCACCGGCTTTGTAACCTATAATTCTTATACCGGCGCAAGTACAGGAGGTACAAGATATATTCCGCCTATGCAGGGGGTATATGTTCAGGTTAATGGCTCAGCAACAGGTCAATGGGGTATGGATAACAGGGTACGTATTGCTTACAACCAGTCATTCATGAAAGGGGAAGAAAACAATTCAGTATCCAATCAGCTTAACCTCACCCTGTCCGGTAACGGGTTGAGTGATGAAGGCATCATCGCATTCAGGCAGGATGCTACCAACGGGTTCGATAACCTGTATGATGCATATAAGTTGTTCAGTCCTGATGTGAACACTCCGCAGATCAATACTAAAACACTGGATAATACAAACAGTCAGCTGGCTGTTAACTATCTGCCTGCTGCTTCTATCAGCAAAACAACTGTTCCGCTGCAGGTGACTGTCGGAGCGCCCGGAACCTATGTGATCTCAGCAGCTAACACAGCCAGCTTTGATCCGTCGGTCATCATTACCCTGGAAGACCTGAAGACTAAAACGCTCACTAACCTGAGCAGTTCAAGCTATTCTTTCTCTTCCGATACGGTAAGCAATGACAGCCGCTTCCTGGTTCACTTCGGACCTGTGCCTACTTCGGTCAATGACATGAATAATAACAATGTGATCAACGTTTATTCAGATCACAGCCAGATCGTCATTCAGAATGGTTCTTCGTTAACAGATAAAGGTTCTGTCATGATCTATGATATCCTGGGCAAGGAAATTGTCAACAGGGACATTGAACCTAATACAGTGACAAGAATTGATATGAATAATGATGCGCAGGCGATCTATTATGTGAAAGTAATTGCAAACAATCAGACAATAACAAGGAAAGTTTGTTTAAACAAATAAGTTTGAAGTAATAGGTGAATTTTTGTAAGCTATAAACTACATAAAATCATGAAAAAAAATGGCTGTCTGATTTTAACTTTTAGAGCGATATTGATACTTTGTTTTACAGTTTACAATTTGTTTGAGTCTTTATGTTATCTTAATGAGAACTTAATTCAATTTTAATTTCAATGGGTTTTCTGCAATTTATATTTGTCAAAAATAACAACGATTAGAGCAAGTTATAATTTAATAAAAAGTTAAGTCATGAAAAATTTTTATATTTTTTATTTTACTCTCCAGTGGATTAATGACACATAGAAACTCTTCACGAATAACTTATAAGTTCACACTAAAATTAATAATACATAATCTAACTAATTATTAAAATAAATAAACTAAATTATTTAACTAAAAAAAACAATTTATGAAAAAATTTTTTGGACTATTAATAATGATTGCTCTTTTTGCATTTAAGAATGTGCAGGGGCAAAATACCGGGGACTTCCAATCCATAGCAGCCGGTGGTTCACTTACCTGGAGTCAATATACTTCATGGCAATATTATAATGGTACATCATGGGTGCCAGCCACTTCGGGCCAATTACCCACCTATACCAGCGCTGTAACAATCAATTCAAATGCGACAATGATACTTAATGGCGGTACCAATATGAGTGGAAATTTAACTATCAATGGCACCCTTAGCTTAGGTGGTTACAGCACTTTGAGTATGAATGGAAATGTTACCATCACAATAAATAGTGTCTTTAATGTGAATGGTATATTAAGTGTGACAGGTAATTTAACTGTAAATGGTCCTGGCGCGCTTAATTTAGCTTATAGTACTTCAAGTGTCACTGGAAATTTAACAGTAAATAACTCCTTTAATTTAGGAGGTTATTCATTGAATGTAGGCGGCAATTTGACTAATTCAGGTACATTCAATGCTAGTAGTGGTAATATTTTAACCTTCAATGGCACCTCCAAGCAAATCATTTCAGGGACAGGGGTATTTACAAATAACAACATCGGGTCCTTATACATAAATAATACATCCGGACTTACTCCCGCCGTTGACCTGCAGGTCAGTGGGTTAAGTGTATCATCAAATATGCAATTGACCAATGGATCATTCGGAACATCCAATGGTTCTATTCTTAAATTGGGAAATTCTGCTATTTCTCCATCTTTTAATATGATCAGAGCTGACGGATCCTTTGCATCATCATTTGTACCATCCACTAACCTGATATACAACCTGAGTGGTATAACTACATTCAATGTTCAGTATATTTCAGCTAATGCACATAATATTACGACTGGGGTAGAATTACCACCTGCTGTCCCGATTACGCAATTTTGGATTAATACATTAAGCAATATAATTCTTGATAAACCTGTGAACTGCACAACCCTGTATTTGTGGGGCGGAATTGTAACAACCTCCAACACAAACTCTCTGACCATCACAGGAATTACTCCCGGAAACCTTAACCTTATCGGTACACCCTATGTGGCTGGTCCTCTCACTCGAACCATACCCAGCGGTCTGACCGGTTCTACCAATGACTTTATATTCCCCGTCGGAAATGTCGGTTCCTGGAAATTTGAATTTGCAAACATTAATACAGGCGGGAGCGGTAATGCTTTAGTTACCGTCCAGGCTTTTGATACAGGCCCTTATGCAGGGACAGCAGGAGTGGGGTTGGGTTCTATTGCTACGGATAAATACTGGGAAGTTTCCGCCAATATGGGCGCTGTTACAATAACCAGTTCCACCATCAGGGTCACTGATCCCAGCGTAACCGCTGCAAATAAAATCGGGCAGTCCAATACCCTGAACGGAACCTATAATTCACTGGGCAGTTCTTTTGCAACGGGAACGTTAACCTCTCTCAAAACAGTTGATTTTTCAACTATTGCTACTGGTACATTTTTCAGGATCGGTACGAAGGGTGGTTCATTTGCTGCAGGTAAATATGCCATTGGACCTCAGGCATCTTATGCAGGTTATGCAGGAACCTTTAGTTCAGTCCAGAATGCTTTATTTGCCATAGAAGATGTTCCTTTGAGCGGTAATGTCATTTTCGAATTTCAACCGGATTATGTTTCAACTATTGAAACTTATCCTATCACTTTTACTTCACAGCTAACAGAAAGTGCTGCCAATACAGTTACTTTCAGACCTTCTGCAAGCCTAACTTCCCCAATCGCCTTTTCAAATGCAGGTACGGTGCTATCATTTAACGGATGTAGTTATGTTATGATTGATGGTCGTCCGGGTGGAGCTGGAACCAATCAGTATCTTCAATTCAACAATAGTAATGTCAGTAGTCAAACGATTAATCTGACCAGTGCATCTAATAATCAAATGATGTATTGTGTTTTAAATGGTCCCGTTACTTCCACAACGAATGGAATTTTACAATTTACTTATACGAATGGTTCCACAATAGGGAATAGTAATGATGTAATTGACCATTGTAATTTTAACGGAGGGGGCACAACCGCCAACTGTATTTATGGCTATGGCATACCAAATGCAATGAATACGAATATAACCATCTCCAACAACAACTTCTTTAATTTCGGGGGAGCATCTGCAAATGGTATCACTCTTCCATATGCCAATAACGCATGGACAATTACCGGAAACAGTTTCTACCAGACAAACTCTGTTGCTGCAAACTCAACTATTTATTGCATAAATATTGCAGATAATGGTCAACATACAATTTCTTACAATTATATAGGTGGAAGCGCACCTTTTTGTGGTGGATCAGCTTGGACAACAACTGGCACAGCATATACTTATTATTTTGCAGGAATGTCCCTTGGTTTATCAACTACGGCTGCCAGCTTAATATATAATAATATAATTACAAATTTCAACATTAGCACAAAGATAGCCGCAGGGGTTCTCAACAACTGGACAGGTATCAGAATAGGTAGCGGTAATGCTAATATAGGTTCAAACGGCGCTAACCAGATCGGAAGCAACACAGGAACCGGCGCCATTATGGTTAACTATACTAATTTAGGGACAGCCAATTTATATGGAATTTCAACCACCAATGCCAACCAAACTAGTAATGCCAATAATGTAAGAATTGAAAATAACCAGATAGGATCCATTACATCAGCAAGCAGTCTTACCACTGTAGGAGGCAGCATAACTGCGATCTATGCCACCTGCCCCAACAGTATTATCAGAAATAATATTATAGGAAGCTCCTCTACAGCAAACAGTATTAATGCATCTATAGGAACTTCATCTGCTGTTGTCCAGAATGTCATAGGGATCAATAGTAATTCTACAGCAACAGTTACAATTAATAATAACACAATCGCAAATTTATATAATGCAATGACTTTATCGAGTAATACTTACGGGCTGAACAGGGGTATCAAAATCAGTACATCACCAGTTACACTTGTTGCTGATTCAAATGTCATTTACTCGATTATCTCTCCTCAGCCTATGATAGGCACCATTGCAGCACAAGCTGAGAATATAGCAGGGATGGAAATCCAGGCGACTACGGCAACAAACGTAAATATCTCAAGGAACAAGATCTTTGATTTAGAAAATACATCTGCTTCAGGAGCGGTTAATGTATGCGGAATATTTGCCAATCTTTATGCCGGGATAAATGACACGATAGATAGAAACCATATTAACAGTTTTATCACCGCTTCACCAACAGCCGTTCAAACAGGGTTCTATTTAAATACCGGTAACTGCAATTTTCAAAATAATGCGATTCGTCTGGGGATAGATAAAAATGGTAATTCGGTCACCAGTAATGCTCTCATTTATGGATTCAATAGGGGGAACGGAAGTTGCAACTTTTACTTCAATACTATTTATATCGGAGGTGCCAATGTGACTACAGGTACACAAAAAACTTACGGATATTATCAGTCAGGGCATACATCGGAGATTATCAAAGATAATATTATTGAAAATGTCAGGTCTTTTGCCACTGCCAACCCTATATATAACTTTGCAATTAATTATGGCGGCACCCTGACTACCAGCGATTATAATATTTTTAACGTTAGTGCCGGTAACGGCATAGTAGCCAATACCACTACGACCATTGGGACGATGAATGCTTTGAGAGCAGCATTAGCCGGTAATGAACTTCATTCAGGTTTTGGGGATCCGTTATTGGCAAGTCCCACAAGTGCAGTCGGTGCAGGAGGAACAATAAATCTGAGTATTACCAATACCAGCCCCGCAGAAGGAACAGGGATTGCTATTACCGGAGTTAATAATGACATTTCAGGCAACATAAGAAGTTCACTTACACCTACTGATATTGGAGCCTATGCAGGTAATTTTACAGCGCCCGGCGCAAGCCAGGATATTTTCAGCCCGGTAATTTCTTATACTCCATTGACTAATTCAGTCAACATAGGGGGATCGCTGGCTTTGACTAATTTTGCGACGATCACCGAGCAGGTCAGCGGGATCAATACGATCGCCGGTACAAAACCCCGGTTATATTATAAAAAATCCACAGATAACAATGCGTTTGGCGCAAATACGAGCGCTTTCAACGGGTGGAAATATGTGGAAACTACAAGCACCTCTTCACCATTTAGTTTTACCATAGATTATACCATTACCAATGGCGGTTCTGCTACTGTCTCTGCAGGCAAAACCATCCAGTATTTTGTGGTCGCCCAGAATAATGCAACGACGCCGAATGTGAGTTTTAATCCTCTCGCAGGAAGTGCAGGCACGAATGTAGGAACAGCCGGAATGACAGCACCAACCACTCTAAACAGTTATACGATCCTTAACTCAAGTGCATCAATTCCTACATCTGTAAAAGTCGGTTCAGGTCAAACCTATACAACACTTACAGGATCTACTGGTTTATTTAATGCAATCAACACGGGCTATTTAACCGGTAACACGAATGTATCTATTATGAGCAATATTACGGAACCGGGTACAATAGCCTTAAATGCAATAGCACATCAGGGGGCGGCGCCAGTCACACTGACCATTATGTCTAATGGCTCTTCTGTCACTCTTTCTGGCAATACAACAACCCCGTTAATCGGATTTAACGGTGCAAGCGGGGTAACAATTAATGGCGGAACCCTTAACACTTTGATTTTTAGAAATACAAATGCTACAGCGGCAAACGCGGGTGCTGTATTCAGTTTTAACAGCGCTTCAGTGGTCGTGCAAAATTGTTATATTGAAAGCAATGAAGCAAGCATATCATCCGGATGTATCCTGTTAGGTAATACTACTCTGGCAGGCAACAATAATATTACGATTTCCAATTGCAATATCCACGATGCCCTTGCAGGTACCATTGGCAGTCCGGCAATCGGTATTTATTCAAATACCAGCGGCAACAGACTGATATGCACGAACAACAACATTTATAATTGGTCCAGTTATGGAATATCCCTAAATAATACTCCAGGAGATAGTTGTATTATAACAGGAAATAGTTTTTATATGACATATACAACTCAAAGTACTCAGACACAGACGGGTGTATATGTATATGGAGGCAACAGGCACAATATTTCAAATAACTTTGTTGGTGGTCAAGCACCTAATTGTACCCAGGGAGCTTGGTTTGGCAGTAGTATGCTAACTGCATTTTCAATACAAGTTGGACTCATGGCTAACAGCGTTATCCAGCAAAATACAGTCAGCAATATTAACTCATCAGGAGTTTTTATAGGATTTTCTTTGAATGGGATGGTTAATTGTATTGGGAATACTATTGGTAGTGCTTCAACAACTAATTCAATTCAACTCAGTAATACTACCACCCCAGTTTATTTTTACGGAATCCAGGAAGTCACATCACCTAATGGTAATCCAGCTACCAATGATTTCGAAAATAACACCATTGCTAATATCACCATGAACATGACTACAGGTAATCCAACCTTTTATGCCATGTATCTGGACAATGGAAATGCAAAGAGAAACAAGATTTATAAAATAGGCAGCACCACGGTTTCCCCAATTATATATGGAATATATGATGCTACGGGATCAGCCGCAAAAGAATATTCAAATAACATGATTTCCCTCGGGGCAAATGGTAATGCATCTTTATATGGCATTGTAGAAGAATCAACTTCATCTTTATTGAGTTTATATTATAATTCAATCAATATATATGGAAGTACAGGCACAAGTAATGGAGGAAGTACTGTTATCCAAATAGGATCAAATGTTTCAAGTATTGTTAAAAATAACATTTTATCCTTATCTCGTTTACAAGGTACAGGTTCCGGGGGATACTGTATTTATAATAATGTGAGTGGTTACAATACCCCTATTATTTCTGACTATAATGATTTTTATATTGTCCGTAATTCAAAGAATAATTGGAATTGGATTGAGTTTGGTCCGAGTACAAATGATTCAACCCTCGCCCAATGGCAGGCTTCAGGAAATGACATGCATTCATTAACTATCTGGCCACACTTTATTGATTCAACGTCTAATCTTCGGATAGCAAGTAATGCTTATATTGCCAACAGGGGCACTGCAGTTTCAGTGGTCATTGATATTGACGGAAATGCACGTTGTACATATCCTGATATGGGTATCAGCCAGTTCAGCGCTTGTAGTAATGGCCCAGCCAAAACTCTTAACCTGACTGTAATTTTGGAAGGTTTGTATAATACAGGCGGAATGATGCGACAGGCACAGAATGCTACTGGGAATCAATATAGCGGAACTACCGCGGATCAGATCACTGTTGAATTACATGATCCTAATACGTATGCAACTATTATAGCAACTTATTCCAATGTAAACCTAAGTACTTCCGGGGCAGCAACGATTACAGTACCATCTGACAACAGTGGTACTTACTACATCACCATCCGTCACCGCAATAGTATTTTAACGGTCAGCGCTTCTCCTGTATCATTTTCAGGAGGTACTATTAATTATAGTTTCTCCAGCGCTGCTACACAAGCATACGGAAATAATTTGAAAAACCTGGGTGGCGGAATATTCGGTATCTATGCCGGAGATGAAAATCAGGACGGAAATGTAGATGTTTTTGACCTTTCCGATGTTCAGAATGCTGCTCTTCAATTTGCCACTGGTTATATCGTCACAGATATTAACGGCGATGGTGTGGTGGATGCCTTTGATCTTAGCCTGGTACAAAACAATTCCCAGTTGTTTGTTTCATCTATGCATCCTTAATAACTTTTGTTAATCTCAGAAAAGAATATTAGTATTTCCCCCGACCCGAAAGGGTCGGGGGATTTAAAAGAAAAAGAATAAATTATAAATTAAAATTATAAAAATGAAAACCTTTAAACATCTACTTCAAGTTTTTATACTGATGATATATATTTCATCAGTATCCAGGGCTCAGGTTCCCGCCAGCTACGAGTTCTCACTTCGTAATGATGTACAGGTAAGCCAGACTGTTTATCAATTTGATATCTACTTGTTAAACAAAGATCTGGTGAACGTTTTTGAGTTAGACCTTTATCAGGCTGGAATTTTAGTTAACCCTGCAATAGTTAACGGAGGTGCCATTACTGCAAGTATTGTGCCTGGATCTTCACAATTGGTTGCATTGCAACAACCTACAACGGGGATCACATTTGAATCTAATTGTATAAAACTTGCAAATCCAAGTGTTGTATCACATGGGTCCGGAACAATTATTTCTACAACATCTCCGGGGGTGAGAATAGCCACAATACGTCTTACCAATACGGAACCTTTCGGACGGTTCTCACCAAATCTTACGTTTAATTTTACAGCAAGTCCTTATAATACGGCTGTGTATGCTTTCAACCAGACTTCTCCGTTTTTAGGAGTTAATCTGACCAATCAGGCTGATTTTACTGTATCTAACCTGACTAATGAGGTTTTAAACGGATCTCTTTTTCCTTTGACCATTAACGGAGTTACAGCCGGGAATAAAGTATATGATGGAACGACCAATGAAATTTTAAATACCGCAGGCGCTTCCCTTGTCGGTGTGCAAAGCGGGGATGTAGTTAATCTAATTTCAACAGGTGCGACAGCTTCATTTGCAGATAAAAACGTAGGCACAGCAAAAGTAGTTACAACAGCAGGCTTTACTTTAAGCGGAGCAGATGCTAATAAATATTTTTTAACTCAACCCTTGTTAACTGCAAATATTTTACCAGCCAATCTTACAATTTCAGGTGTAACAGCCAATAATAAAATTTATGATGCAACCACTGCAGCAACATTAAATACGGGTAGCGCTGTTCTTGCTGGTGTTTTGGGAACAGATAATGTTACCCTTAATTCTTTAAGCGCTGCAGGTACCTTCGTGAATAAAAATGTAGGTACTGCCAAAACAGTCATGACCTCAGGCTTTACACTATCCGGAGCAGATGCCGGTAATTATATATTAACACAACCTACATTAACAGCCAATATCACTCCTGCTGACCTGAACATAATATTTGCAACAGCCAATGATAAAGTCTATGATGGAACCACTACAGCGACTTTGGTTCCAGGAAGCGGTTTCCTGAGTGGAGTTTTAGGCACAGATAATGTAAGCTTGGTTACTTCAGGAGCTACGGGAACTTTTTTGAATAAAAATGTTGGTACCGCTAAAACTGTAATAACCTCTGGTTATACAATAAACGGTCCAGATGCGGGCAATTATACTTTAATACAACCTACTTTAGCAGCCAATATAACACCTGCCAGTCTGACAATTTCAGGGGTAACAGCCAATAAAGTGTATGACGGGACAACCAACGTTACTTTGAACATCAATAATGTAGTCCTGGTGGGTGTTTTTGCCCCTGATGTTGTGACTCTGAAGGGCGCAAATACAGGAACATTTACTGATAAAAATGTTGGAAATAACAAACCGGTTCTAACATCCTTTACACTGGGCGGTGCAGATGCCGGCAATTATACTTTGATACAACCATCTGTTACAGGCAATATCACACCTAAAGATCTTACTATTATTGCTAATAATCTCTCAAAATGTTACGGAACTGTTGTGACTTTTACAGGAACGGAATTCACTTCTGTAGGTCTGGTATTCGGTGATTATATTAACAGTGTCAATATAAGCAGCATAGGAGCGTCTGCATCTGCTCCTGCAAATACTATATATAGTATTGTTCCTGCTTTTGCTGTTGGTGCATATTTGAATAATTATAATATTACCTATGTTAACGGCACTTTAACTGTAATGCCGCTTCCCCCGCTACCCATGATAAAATTAGCAGGCAATAATGCATGTCTTTTTTCTGCAGACAATATATATTCTACCCAGGGAGGAATGACAGGATATAACTGGACTGTTTCAGGCGGAACTATTACTGCTGGCGGAACAGCATCGGACAGCACCATTACAGTGACCTGGGATACAAGCGGTATTCAGATGGTGAGCGTTATTTATAGTGATACGAATGGCTGTAGTGCTTCCAGTGCAGCTTCAGTAAATATCACCGTTAATCCATTACCCGTTCCGAGCATTACAGGCCCTAATGCAAGTTGTACCAGTTCTTCAGGTAATGTTTATTTTACTGAACCGGGTATGACCAATTATAAATGGAATATTTCATCGGGTGGTAAGATTATTTCGGGCGGTATTTCTACTGACGATTCGGTGACTGTTATGTGGAATAAAGCAGGAAATCAAACAGTAAGTGTAAATTATACCGATATGAACGGGTGTACTGCTTTAAACGCATCAGTTGATAGTATTTCTATAGATACCCTTCTTGTTCCTGTTATTAAAGGACCAAATAATACTTGTGCAAATTACCCTTATAATACTTATACTACTCAAACAGGAATGTCAGATTACATGTGGACTGTATCTCCCGGAGGTACTATCACATCGGGAGGAGATTCTACAAGCAATTCCATAACAATTACCTGGAATACAACAGGTAACAATTCTGTCAGTGTTAATTTTACCGGCGTCAATGGTTGTCTTTCAAAGGGAAAGGCAGTTTATCCTGTGATGGTTCATCCGTTACCGGTTCCGACTCTCACAGGTCCGTCTAAAGTTTGTGAAGGAACTTCGGGGAACATGTATGTTACAGAAGGAGGAAAATCTATTTATTTTTGGACAATTTCTGCCGGTGGAACTATCACGGCTGGTGGGTCAGCAATAGATAGTACAATTACTGTTACCTGGGATTCAGCAGGAACCCAAATGGTAAGCGTTAACTATTGGGATATGAATAGTTGTACAGCAGCCATTGCAACAAATTACAATGTAACAGTAAATCCTACACCAAATCCGACTATCACGGGTCCGGGAGCCAGTTGTATCAGTTCATCGGGTATAGTATATACGACTGAACCGGGTATGACAAATTATCTATGGACTATTTCTCCCGGAGGTACGATTATAGCAGGTGGATCATCTACTGATAATTCGGTGACTGTAGCCTGGAATACGGCAGGAAATCAAACGGTAGATGTTAATTATGATGAAAACGGGTGTTCTGCTGTCTATTCCACTGAAGTGGTAGTTACAGTTGATTCAACTCTTGTTCCGGTCATTAACGGGCCAAATACAGTTTGTCTAAACAATCCTGATAATATTTATACTACTCAACCCGGTATGTTAAACTATACATGGACTGTATCTCAGGGAGGCATCATTACTGCCGGCGGAACACCTACCAGCAATTCAATAACTATCACATGGGATAGTACCGGAAACCGGTTCGTCAAGGTTAACTTTGAAAGTAACGATATAAGTTGCCTTTCAACAGGACCGGTAGTTTATCCTCTTTATGTTTATCCGTTGCCGGTTCCGACCATTACTTCCACCGATAGCATAGTATGTGCAGGAACTACTTCCACCTATTACACGGAGTTCGGTATGTATAATTATAACTGGGTTGTTTCACGGGGCGGGACTATCGTCGGTGGAGGAACATCAACAGACAATACCGTTACAGTTATGTGGGATACGGCCGGTATTCAAAAGGTAAGCGTTAACTATTTAGATTATTATTTTGGTTGCATGGCAGCCAATATGACAGATTTTAAAGTAACAGTAAATCCATTACCGGTTCCAATCATTACAGGGCCGGGAGCAAGTTGTCTCAATTCACCGGGCATAATATATACGACCGAACCGGGTATGACCAATTATGAATGGATTACTTACGGGGGTACGATTACTTCGGGCGGAACAACTTCTGACAACTCTGCGACAATAGACTGGAATATGGCAGGAATTGATGGCGTGAGTGTAATATATACCAATGCTAACGGATGTACCGCTGCAACTCCTACTTTATATACTGTTATAGCAGACACGTTACTTGTTCCCATTCTTTCGGGACCAGGTAAAGTCTGTATGAGTAGTACTGATAATATCTATACTACACAAAGTGGAATGATAAATTATAACTGGACCGTATCTACTGGAGCGATTATCACTGCCGGAGGAACTCCTGCAAGCAACACAATTAGCATCACCTGGACTACTGCGGGAAATCATTCTGTAAGTGTTAATTTTAGCGGCAGCGACGTAAGTTGCAAATCCGCAGGCCCTGTAGTATATCCTGTTACGGTTGATTCATTACCTGTTCCAACCATAACTGGCGATAGTATTCTTTGTGGCGGAACGACAGCGGCATACGTTACAGAGATCGGAATGAGCAATTATAGTTGGTCTGTTAATGGCGGAACTATACTTAATGGTGGAACATCCAGTGATTATTATACAATAGTTACCTGGGACACCACAGGAACACATGAAATAAGTGTAAACTATATGGATGCAGGTGGATGTATGGCTGCCGTTCCGACAGTTCATATTATCACAGTCTATCCGTTACCTATGCCGACGATTACAGGTCCAATTGCAGTTTGTGCAGGGACAAAGGGTAATGTTTATATGACTCAGTCCGGTATGACAGATTATACCTGGATGGTTTCATCTGGCGGAACAATAACTTCCGGTGGTTCTTTAACAGATACTACAGTAACTATAACCTGGGATACAGCCGGTATGCAAAATGTAAGTGTGAATTACATCAATATCTATGGATGTATGGCAAATTCTGCAATTATTTATAATGTAACCGTCAATCCTCTTCCAATGCCAACAATCACCGGTCCTGTTTCAATTTGTAACGGAACAAAGGGTAATGTTTATAAAACTCAATCCGGCATGACAAATTATAACTGGATGATCTCATCTGGCGGCATTAAAACTTCCGGTGGTTCATTGACGGATACTACAATAACTATAACCTGGGATTCAGCCGGTTCACAAAAAGTCAGTGTGAATTACATGAATGTCACTGGATGTATGGCTGCTGCTGCAACGGCTTACAATGTGACTGTCAATCCTCTTCCAATGCCAATAATCACAGGTCCTGTTTCAATTTGTGCAGGGACAACAGATAATGTTTACACCACAGAGTCCGGTATGACAAATTATACCTGGATGCTTTCATCAGGCGGAATAAAAACTTCCGGTGGTTCATCTACGGACAATATGGTTACTGTTACCTGGGATTCTACAGGTGCCCAAGATGTCAGCGTGAATTACATAAATATGAATGGATGCATGACAACTACTGAAACTATAAAAAATATTTTAGTTAATGCTAAGCCACCCATGCCAGTTATCACACAAAACATCGATATGCTTATTTCAAGTGAAGTTACAGGTAACCAGTGGTACTCCGTGTCCACCGGCTTGATTCAGGGAGCTATAGGACAAAACTATGCAGCGAGTCTGATGGGTTCGTACTACGATGTGGTAACACAAAACGGCTGCAGTTCTGATACATCAAATCACGTAATCATAACTGGTGTAGAAAACTTAGATTTGACATCGAGAATTACTGTTTATCCTAATCCAAGTAAAGGTCATTTTATTGCTTCGATTAATTATCCTAATGAGGCTATTTTCACCCTGATGATATATAATGCCATCGGTGAACAAGTAACTGCTATAAAGGATATTAACGTAAGTACACCTGTTGACCGATATATTGATATGAGCATGTACCCACCGGGAATCTATTCTATGATCTTTACAACCGGCAATTTACGGTCTCTAAAAACTGTAATAATCCAAAAATAGTGTCTGCAGGAAAACTTAGTATTAAAAATTAAAAATAAACAATTATGAAAATGAAAATTTTTAAGCATCTGCTTCAGGGTTTTATAATGATGACGGTATTCATATCAACCTTTACAAAGGCTCAGGTTCCATCCAGTTATGAGTTCTCACTTCGTAATGATGTACAGGTTAGTCCGACTGTTTATCAGTTTGATATCTATTTATTAAATACAGATTTAGTAAACGTTTTTGAGTTAGACCTTTACCAGGCTGGAATTTTGGTAAATCCTTCAATTGTGAACGGGGGTACCATTACGGCAAGCATTGTGGCAGGTTCTTCACAATTAGTTACATCACAACAGCCAACAACAGGGATCTCTTTTGCATCGAATTGTATAAAGCTCGCAAATCCAGGTCTTGTGTCACATGGAGGTGGAACTATTATCTCTACCACGTCTCCCGGAGTGAGAATAGCCACGGTACGACTTACCAATACGGTTCCCTTTGGACAGGCTGCACCTGATCTTACTTTTAATTTTACAGCAAGTCCTTATAATACTGCTGTGTATGCTTTCGACCAGACTTCTCCATATTTAAGTACAAACCTGACAAATTCAGCGTACTTTACTACATCTAACCTGACAAACAGGGTATTGAACGGACCTGCCATTCCTTTAACCATAACTGGAGTAACAGCCAATAATAAAGTGTATGATGGAACAACCGCAGCCACTTTAAATACAGGTAGTGCTGCCCTTGTTGGTGTACAAGGAATTGATGTTGTTACTTTAGTATCAACAGGAGCTACGGGAACTTTTGCAGACAAGAATGTGGGTACAGCTAAAACAGTTATAACTTCAGGATTTACTTTGGGAGGGGCTAATGCATGGAGCTATACTTTGACGCAGCCAACAACTACTGCTAATATCACTGCTGCCCCATTATCAGTTTCTGGCGTAACTGCCAATAATAAAGTGTATGATGGAACAACTGCAGCCACTTTAAATACAAGTAGTGCAGCCTTGGTGGGTGTTTTTGGAGCAGATGTTGTCACTCTTATAACATCAGGCGCTACAGGAACTTTTGTGAATAAAAATGTCGGGACAGCCAAGGCAGTTTCAATATCCGGCTTTACAATATCCGGAGCAGATGCCGGAAATTATACGTTAACGCAGCCCTCATTAACAGCCAATATCACTGCTGTGAATCTCACAATAACTGGTGTAACAGCTAATAATAAAACGTATAATGGTACAACTGCTGCGACTTTGAATACAGCCAGCGCTGCTCTTGTAGGTGTTATTTCACCGGACGTTGTTACGCTTAATACCGCCAGTGCAGTCGGTGCCTTTGCTGACCCAAATGTTGGCACTGCAAAAACTGTCACAACATCCGGCTTTACAATCAGCGGGGCTGATGCACAAAATTATACACTGACTCAACCGACGACTACGGCAAATATTACCCCCAGTGGAACATTGTTAACAATAACCGGAGTAACAGCCAGTAACAAAGTCTATGATGGGACTACCGCTGCGACCATTAACACTGCCTCTGCAGTACTTGTTGGTGTAATTCCACCCGATGTAGTAACTCTCAACACAACAGGAGTAACAGGTATTTTTGCAGATAAAAATGTCGGTACAGCCAAAGTAGTTACAACGGCTGGTTTTACATTGAGTGGAGCAAATGCCGGAAATTATTCTTTGACAAACCCTTCATTAACAGCAAATATCACTGCCGCTAGTCTGACAGTTTCAGGTGTAACTGCCAATAATAAAGTGTATGACGGAACCACTGCAGCCACTTTGAATACAGGTAGTGCAGCGCTTTCAGGAATTATAGGAGCAGATGTTGTTACCTTAGTCTCTACAGGAGCTACCGGAGCATTCGTAAATAAAAATGTTGGTACAGCCAAAGTAGTTTCAACATCTGGTTTTACATTAAGTGGAACAGATGCCGGAAATTATACTTTAGTTCAGCCGGCAACAACAGCCAATATCACAGCAGCAGGATTAACCATTTCAGGTGTAACAGCTAATAATAAAGTTTATAATGGAACCACTGCTGCCACTTTGAATATAGTTAGTGCAGTCCTTGTGGGTGTTATAGGAACGGATGTTGTTTCTTTGATTTCTTCAGGAGCCACCGGAACTTTTGCAGATAAGAATGTCGGAACAGCCAAAGCAGTAACAATTGCAGGTTTTACATTAAGCGGAACAGATGCCGCCAATTATACTTTAACTCAACCTTCATCAACAGCCAGTATCACTGCTGCAGGACTGACTATTTCAGGCGTAACCGCTAATAATAAAATGTATGATGGAACCACTGCTGCAACTTTGAATACAGGTAACGCTGTCCTGATGGGTGTGATTGGAACGGATGTTGTTAACTTGGTCTCTACTGGAGCCACCGGGACCTTTGCAGATAAGAATGTCGGTACAGCCAAAGTAGTTACAACGGCTGGTTTTACATTGAGTGGAGCAAATGCCGGAAATTATTCTTTGACAAACCCTTCATTAACAGCAAATATCACTGCCGCTAGTCTGACAGTTTCAGGTGTAACTGCCAATAATAAAGTGTATGACGGAACCACTGCAGCCACTTTGAATACAGGTAGTGCAGCGCTTTCAGGAATTATAGGAGCAGATGTTGTTACCTTAGTCTCTACAGGAGCTACCGGAGCATTCGTAAATAAAAATGTTGGTACAGCCAAAGTAGTTTCAACATCTGGTTTTACATTAAGTGGAACAGATGCCGGAAATTATACTTTAGTTCAGCCGGCAACAACAGCCAATATCACAGCAGCAGGATTAACCATTTCAGGTGTAACAGCTAATAATAAAGTTTATAATGGAACCACTGCTGCCACTTTGAATATAGTTAGTGCAGTCCTTGTGGGTGTTATAGGAACGGATGTTGTTTCTTTGATTTCTTCAGGAGCCACCGGAACTTTTGCAGATAAGAATGTCGGAACAGCCAAAGCAGTAACAATTGCAGGTTTTACATTAAGCGGAACAGATGCCGCCAATTATACTTTAACTCAACCTTCATCAACAGCCAGTATCACTGCTGCAGGACTGACTATTTCAGGCGTAACCGCTAATAATAAAATGTATGATGGAACCACTGCTGCAACTTTGAATACAGGTAACGCTGTCCTGATGGGTGTGATGGGAACTGATGTTGTTAACCTGGTCTCTACTGGAGCCACCGGGACCTTTGCAGATAAAAATGTCGGAACAGCCAAAGCAGTTACAATTGCAGGTTTTACATTAAGCGGAGCGGATGCCGGAAATTATATGTTAACACAACCTGCATTAACAGCCAATATCACTGTTGCAGGTCTGACTATTTCAGGCGTAACAGCTAATAATAAAATATATGATGGAACCACTGCTGCAACTTTGAATACAGGAAGCGCAACTCTGGTAGGCGTGATGGGGACGGATATTGTTACCCTGATCTCTACTGGAGCCACCGGGACCTTTGCAAATAAAAATATCGGCACAGCTAAAGCGGTTACAACAGCGGGTTTTACAATAAGCGGAACAGATGCAGTCAATTATATGTTAACCCAGCCTTCTTTAACGGCTGACATAAAATCTAAAGCACTAACTGTCACTGCCAATGATCTTGCAAAATGCTTTGGAACAACCTGGACTGCTACAGGCACAGAATTCACAGTTATGGGCCTTGTAAAAGGCGATACAGTAACCAGTGCTACTATTACCAGCGCAGGATCGCCTGCATCAGCTGCTGTAACAACATATAGCATCATTCCCAGTCTTGCTGTTGGAACGGGTATCACTAATTATATGATCACGTATATTAATGGTACTTTGACAGTAAATGCAATTCCTCCAACACCTGTGATAACATTATCTATGGACACTTTAAGCAGTAATGCCTCTACAGGAAACCAATGGTACATGAGTACCGGAATGATCCAGGGAGCTACAGGTCAGAATTATATTGTTCCTAAAGATGGAGTGTACTGGACCATTGTTACAATAAATGGCTGCAGTTCTGCTAAATCTGATTCAATAAATGTTATTTTGACCGGTATTAATGAGATCACAGTCAATTCCAAAATTAACATATACCCGGTTCCAAACAATGGACAATTTAAAGTGATTGTAAACACTTTGACGGAAAAGCATTTTGATATTTTAATTCACGATGCCATTGGCTCTCTGGTCTATGAAGAAAAAAATATCACAGTGAAAGGTATGTTGGAACATCAGATAAATATTGCTCCGGGTTCTGCAGGCACTTATTTTGTAACATTGAAAAGTGACGGCGAACAGGTAATCAAAAGAATTATAATATTAAAGTAGAAGATGGTTCTTGAACCTTGTTTTGTTCTAAAATAAGTTGATGGATGATTAAGAAAATCCCGATAGCTTCAAGTTGTCGGGATTTTTTTATTTTGTTTTTTTATAGA
>Ga0364922_10313_pt3 | contig 21240 bp, 16 predicted proteins | sample ExccelJu500001D4_2_FD_206955 | JGI IMG/M metagenome (GOLD analysis project Ga0364922, IMG submission 206955) | Enriched cells from Trout Bog Lake Hypolimnion, Wisconsin, USA - BchlTB.June20.5000.01.D4 | ecosystem: Environmental > Aquatic > Freshwater > Lake > Hypolimnion/Profundal zone | place...
TCCAGACACCGGGGCCGGGGGTGGCCGCTGATGCTGCCGTGCCCGCGCCTGCTCCAGCGCCCGCGCCGATGGCCGCGCCGGGACCGCCGCCGGCCATTCCGCCAATCATTGCGCCAAGAACAGCGCCGCCAAAGGCGTTGCCGACGGTGTGTCCAGCCTTATTGGGGCCTTTTACCTTGAACTGGTCGGTTTCAAGCGGGTAGCTTTGGCCGCCGAGGTCGAGGGAGGTGAGCGTGAGCGCCAGCTCTGGGCTGCCGCCGAGTGCGCCTGCCTTTTTGATTTCAGTGACTACGCCGTGGACGGTTGCACCGCGCGGAATGGCGAGAACGCCGCCGTAGCTGACATCGGCGATGACGGTGAACTGGACCGGCTCGCCGTCCTTTGCCCTTTTGCTGGCGACCGGCTCGTTGGTGCGCAACTGGAGCAGGGTTCCCTGAGGAATGGTGACCGGGCCCTTGGGCTCCTCATAGACAGGCGCGGCATTGCGGGGCGGCTGTGCGTACTGGGGCCGCGCGGGGTAGGGCGGATATTGTCCCTGATCGGGGCCGGGGGCGCGCTGCGGGTACGCCTGAGGCGCGGGCATTGGCCCTTCGCTCTGCTGGCCCTGGCCCATGGGCACTGTGCTGGCGTCTGGCGCAGGCGCACTTTGCGCTGCCTGCGGGGTACCGATCCTGAGGTTGTTGTTGACCTTGGTGACGCCATTTACATGGCTGGCGATGGACTCCGCGAGTTCCTTTGAAGACAGGTTCGATACCGTGCCTGAAAGCGTAACTTCACTCTGTATGGTGGCAGCGGTAATCAGGTCGTTTTTGAGCGCCTGGGAGGCATCGAGAGCGTGGACCACGTCCGTCTCGATTTGGCCGTCAGAGCGCTGAGCGCCGCTGACCGCGTCCTGTGCGATTGCAACCACAGCGCATAGAACAGCGAGCCCGGACCAGGCCAGGACATTTCGTAGACCTCTCTTTAGCAATGGCCGATTCATCTTCATCTCTCTCCTCTGCCTGATGCATTTTTGCCGCGCCCGTTGGATGCTTGGCAGCGCGGCAAAGACCCGTGTAACTGGAGTTTGCTGCTCATACCGTTAGACGAGGCTGTATGCAAGCCGTCACGTGTGAGAACCCGGAGAGCAGGAAAAAGTTCCGCGGGATGCGGGGAGGATGGCTGAAAAAAAGGGGAGCCGAAGCCCCCCTTTCTGTTTGCACTGCCTGATTGTTATGCCAGGGCTGCTTCGAAGGCCGCGGCCAGGGTGTTGAGGCCAGCCGCCACATCTGCGCCGAGGTGGACGCGGAGGGCGCGGCGGCCACGCGCTTCAAGAACCGCGAAATCGCCGGCGGCCTGGGCGTCAATGACGATGCCGAAGCTGAACTTCTGGCCGGGAATGGCGACATCAACGGCGTGGTCCGCGGTGATCTGGAGGAAGACGCCGGTGTTGGGGCCTCCCTTGTAGTCCTGGCCTGTGGAGTGGAGGAAGCGGGGGCCAAAGCCGAGGCAGGTGGCCACTTTTTTTGTATCGCGCACCTTATGCCGGAAAGCCTGGATGGCCGCCTCGTGCTGAGGAAACATGGGTAGAAAAGCGAGCGCAGCAAAGTAGTCATTGGCGTGAATCTGGCAGAGATGGGCGCGCAGCAGTCCGGCGAGGGTCTGGGCGGGCGCGGCTGCCTTGAGGGTGGCGGCATAGGCGTCTGTGGCATAAAGCTGGATGCCGGAGGCATCCACCAGAACCGGCTTTCGCTCGGGTAACTTGCCCGTCTCCTCATAGGCCGAGGTCAGGGCGCGGGTTTCAATCTTGGCTGACTCGACGTCCGGCTGGTTGAAGGGGTTGATGCCCATGATTGAGCCGGCTACGGAGGTGGCCACCTCCCAAGTAAAGAACTGGCCGAAGATCTCGTACAGGTCATCGAGCTGAATGTGGATGACGGGATGGCCTGCCGCCTCAATGGCAGCTACCTTGGCGTCCTGGCTGCTATCGGTTGTGCCCGCATAGCGGACGTATGTGAAGATGCGGTCATTTCCGTAGAACTCAGGCGTGGCGATGGTTTCGCGATCCACAGGGGTGATGCCCTTGCCCAGTTTGCCAGTGGATTCGGCGATGAGCTGCTCCATCCATGCGCCCAGGTCGTAGATTTCCGGTGAGGTGAAGACGGTGATCTTGTCACGTCCGGCGTTGGCGGCTTCGCCCATCAGCAGGCCAAGCTGGACGGCGGGATTCTGCGCGGGAGGCAGCTTTGCCGAGGCTACGGCTTTTGCGGCTTCAGCCAGAAGTTTGGCGGTATCGAGGCCAGCGACGGTGGCTGAGACCACGCCAAAGTTGGAGAGCGCAGAGAAGCGGCCGCCGATGGTGGCGTCGCCATAGAAGATGTGGCGGAAGCCATCGGCTTTGGCTACCTGCTCCATTTTGGAGCCGGGGTCGGTAATGGCCAGGAAGTGGTTGCCTGCTTTTTCCGCGCCCACGGCCTGCTGCATCTCCGCAAAAAAGTACTGCTTCAGCACGTTGGGTTCGAGCGTGGAGCCGGACTTGCTGGCTACGACAACGAGCGTCTCAGCGAGGTTCACTTTATCGCGAGCGGCTTTGACCTGCACGGGATCTGTCGAGTCAACAATATGCAGCTCAGGAAAGCCTGCCTGGCGGCCGAAGGTGACTGAAAGCACTTCAGGACAGAGGCTGGAGCCACCCATGCCGAGCAGCAAGACAGTCTTGAAGCCAGAGGCCTTAACGTCGGCGGCGAGGGCGGCAAAGGCTGCGAGGTCTTTTTGCTGGCGCTCGACGATGTCGATCCAGCCGAGCCAGTTCTCTTCCCCGTCCTGGGTCCAGAGGCTGGGGTCCTTTTGCCAGAAGCGGGCAACCTTGTTGTTTGCTTGCCACTCTGCGGCGGCGGCATCGACGACGTTGCGAAGATCATGGGGCAGTACGAATCGGAAGCTCATATCGCTATCAATTTTGCCTGAAAACTTTGGGTTGCGAAATGATGACGAGCAGTGGGGTGAAAAATCAGGCATTTAAGAGCGGCGAAAAGGGCGTTGAAATCAGCCTTTGGGCCCCCAAAAAGCAATCCCTCATTCCCTGGAGGAGGGAATGAGGGAGATGGGAATAAATTTCCGGAGATAAGCTAATTGCGCTTCAACGCCTGCGCTTGCGGGTGAAGCTGTACGAGGCGCCGACGGTTATGCCATTTGGGTTGAGGTCAGTGGGCCCAAAGAGTTGACGCCAGAACTGATACTCGTAGTCCGCACGCACCCATATGTTGCGGTATGCCCGGTACTCGATGCCTCCGCCAGGAGCGAAGATGTCTCGAGTGTCATGTGTATAGCCGGGACCGCCTGGGAAGTCGATACTGCCGAAGCCCATGAGGTACTTGGCGTAAGGGTGAAAGTTACTAAAGTGACGCCAAGTGTAGATGGGACCGCCGAGCGCGGTGTCCTGGCGCATCTTCGTCAAGTCTGAGGGACGACCAAAGTTGATCTCGCGCCCTTCGATTTCAAGGCCCAAACCTCGCATGACAGCCGGCACGCGAGAGGGGTAGTAATCCACCCAAACCGCGATGCCTTCCATTCTGCGTCCGCCGTCTTTGTTTGACCCGTAATCGAGGTCAAAATCCGAGGCGCCAGCACCAACGACTAGCGGAATTCCTCCTTCGTGGGCTGCGGGAGCGACCTGAGAAAGGAGGGGAAGTGCTGCGCTGATCAACAGAATTGCCAGAAATAACCTTACACGCATGCGGATCTCCTTTAGAGTTGGGGCCCCCGGAACTCAACTCCGAAGGTGGAAGTCTAAATCAACGTGACAGGATTCCAAGGCAAGAAAGCGAAGCTGATCTGTGGTGCCTTGCTCAAGAACGTGAACAGGCAATGCCACTCACATCCTAGTCTAATTGAGTAAGCTCCCGGCCTCGTCTTCGATTGCGAAAATTAATGAACGCAGCAGCTCAACGCGCGGAACAGCGAGACTCTGCGCACTCTTTAGACGCAGCTTATCCGGAAGAAGGTTGACTGCGTTGCGAATTACTGGAAGTACCGAAGAAAATGTGGCATAGCGAGTGTCGCGTCCGACCTTGACCACGGCGCGCAAGGCTCCAATAGCGCCCAACTGCTCAAGGATGTCAGCGTCGCGAAGGAGAACCGCTTCGATTTGTTGAGGGTTGTCCTGAGGCTGATGAGTGCGGATTGCCTCAGCGACGCCTTCGAGTTTTTCAGCAGGGAAGCCCCATTGCGTGAGCAGCTTTCTTGTCAGTGCGATGGTGTAGGGGACGTGATCCCAGCGTGCCAACTCTGCCGGATCTTTTGGCCGGTGCCCCAGGAAAACTCCGAGATCGTGCATCCAGGCGGCGGCAAACAAAATGTCGTCGTCAAACTCCATCTCCTGGCCCAAGCGGCAAGCGAGGGCATAAAGGCGAGGCTGATGGCCGAACTTGTCCACGGGCAGGGCTTCTGCGCGGATGTAGTCGATGACGGACTGCCGCCAGCCGGGCGCGGTCACAGGCTTTTCCCGCTTGGCCAGTTGGGGGTGATGCGGATGAGGTCCAAGCCGCCCAGGTCCTCGACGACAAATGCGGGTGAGGAGGCCGGTACGGCAACGATGGCTCGTGAGGGCAGGTCAACCGCTTCGAAGCCGGGGCCGGAGATTCTGCCTGTTCCGGCAGCGGCAAAGAGATAAGCCAAGCCGGGAGCCGACGCGGTCTGACCCGGCAGGCTGCTGCTGGCGCGGCAGGAGGTGACGGGAATGCGTTCGACGCGGAAGTACTCCACATCAATGAGCACGGTACGGTCAGCCAAGGCAGCAGGGGCGACTTTGCCCGCGCGGGTGTGCAGTTTGGTGGCCTCAATGGATTTTGCGATGTGCAGCTCGCGGGGGCGTCCGTAGTCGTACATGCGGTAGGTTAGATCGCAGTTCTGCTGGGTTTCAAGCAGGATGGGGCCGGGCCAGATGGCATGGACGGTTCCGGCGTCTACGAAGATCATGTCCCCGGCGGAGACGGGCAGCAGATTTAGGCTCTGTTCGAGAGTGCCGGCATGAATTTCCTGCTCAATCTGATTGAGGGTGACGCCGGGCTTGAGGCCGAGAGCTACCAATGCATCAGGCTCTGCTGCGAGGGCGTACCAGCACTCCGTCTTGCCGCGCGGATCGCCGTACTTCTGGGCCATCTGGTCGTCTGGGTGCACCTGCACGCTGAGCTTCTGTTTTGCGAACAGCACCTTGATGAGCAGGGGCGAGGCGGGCGATGGAGAAGCGGGTCCAAGCAAGGCCTGGTGAGACTCATTGAATAGAAGGTCGAGCCGCTTGCCTTTGTGAGGGCCGGTGGCGACGAGACACATGTCGCCGGTGAGCCAGACCTCGCCCAGGGGCTGATCGCCGGCCACTTTGTCGAACCAGGGCCGCAAATCCTGATAGCCCCACGGCCGGACGTCGAAGTGCGGATCGATGCGAAACGGCGCGATTTGGGGGGATGAGGATTGCGGTGAATCTGCCATGAGAATTGTCTCTATCCTTTGAAAATAATCAACTTGCCAGGTATTTTGAATGCGCTCTATTGCTGGCGCATGGCGCCAATCGCAGGCCACAATTCCACTCTACCAGACAAGTAAACTTGAGCAGGCCAAGGGGTAATCCTGCCGATTGGCCTGCGGAAAAGTTCTGCTCGGCCCCGGTATGAATGCCCCGGCGTAATGAAGCGAGCTTGCAGCTTTTCTTTCAGTGCAGGCATGAATCCGTTCTATGCTCATTTTCATGCCACATTCGATCATTCTTGACCACATGTTCCAATTACCGCTTCCGATTCTTGAGAAGCTGGCCCGCCCGGTGATTGTGTACCTGGTATTGGTTTTGCTTTTGCGTATTTTTGGGAAGAGGGAACTGGCGCAACTGAATCCGTTTGACCTGGTGGTTCTGCTTTCGCTATCTAACACGGTGCAGAACGCCATCATCGGCGACGACAACTCAGTGTCCGGGGGCGTGATTGGCGCGATCGGCCTGCTGGGCATCAACTGGCTGGTGGTGCGCGTGCTGTTCCGCTCGAAGAAGCTTACGCGCGCGCTCGAGGGCCGCGCGACGGTGCTGATCCACAACGGGCAGGTGGACCGCAAGGCACTGGAGCGCGAATCGCTTACACAGGCAGAGCTGGTTGAGGTGATTCACAAGCAGGGATTTGAAGACATCCACCAGGTGCATCGCTGCGAACTGGAGCCGAACGGGACATTTTATGTGGAGGCGTTCGACCCGTCGGCGGCGGACAAGCGCCATACCGAACTGCTGGCGCGGCTAGATGCGTTGAGCCGTGAAGTGGCGCAACTGCGGGCTGCGCAGTAGCGGCAAGGTGAGTTGCGGAAAGTGGCGCAAGATTAGCTTTTGCGCAGCTTGTGAAGCTGCGCTTTTTCAAAAGGACTGGACGTCTCTGTTACTCCCTGCCCGTAACGATTCTTATGCTGATCCGGCGCGCAGGAGGGCTATTCCCACTCGATGGTGCCGGGGGGCTTGGACGTGATGTCATAGACGACGCGGTTGATGCCGCGGACCTCATTGACGATTCGGCTGCTGATGCGCTTGAGCACCTCGTAGGGGAGGGGCGTCCAGTCGGCGGTCATGCCGTCTTCAGAGTGCACGGCGCGGACAGCGGCGGTGTAAGCGTAGGTACGCTGGTCTCCCATGACGCCGACGCTCATGACCGGCAACAGGACGGCGAAGCTCTGCCAGATGCTTGAGTACAGTCCTGCTGCCTTGATCTCGGCGACTACGATTTCATCGGCTTCCTGCAGCAGCGCCACGCGCTCGGGGGTGACTTCGCCGAGGATGCGCACAGCGAGGCCGGGGCCGGGAAAGGGCTGGCGGCCGAGCACGTCTTCCGGCATGCCCATGTCGCGGCCGATGCGGCGGACCTCATCCTTGAATAAATCGCGAAGCGGCTCAATGAGCTTGAGCTTCATGTGCTCGGGCAGACCGCCTACGTTGTGATGGCTCTTGATGGTCTGGCTGGGGCCTTTGACGCTGCTGGACTCGATGACGTCTGGGTAGAGCGTACCCTGTACCAGCCAGTCAACGCCGCCGGTTTGTTTGGCGATGCGGGTGGCCTCGTCGTCAAAGACGGCGATGAACTCCGCACCGATTCTCTTGCGCTTGGTTTCAGGGTCAGTGACGCCGGCCAACTGATCGAGGAAGCGCTTGCTGGCGTCCACGGCGACGATATTGAGGCCGAGCTTTTCGCGCAAGTTGGTCTGGACGCTTTGGAACTCGTTTTTGCGCAAGACACCGTTATTGACAAAGATGCAGGTGAGCTGGCTGCCGATGGCGCGGTGGACAAGCACCGCCGCGACCGAGGAATCGACGCCGCCGGAGAGGCCGCAGATGACATGGCCGTTGCCGACTTTCTCGCGGATTTGGGCGACGGTGGTCTCAATGAAGTGGGCGGGGGTCCAGTCGCCGGCGGCGGCGCAGATGTTGAAGAGGAAGTTCTTGATGAGCTGCGGGCCGAGGGGTGTGTGGTGGACCTCGGGGTGGAACTGTACGGCCCAGATGCGGCGTTCTTCATTGGCGATGCCGGCCAGGGCGTTGGAGGTGACGGCGGTGCGATGGAAGCCGGCGGGCAGCTCGAGGGCTTCGTCGCCGTGGCTCATCCAGACTTGTAGGGTGGGCGGCAGGCCGGCGAACAGGGGGGTTGCGCTGTTTTCAATGGACACTTCAGCGTGGCCGTACTCGCGTTTTGGGGCCGAGCGCACCTTGCCGCCGAGGTGGTGGACGATGAACTGGAGACCGTAGCAGATGCCGAGCACGGGTACTCCCATTTGGAGCAGGCCGGGGTCGGCAGGCGGGGCGTCGGCATCGTAAACGGAGGACGGGCCGCCGGAGAGGATGAGGCCGATGGGGCGCAGGGCCTGAACCTCGCTGAGAGGCACGGTGCAGGGAAGGACGACGGAAAAGACGTTCTGCTCGCGGATGCGGCGGGCGATGAGCTGGGTGTACTGCGAGCCGAAGTCGAGGATGACTACTGTCTGGGTGTCCACGTTTCAGTGTGGCAGGAGGGGGAGGGCGCTGTAAAGAACGGATGCAATGGAGATTTCAGTGCAGGCAAGTGCCAATTCCTGCCAAATGGGCATCGGGAGGTGAAAGTTGGCGGGTGACTGCTTAAGAGTGATTGACAGAACCAAGTGGCGCCCCTACTATCGCCTTTTCTGCATGGAAACGGGACACCGCATTGAAAGAACTTGTGGCCTGCCTCCGCAATGTTGATTTGGCAGTGCCTTTCTTTCAAAGAGGTAAGGGCGATGTTCAAGAGCAGGAAAGCCGAATTTTTGACGGGGCTTCTACGGCTCGGTGTTCCTGCCATTGCAGTTGTGGCCGCTTTGCTGATCAAGCAGGGCCTGGAGCAGGGCCTGGGAATTGTTCTTCCCCTGTTCATTTTGTTTTATCCCGCGGTGATGATTGTGGCGCTGTTTTTGGGGCTCTGGCCCGGCTTGCTGGCCACGGCTTTTGCTGCGCTGCTGAGCAATTACTTCGTACTTCCGCCCACTGGATCATTCAAGATCGAGACCGCCTCGGATCGCATCTCGCTAGCCCTCTTTTCCTGTATCTGCGTCTTTATCGTTATCATCTCTGACCGCTATCGCAGTGCGCGGGAGCGGATGGCCGCGCTGGCTGGTGAGGAGCGGTATAGGGTCGCCTTCCAGACCAGCCAAGACGGAATTGTGTTCAGCCGCACGTCAGACGGTTCATTTATTGACGTGAATCCGACCTTTATCAAATTCACGGGATATAGCGCGGAAGAGGTCATCGGGCGAACCGGGGAGGAACTGGGGATATGGGGAGACGAACAGAACCGGAAGAAGCTCTTCGAGATTATGAGCCAGAGATCAAGCGTCAGAGATCTTGAGGTTCAGTTCAGAAAGAAGGATGGCTCCCTGATCTGGACGACCTTTTCAGCATCGCCGATTGAAATCAAGGGAGAAGCCTGCATTCTCTCGGTCGTCCATGACATATCCCAGCGCAAGCGCGATGAGGAAGCGTTGCGTTCCAGCGAAGCCCGCTATCGCGCCGCATTCCAGACCAGCATCGACGCCATCGGCATCAGCCGTGTTGAGGATGGAAGATATGTTGACGTGAATCAAGCCTTGCTGCAGATGATCGGCTGTGAGCGGGAGGAAGTGGTAGGGCACACCTCTACAGAGCTGAACCTCTGGGGCAGCTCGCTGGACCGAGAGAAACTGGTGAGCGCGATGCAGGCCGGAGATAGCTTCGAGAATGCGGAGATTCAGCTCAGGAGAAAGAGCGGAGATACCTTCTGGGCCGTGGCTTCGGCGTCGCCGATTGAGATTGATGGGGAGCGCTGCGTTCTATTCGTGGTTCGCGATGTGACAGAGGCCAGGCTGGCCGAGGAGGCTATTCGCAATCTGGCATTCTTTGACCCGCTAACCGGATTGCCCAACCGGCGGCTGTTGATGGAAGATCTGCGCAAGAGCCTGACCCTGAGCATGCGCAGCCACCACAAGCGTGCGCTGATGATTCTGGATCTGGATCGCTTCAAGGACCTGAATGACGCGCTTGGCCACCAGGCCGGCGACACGATGCTCCGCGAAGTTGCCCATCGCATCACACATTGCATACGCGAGGCGGACACGGCAAGCCGGGTTGGCGGGGACGAGTTTGTGGTGCTGCTGGAGAACCTGAATACAACCGCCGAAATAGCAGCGGCGGAGGCAAAGACTGTCGCGGAGAAGATTCTGGCCAGCATTGACACGCCCTTCCAACTCGATGGCCGCGAGTACGTGAGCACCTGCAGCATTGGCATCACGATATGCGGGGACGACGGCGAGAACGTGGATGCAGTGTTTCAACAAGCCGACATTGCCATGTACCAGGCCAAGGCGGCGGGGCGCAACACTATCCGCTTCTTTGCACCGGAGCTACAGACAATTGTGAATGCGCGGGCCGCCATGGAAGAAGACCTTCGCCAGGCGATCAGGGACAACCAGTTTGTGCTTTTCTATCAGCCGCAGGTAGGCCACGGCCGGCTGATTGGCGCTGAGGCGCTGATTCGCTGGCAGCATCCCCGGCGGGGCTTGCTCAGCCCGGTGGACTTTATTCCGCTAGCGGAGGAGACAAGGCTTATTTCCCCCATCGGCGCCTGGGTGCTGGGCGCGGCCTGCAGGCAGATTGCCGCCTGGGCGGACGACATAAGAATGGCCGAAGTCAAGATTGCCGTGAACATCAGCGCGCTGGAGTTTCGCAGGAAGGACTTTATCGAAACGGTTATCCGCGCGCTTGAAACGGCGGGCGCCAACCCCAGGAATTTGACGCTGGAACTCACTGAATCCATCCTGGTGGAAAATGTGGACGACATCATCGCCAAGATGACGGCACTGAGGTCTCTGGGACTTGGCTTTTCGCTGGATGATTTCGGTACCGGCTACTCTTCGCTGTCGTATCTGAAGCGGCTCCCGCTGGGCCAGTTGAAGATCGACCGCTCGTTTGTTCGCGACCTCCTGGTGGATGACAACAGCCTGACGATTGCCCAGGCCATCATCTCGCTGAGCTATGCGATGAACCTGCCGGTGATTGCCGAAGGTGTGGAGACGGAAGAGCAGCGCAAGGTACTGGAAGAGATGGGCTGCCACACCTACCAGGGCTACCTGTTCAGTCGCCCGCTTCCGGTGGATGAGTTTGAGCTGCTGCTGCCGCGCTTTGGCGGGGACGCCGAGGGCGCCTGAGTGAATGCCAGCCCGCCGAAGGACGACGGGCATGGGACCCATCTATCGTGATAGGCTCCTAAGCAATGCAGCCCGCACAATTTTGGCTGATCTGAACCTTGTCCCGGCCTTTTCACGGGCGCTTGATGCGCTGGTGGAAGCGTCCGGTCGACCCTGTTTTCAAGAGGAATCCCGATGAATCTTTTCCGCTTTGCACCCATTCTCATCTTGACGGCTGGAACCGCGCTGGCGCAGGCGCCGGCTGTTTCCCATGCCGATGCCAACAAACCTGAACCGCCCGCGGCCATCAAGAGCTTTGACCTCTCGGCCATCGACAAGACCGCCGACCCATGCACGGATTTTTACCAGTACGCGTGCGGCAACTGGGTGAAGACAAACGCCATCCCCTCTGATCAGGTGCGCTGGGCGCGCTCGTTCTCGCTGCTGCGGGAGCGGAACCGCTACTTGCTGTTTGAGGAACTGGATGCGGCAGCCAAGGCTCCCAAATCAACGCTGCAAAAGCAGTATGGCGATATGTTTGCATCGTGCATGGATACGGCCACGGTAGAGAAGAAGGGGTTTGCCCCGATCAAGCCAGCCTGGGCTACGATTGCCAAGCTGAGCGACGTGAAGCAACTGCCGGCACTGCTGAGCGAACTGGAAAATCAGGGCGTGCCCGACGGCTTTTTTGGATTCGGCGTGGGCCAGGACGACAAGGACTCGTCCAAGCAGATTGCGCAGCTTTTTCAGGGCGGGTTGTCGCTGCCTGATCGGGACTACTACATTGTTGACACCAAGCGGTTCACCGCCATTCGCGCCCAGTACATTGAGCACTTGAAAAAGATGTTCGCGCTGGCCGGCGATACGCCTGAGCAGGCTGCCAAGGAAGCCGCCGCGGTGATGGAGATTGAGACCGCAATGGCGAAGTCCTCGATGAGCCGCACGGACATGCGCTCACCGGAGAACCGGTATCACATCTATGCGGTCGCTGACCTGCAGAAGCTTACCCCGGTATTCGACTGGAGCATCTTTTTCAAGGCCATCGGAATTGGACACTTCGACACGTTGAACGTGGCCACGCCGAACTTCTTCAAGGACCTGAACGGACTGCTGCAGAGCGAGCCGGTGGATGCGTGGAAGAGCTATCTGCGCTGGCACGCGCTGCACGGACAGGCGCGGGACCTGTCGAAGGCGTTCTTCGACGAGAACTTTGCATTTTTCTCAAAGACGCTCTCTGGGCAGCAGGAGCCTGAAGCTCGCTGGAAGCAGTGCTCGTCGCTTGTGGATCGCACGCTGGGCGAGGCTGTGGGCCAGGACTGGGTGAAGGAGAACTTTCCACCCGCGGCCAAAGACAGCATGGTCAAGCTGGTGGCGGCCCTCGAAAAGTCGCTGGGCGACGACATTCGCACCCTGCCATGGATGACGGATGCCACCAAGAAGGCAGCCGAAGAGAAGCTGAATATGTTCCGCAACAAGATCGGCTATCCAGAGAAGTGGCGCGACTACTCGAGCATCAAGGTGGACCGCACGGACCTGGTGGGGAACATGCACCATGCCTCTGTATATGAGCGGAACTACGACTTTGCGAAGCTGGGCAAGCCGGTGGACGAGAAGGAGTGGGGCATGTCGCCGCCGACGGTGAATGCTTATTACAATCCTTCATTCAACGACATCAACTTCCCGGCAGGCATTCTGCAGCCGCCGTTCTTTGACTTCAAGATTGACCCTGCGGTGAACTTTGGCGGCATCGGCGTGGTGATTGGCCACGAGATGACGCACGGGTTCGACGACGAGGGCTCGCAGTACGATGGCATGGGCAACCTGCACGAGTGGCAGACGCCAGCGGACCGCAAGGCCTTTACGGAGCGGACCAACTGCGTGGCCAACGAGTACAGCGGTTTTGAGGCAGCTCCTGCCAAGGCAGATACACCCGCGCAGAAGCTGAATGGCAAGCTGACCCTGGGCGAAAACACAGCAGACAACGGCGGATTGCGCGTCGCCTACATGGCGCTGCTGGATACGCTTGCGGCCGAAGGCAAGACGATCAACGACAAGATCGACGGCTACACCGAGGCGCAGCGCTACTTCCTGGGCTTTGCTCAGGTGTGGTGCCAGAACCAGACGGATGCGGCATCTCGCCAGGCGGCACTTACCGATCCACACTCGCCGGGCAAATGGCGCGTGAACGGCTCGGTGCAGAACTTCGACGAATTCGGAAAGGCCTTTGGATGCAAACTGGGCCAGCCGATGGTTCCTGCAAACTCCTGCCGGGTGTGGTAAACCGAAGCTAGCACCTTGGAGCCGCAGTTGTGCTTTCAGCCGCGGCTCCAGGGAGCACCCGGGCGTATTCCTGCTTGAATCGCGTCTGCCGGGAGCGGCATTTTGCTGCGACTGGCGCAATCGATCTTCGTCCCAGGGGCGAAAATCGGGGGACAAGCCGGAATCGCACCTTGTTGAGCCGGGATGCGTTGACGTTTCCAGGTCTTCGGGCGTCCAAACTGAAACACTATCTTTTAGGGCTGGCAAGTGCCAGAGGCACTCAAATGGGTTGCGCCCCGGTGTGCAGGCCCAAGGAAAATGCCCTGTTTTCCCCAGTATTCAACGGAAACTAGGCACAACCTGCCCTCGGCTTTTACAATGCATCAGGGACCCGTCCCAACCCAGCTCTGCTGTGGAACTAGCAAACTTGGCGGCGCACGCCTGACCAGGATGAAGGAATCGCATGAAGTTCACGAAATTCGGCAAGGCACTTCTGATGGGCGCCCTCTCTGCTGGCGTTATCCTCGGTGTTACGTCTTGCGTTCAGAGTTATACGGTCGGTTTTTTGTATGTCACGGGTACGGTGACGTCCCAGACTGCTGGTAATGGCATCATCAGCGGCTTCAAGATCGATCACAATACGGGTAAGCTGACCCCCATCAATGGACTGCCTATTTCCTCAGGCGGAGCCAATCCGGGGCGCGCCGTACTGATCACCGGGAGCCGGTTTCTTTATATCCTGAACCGGGGAGACTGCACGGCAAGCCCGTGCGCGAATCCCAATATCACCGAGTTCGCGGTGGGCGGAAACGGGATTCTTACTCCTCAGGCGACTTTCTACACGCAGGGCCTGAACCCCTTCCGGCTGATTGGCGACACCTCAGGCAACTACCTGATGGTGCTTGACCATGACTCACCGTCAAGCGCAGCCTGCGCGGCGGCTCTGGGGTCCTCAGCCACGGCTTGCGGCGACATCACGGTATTCCAGGTGAACCAGACGACGGGCCGCCTGACGCTTGTGGTGAATGCGCAGGTGAGCGCGGCAGGTACTCCTCTGACGTACTTCCCGGTCCCGGCCAATCCCATAGACTTTGTGATGGCGCCTGGATACATCCTGACCCTGAGTGGCAATTCGACAACCGGCGACGTGGTGTACCCGTATGCGTATACGGCCTCCAGCGGCCAGTTGACGGTGAGCCAGAACAGCGTTCAGCCGCTGAATATCAAGAAGGCCACGGCGATTATCAATGCGTCGAGCGTAATCTACGTGCTCGACAACGAGGCGCCAAGCCCGAATCCGACCGCGGCGTCGAGCCAGATTTTGCCTTTCAGCGTTGGCAGCAACGGCGCGCTGCAGGCTCAGACGGGCGGCATTGTTCCTGATGATCCAACGTTGGCCAACCCGATCTACCTGATGGTGGAGTCGAAGGGCAAGTTCCTGTATGTAGCCAACCAGGGGAACAACGCTCTCGGTTCCAACGCACAGAGCGGGATTGCCGGTTACTTTATCACCACCTCGCCTTCTTACCAGCTCACGTTCACAACCCCCTCCACGTTCGGAACCGGAGCGGGTCCCCAATGCCTGGTAGAAGATCCTTCAGACCAGTTTGTTTACACGGCCAACTTCAACGACTCGACGGTAACCGGGCGGGTAGTTGACCCGAATTCCGGCGTGCTCAACAACCTGCGCGTGGCCAACAGCTATGCGCTCAAGGGACCGGCAGCATGGTGCCTGGTTGACGGACGCACGGACTAATTCCTAAGCGCGTAGATCGCGTCTGGTAGAAGACCAGCCCCTTGGCTGGCCTTCCACCAGGGTCCGGTGGAGTACAAACGAACGTAGCCGAATTTCGGGTGCAGGTATTTGCGGCAGGCCGGGATTCGATTCCAAACCTGATTTTTCGAGCCAGAGTCTTGGCCCGCTGACGAAAGATGCGCATGAAGTTGAACAAATCGAGCCAGCTGCTGCTGGTCACCGCTGCGAGTCTCCTGGTGGCAGGATTTGTGACCGCCTGTGGCACGCTCACCGTAGACTTTGTTTTCGTGACCAGCGCAAAGGCCGCGGGAATCAACAACTACGGCGAGGTCAATATCTTCGAGATCAACTCGGAGTCCGGCCACATGCGCCAGATTCCAGCTTCGCCGGTCCCCTCGGGCGGACGCAATCCGGTAGCCGAGGCCGTTTCATCCGACAATTTGAATCTGTTTGTGGTGAACGAAGACGACAACAGCATCGTACAGTTTGTTATCGGCAACGACGGCAAGCTCTATCCCTTTAATACGGTGAATACGCCGGGAATCTACCCCATGGCCGTTGCTGTAAACGCCTCGAACCTGTTTGTGGTTGATACATACCAGCCACTGCCAACCTGTTCCACAGCGGCTCCTTGCTCAGGGTCGATCGCGGTGTTCCCACTGGCAGCCGCCACGGGCAACACACCGATCAGCATGAAGTCAGCTGTCGTCAATCCGAGCCTGGCAGCGACGTACTGGCCGCTCAAGCTGTCTGGCACCAGCTCGACGGACGTGATTGTACCCACAGCGGTAAACGTGCTGGGGTCAGGGTCGTACGTTTTTGTAAGCGCATATGACTCCACCGTGACTCCCCATGTGGGCTATGTATTTGGCTTCACGGTTGGCTCAGGTGGCGTACTATCGCCAGTCGCGGGCTCTCCTTTTGTCGCAGGCGTGCAGCCTTCGGCGATTGCGAGCGACTCGACCGGCAAATATGTTTACGTTACTGACTTCGTGCGGGGCAATGTGCTTGGGTTCTCTGTAACGTCTGGGGTGCTGGCATCGCTCAGCGGCAGTCCTTACCCGGCGGGCAATCAGCCCTCAGCAATCGTCGTGGATCCGGCTTACGGCTATGCTTACGTAGCCAATTCGCTTGACGCGACGATTACCGCTTACTCGATCAACAGCGGCATCCTCACCCGCATTGGAGGCTACACCACAGGCCTGCAGCCGGTGGCGATCGGGATCGACCCGTCCGCACATCATTTTCTATACGCTGCGAATTTTCTTGACAGCACGGTCTCCGGTTTCGAGTTGAGCACGACCGCAGGCACGCTGCTTCAGGCGCAGAACTCTCCCTTTGCGTCCAACGCCCAGCCGACAGCCGTGGCCGCGATTCCGCATGGCAGCGCTCAGAAGTAAGAGCCGGTGCTGCCTTAGCCGGACTGAAGTAGCAATACCCCGTACCGGGCTTTTACAATACTTACGGGGCAACCTAAACGAGTTTTCTTGGGGCTTGAAGTTTGATGGCCCACAACGAAGGAAGCGCATGAAGTTCAGCAAATTGAGCCAGCTCTTTCTGGTCTCTACGATCGGCCTTCTAGTGGCCACACTCTTGACTGCCTGCCAGATCATCACGATCGATTACGTGTTCGTGGCTTGCTCTGCCGGCTCTGGGTCGACCAGCGCAGGGCAGATTCAGATTTTCGCAGTAGACTCCGAGTCCGGTGCATTGCGCGTCGGGGCACCAACCGTCTCCTCTGGTGGCGTAGGCCCGATTGCCATGGCCATTACCTCGAACTACGCGAATCTCTACGTCGCCAACCAGGGAAACAGTTCCGTGGCTCACTTCACCGTTGCCTCCAGCGGAGTGCTGACAGCGAAGGATACAGTCACCACGAGCACAACTCCGGTAGCGATGGCCATCAACGCGGCCAACACTTACCTGTACGTGATCTCTGGAACCAGTTCCGCGACCCTCACTGCTTATTCCCTCGGTACTGATGGAACAATCGGCAGTGCGGTTTCGAAGCTGACTCTGACAGTCCCCGGCTACACGAGCGATACGCTCATTCCCACGGGAGTTACCGTACTGGCCAACAACAGCGCAGTTTACGTTGTTGCGTATGACCAGTCGGCTTACAACCCTGGCGGAACCACCAGCAGCGTCGCCAACCCCGGCTGGGTGTTTGGCTACACGGTTGGCACGGGTGGCGTGCTCACAGCATCTTCCGGCAGCCCTTTCAGGGCAGGCGTCAAGCCGAGCGGCGTTGCGGCTGATCCGACCAATCGGTTTGTGTATGTAACCGACTACGCATCAAACCAGATGGTTGGCTACTCAATCCAGACCGGCGGAACCCTTAATTTCCTCGTCAACGGCCCTTTCAAGACCGGCAACCAGCCCTCCGCGATTCTTGTCGATCCGCGTGGCCTGTACATCTACGTTTCGAACGCGCTGGATTCATCTGTAACGGGCTACTCCATCTCCCTGCCTACCGGGACGCCGTCTGCTCTTGTAAACAGCAATGCAAGCATTCTGTACGCCACGGATACCCAGCCGGTTGCGATTTCGATCGACCCTGCACTGGGCCGCTTCGTATATACCGCCAACCACCTGGGCAACTCGGTTTCAGGCTTCCGCCTGACTCCCGATACCGGCGTGCTCACCACGACGCAGGCTACGCCTTATCCCACCGGGGCACAGCCAACGGCACTGGTTATGGCTCCCCACGGGAACCACTCCACGCAGTCGGTAACTCCGTAAGGGGTCGATGCATCAAAGAAAAAAGCCTAGCCGTCAAGGCTGGGCTTTTTTCTTGCGAAAGAATTTTAGCAAGTTAGCTAAGGGGCAATATTATCGCCGGTAAAAACAATATGATTACCATAATGGATAGAAAAGATAATAAGTTGCTTTTCATCACCACTCGACTCAGGGCGACGGTGGCATACTGCCTTGCATCCTGTCTCGCAGGGAGATGGCTCTGGCTTCTCTCGACCTCACAGAGTCGCCCCAAGGCAACCTGGCTAATCCTCGATGGCTCATCTCTTCCCCAATGGGCGGCCACCACTTGGGATGTGTACGCATTCGTAATGATGGCCTGGATTCTGGTTTTTGTATGCCGACACACGCGCGGGCCAGAGCGCGTCTTTCTTGCAGTGTGGGTTGCAGATATCCTGATCAGTCCCCTGGTGAGTATTGCTGCCCCGCCCTTCGCATTCGCAGCCGAAGTGGCAAAGGCCATGAGGTACCTGGTGATGATGGGCGCGGCCGCGCTGATGTTCCGACAGATTCAAAAGGCAGGCTGTGCCATGCCTGACGTTGATCTACCAAAGTCAGCCTGATATCTGTCTGAATTCGCATCCAAGGACTATCGCCAGAGGTGCATCCAACCGCGCAGGACGCGCTGTGCGGGCTTCTCGACAAAGTGCAGGGCGGCGACAGCCAGAGCAATGAGGACCACGTAGCTTATCCAGGGGTCGAAACGGATGAGGCCGGTGCGATTGAGAAGATGGGAGTCATGGATGAGGTTCCACAGATTGAAGTGGAGAAGGTATAGGCAGTAGCTGGCCTCGCCCACAAAGACCAGCGGGCGCCATCCAAGCGCAAAGGCCATCTTGTTGTTCCCGGCCAAGCCGAGCACAATGCAACCGAACAGCGGCATCAGCAGGCCGTCATGCATGATGGCGTAAGGCATACGCGCGCCGAGGGCGAGCAGGACGAAGGTTGCGGCAAAGCCAAAGATGCCGAGGACAAGGCGCAGGCGGCTGCTGCGGCCTACCATCTCGTCCAGACTGGCGAGCAAAACCCCAAAGACAAAGCTGGCCAGATGGGGCAGCGGCGTGTACTTGAGCACCTGCAGCCAGGGCCCCCAGCTCCAGCGGTCGGGATGGGCTATGCCGTCGGGATTGAGCACGATGTAGAGCGTGCCGGGAACCATGCCGAGGATCCACACGCCAGCCATAATTGCCAGGTGCGGCACAACGCGTGTCGGGCGCTTCCAGCGCGCCATCCAGGGAAACAGGACGTAGTAAAAGGACTCGGCGGACATGGTCCATGCCGGGGTGTTGAGGAAGGTAGCCACGGAAGGCACCCAGCCCTGCAAGAGCAAGGGCGTAAGCACCATGCCGGTCCAGAACATGCGGTGGGTGTGGGCACCGTACTCGGCCATCACCATCCGCCAACTGAGCAGCAGGCTGAGCAGATAGATAGGGTATAGACGAGTGAATCGGGCTTCCCAGAAGCGAAACTTGTCCAGCTCGCCGGCCCGCGCCTTGCCGGCATAGTTATAGGCGAGCACAAAGCCGGAGAGGAGAATGAAGAAGCTTACCGAGGCATAGCCGGCGTTGACGACGGGCGCAAACCAGCCGAACCACCTTGGATCAGAAAAATGGAAGAAGACAATGTTGATGGCCGCGAAACACCGCAAGCCTGTGAGTGTATTCAGCCGGGCTGGCTTGGGCTTCTCCACTTGTTGATCTTATGTCTCCGCGCCGGCTTAAGCCGTCACCAGCGAGCCGACCTTTTCGCCCAGAACCACGCGGCGGATATTCCCCGGCTGGTTCATGTTGAAGATAACCATGGGCAGATTGTTGTCTTTGCACAGGCTAACGGCAGTCAGGTCCATCACCTTGAGCCCCTGCTGCAGAATCTCCATATAAGTAATCTGGTCGTACTTTACGGCATCCTTGAACAGCACCGGATCGGCGTCGTAGACACCCTCGACCTTGGTGCCTTTCAAAAGCACGTCTGCCTTGATTTCCATGGCGCGGAGGCTGGCAGCGGTATCCGTAGAGAAAAATGGGTTGCCGATACCGGCGGCAAAGATGACGATGCGGCCCTTCTCAAGATGGCGCACGGCACGGCGTCGAATGTAAGGCTCGGCGAGCTGGTTCATAAAAACAGCGCTCATGACGCGGCACTGCGCGCCACGCTTTTCGAGGGCGTCCTGCAGGGCGATGGCGTTGATGACCGTGGAGAGCATGCCCATGCTGTCGGCACTCACTCGGTCCATCTCCTTGGCCTGGGCAGCTACGCCGCGAAAGATGTTTCCGCCGCCAACCACCACGCCTACTTCCACGCCAAGTTCGTGAACCTCTGCAAGTTCGCCGGCAATTTCTGCCACTTTTTCAGAGTCGAGGCCAAAGCCTCTTGACCCCGCCAGTGCTTCTCCCGAGAGCTTGAGTACGATGCGCTTATACATTCCGTTTCGAGTATCGCATATTGGCCCAGCGGAGGTTGTCCGGTGGTTGCCCGGCTCCTGGCTTGAAGTTAGAGGCTGGCGTGGAGGGGCGATTCCTGAATTGAAAATCACGAACAAAAAATTCAAATAGGGAATCGGAGATGCAGATTTCATTCCCTGGAGGGGAAGACTCTCACCCCTCTGCTTAGACTTGCCCTATTGAGCGTTGAACGGCAGGTAGACATGGTGGTCAGGACGCAATGCAAGGGGCGCGGATTCACCGGGTTGCAGGTAGGCGCGCACAACGTCCGGCGCTATTTTCCCAAACATATTGCAGTCATCGAGCTGCAGCTGGATCATCTGCAGATCCAGTGCGGGTTACCGCCAGCCTTTTGGGAGGGGCAGCCTGAGATCCACGATCCGAGGCTGTGCGCGTGGCTGGAGTCAAAGACATTTCGCGAGAGCTCAGGCCGGACACCGATTCCGCTGGCAATGATTCCATACGGGAAGAACAGCTTCAGGCTGCGTCCCATTTCGGCGACCGGTCAACCCAGGAGCAGGCAGGCACCCAGTCCCTTTAACCCAGCCTGAGCCGAACGTCGGATGGCACACCACACTACCGCAAGCGGCGGTGCGAGTTGATAAACTCGGAGTGCCATGACTATCAGCCACCTGCAAAAGACCATTGAGCGGTACTTTTCCGCTGGACCTGCCGCAATCGGCGACGCCTCCGCAATGACCGCATTTCTGACCCTGCGCGCTGCCATTGAAAGCGGCGAAGTGCGGGCAGCCTCTCCTGATCCCGGCTCGCCGACGGGCTGGAAGGTAAATGCCTGGGTAAAACAAGGAATACTACTGGGTTTCCGCCTGGGGTCTTTGGAAGAGCTGCCCGGCGGGGGGCTCTCATTTGTCGACAAGCACACCTATCCGGTGAGGCACTTCGGTTCGGGTGATGGCGTGCGAGTGGTTCCGGGCGGCTCATCCATTCGGGCGGGATCGTATGTGGCACGTGGCGTGGTGTGCATGCCACCGATGTACATCAACGCGGGAGCGTACGTGGATGAAGGCACCATGGTGGACTCGCACGCGCTGGTAGGCTCCTGCGCGCAGATTGGCAAGCGGGTTCACCTGAGCGCAGCGGCGCAGATTGGCGGCGTGCTGGAGCCGGTAAATGCCAGCCCGGTGGTGATTGAAGACGACGTGCTAGTGGGCGGCAACTGCGGCGTTTACGAGGGCACCATTGTGCGCAAGGGTGCGGTGCTGGCCTCGGGAACCATTCTGACGCGGGGCACGCCGGTGTTCGACCTGGTGAGCGGAGAGGTGCTGCGTGCGACCGACGAGCTGCCGTTGATTATCCCCGCGGAGGCCGTGGTGGTGCCGGGGGCACGCGCGGTAACCA
>Ga0364922_10431_pt1 | contig 21232 bp, 19 predicted proteins | sample ExccelJu500001D4_2_FD_206955 | JGI IMG/M metagenome (GOLD analysis project Ga0364922, IMG submission 206955) | Enriched cells from Trout Bog Lake Hypolimnion, Wisconsin, USA - BchlTB.June20.5000.01.D4 | ecosystem: Environmental > Aquatic > Freshwater > Lake > Hypolimnion/Profundal zone | place...
CTACGAAAGGGCTCTCTGCATTGAGTTTGCGGATCGAGCCATTCACTTTGATTTGCAGAAGAAGTTTTCAGTAACCTACAAATCCCACTACATCGGAGATTTGATACCGGATCTGATAGTGGATGACCGCGTGATTGTGGATTTGAAAGTCGTGGACTCATTTAATGACGCACGTCGCCCAGATGCTCGGGTATTTAACATCACAGGTTTGGAAGTTGGTCTACTCATCAACTTCAAGCGTGCCAGACTCCAAATCAAGCGTGCCGCCAACCTCAAAAACCACCAACAAGCACCGACCTGCACAACCCAAAATCAGTGATTTCAGTGATTCTCAGTATCTCAGTGGTCAATTTCCTCCGCACACTCTAACCCTTCCGCCCACCAACAATCATTGGCCTTTCTTGCAAATCCATGAAAACTCTCGATCCTGAAACAATCCGCTCCGTGGTGGAATCCGTCGTCGCGCGCTTGGCCACAGCCCAAGGAGGAATATCCCCTGCCCCAGCCCCTAAACCGTCCTGTGGCTGCAACACCACATCCTCAGGCGAACGGGGCGTGTTCACCTGTGTGGAAAAAGCCGCCGAGGCGGCCAATGACGCGCATCTCAGAATGAAAAAACTCGGTGTCGCAGGCCGTGCGAAAGTCATCGAGATCGTCAAGGCACTAGCCGTCGGTAACGCAGAGTCATGGGGTCGCTTCGAGATGGAAGAAACCAAAATCGGACGTGTCGATCACAAGATCGCCAAGCTTCAGATCACCAAAAACGTTCCAGGCACAGAATGGCTACATCCCTACGCCATGAGCGGCGATGGCGGCATTACGCTGGAGGAATACGCGCCCTTTGGAGTCATTGGCGCCATCCTACCTGTTACACACTCGGTTCCTACTCTGACAGGAAATGTGATCAACATGGTGGCTGCGGGTAATTCCATCGTTTTCAATCCCCACCCCGGCGGGGCACGCAGCGCGGCAATGGCAGTGCGTGCCTACAACGAGGCGATCTTCCGCGAGCTTGGTATCGACAACATCATCACCACCATCGAGACCCCATCGCTTGAAACGTTTGATGCCATCTGCAAGAACCCGCTTATTTCTCTTTTGGCGATTACAGGAGGGCCTGCCGTTGTTAGTGCGGCCATGAAATCAGGTAAGCGCGCGATCTGCGCCGGCCCCGGTAATCCCACTGTGGTGGTCGATGACACGGCCGATCTGGCAAAAGCCGCACGTCACATCATTGAAGGCGGCGCGTTTGATAACAATCTGCTCTGCATCGGTGAAAAGGCTGTATTCGTTGTGGGCTCAGTGTTCAACCGTTTCTGTGAGGAACTCCAGAAAGCTGGCGCCGCCCGCATCAACTCCCAACAACTTGAAAAACTCACTGCGGCTGCATTCACCATCAAGCCGGGTGAAGGCGGCGGTTGTGCGCACGCCTCGGTGAACCGCGCGCTCATTGGTGCGGATCCTTCTAAACTGGCAGAACATGCGGGAGCTAGCATCCCAAGCGGAACACAGATACTCTTCGCGGAAACAGATGCGGATCATCCCTTCGTGCAGGAGGAACAGATGATGCCTATGTTGCCCATCGTTTCCTGCCCCGACTTCGTCACCGCCGTGCGCGAGGCTAAACGTGCCGAGCACAATTACCGCCACTCTGCCATCATTCATACCAAGGATGTGGACCACATGACCTATATGGCCAAAGAGATGGACACCACCATCTTCGTCAAAAACGGCGCGTCCGTCGCGGGACTGGGACTCGGCGGCGAGGGTTATCTTTCCTACTCCATCGCCACCACCACAGGCGAAGGCATCACCACTCCAAAAACCTTCACCCGCGTCCGCCGCTGCGTGCTGGTGGAAAACCTCAGAATCATTTAAGGCAGAGAGACTGTTTCCCAACCGTTCCTGCCATCAACAACATGATCCCAGCCCAAGTCGTCGGCCATGCAGTCAGCAGCCACTCCCATCCTTCCCTCAAAGGGTTCAAGATGCTGCTGTGCCAACCGCTTGGCTCCGGTGGAAAACCTGAGGGAGCTCCCATCGTGGCCATCGATCTGTTTGGTGCGGGTCTCCACTCGAAGGTTTTTGTCTCCACCGACGGCGTTGGTGCCAGGCATCTGGTTCACGACGAAAAATCACCCATTAGAAATTTCATCCAGGGAGTAGTGGATTAAAAGCTGCCTTTTTCCTAATCACTAATGCGTATCGCACAAGTCATCGGCCGGGTCACCCTGAGCATACAGGACCCCTCCTACAAGGGAGGACGGTGGCTCGTGTGCAATCCGCTGGATGCGGCGCACTTCAACACTGCATGCGACACACCGCCACCATTATCCGACCAGTTCTCCCTCGTGGCTTACGATGATCTGGGTGCCGGTGAAGGTGACATAGTGGGCATTGTCGAGGGAGCAGAGGCCACAGCCCCGTTTGATTTTGATATTCCTATCGATGCCATCACCGTCGCCGTTTTTGATTCCCTTAACTACGAACCGTCACTTCCCTAACATAATACGCCCATGAGAAAACAAGTCTTCACCGCCGCTGACATTGAAGCCCATCTCAAAGCCGGAAAAACCGCCTCTGACATCCCCGCAAACGCTGTGCTCACGCCATCTGCCAAGGACGTGCTGCGTGACGGCCTAGTTCAGGTCCGGGGTGGCGGGAGTTTGCCAATCACGTCTAAAACCCCTGCCGAGCCTATCCTGCCGGATTACGAATACCGGTGGACTCCCGGCAAGGATCCGAAAACCCCTGCGGAAATTCAGGCGTTTTTCAATTCTCCCGCTATCGTTGAGATTAAACAACGCATGGTGGATATCGGAAAACGCATGTGGGCCCGCGAATACACCGATGGCAACGGCGGAAACCTAACGATCCGCGTCGGCGATAATCTCGTGCTCTGCACCCCCACCCTCGTTTCCAAAGGTTTCATGAGCCTTGAACAAATGTGCTTGGTGGACATGGAAGGCAAACAACTCGCAGGGAAATTCAAACGCACCTCCGAGTGCATGACCCACCTGGCCATCATGAAGCGCCAGCCCAAGGCCAAGGCCTGCTGCCACGCACACCCGCCACACGGTACCGCGTTCGCCGTGGCCGGTGTGCAGCCTCCCACCTGTATGATCCCCGAGGCGGAAGTGTTCCTCGGCCAGATTGGACTATCGGAATATCAGACTCCCGGCTCTCCGGAAAATGCCAAAGTAGTCGGTGACGCAGCCATCGATCACATGGCCGTGCTCATGGTGAATCATGGTGTCATCACTTGGGGTAAGGACATCGAGGACGCTTACTGGAAGATGGAAAACGTGGAGTCCTACTGCAAAACCTTGTGGGTTGCCTCCCAACTCAACGGCGGCAGGTTGCTCACGATCACCGGTGGTCAAGCCAAGGAACTCATCAACCTGCGCAAGACTCTTGGCATGGACGACAAACGCGCCAACTGGCAGGAATGCCAACTCTGTGACAATGCAGAATTCAACCCCGGCACCGTTTGCCGCGTCCCAGAACAGTCCACTTCTTCTAACGATACTGGCAAGCTTGATCCCGAAGCTGAAAAACTCGTCCAGACCCTCACCGAGCAGATCCTGGCTTCACTGAAGTGATACCGTGGGCCTAGGTTCCAATTGGCACCAATAGCCTTCTTCCATCACTCACCCCCCTGTGAATGTCTGTTGTCTGGGACTGACCTCGGAGATTCCAACACGATGAGAACCGGCCGTACTTGGAAGCTCTCGAGAACGCACTGGCATCCACAGGACGCGTTCCAAAGATCTTCAACACCGATCAGGGTTGTCAGTTCACCTCGGCACAATGGACCGGTAGGCTGACTCAACTAGGGGTGAAAATCAGCATGGACGGTCGTGGTCGCTGGATGGACAACGTTTTTATCGAGCGGCTGTGGAGAAGCGTGAAATACGAGCGGATATACTTGTTTGAACACTCCACGCTCACGGCGCCGCGAGCCAGTCTGCTCAAATGGTTTGATCGTTACAATGACTGGCGACCCCACGCAGAGCTTGGTAATCAGCATAAAACCAATTTCCGCGTCTCCGCCCTTGCCACGGTGGCAATCAGCGGCTTGACTCCCCTTCTCTTCATCTTCCCTGCCGTGAAAGCCCACGAAATTTACTCCGCCGTCGATCCCGCCATTGTCACCCAGATTCTCGATTGGTTCCGCGCCAACGACAAGAATGTGTACAAATCTGCCGTGGCCACTCTGGCGGGTAACCGCAAGTTGCGCCCCGTTTTCATCCAGAAAAAGTCCCTGGCGGACCAATATGCCTGGGTCCACAAGACCCTCAAACTGAATGCCTGCGAAACCATTGGCGAACACCTCCTGCAGGCATACCTGATGGCCGGTCAGCAGTCCTTGCTCGCCATGTTCTGCGACGGTCTGGGCATCCCCCACGATGGCAAAGGCTCTGTGGTCGGCGAGCTCCCGAAAAAACTCGATGCAACTCGCTTGGCGGAAACCATTGACCGACTCATTGGTCTGTTCGATCCCAAACTGCTGACCGTCTACCTCCACTGCTTCAACCTCCAAACTCCCAATGGTTGGCCTGAGCTCACGGAAAAACTTAATTCCGACGAACGGCTCGTTCTTAGGGACAAGGTCGAGAACTGAGATGTTAAAGGGCTGAATGTCCTTCTGGATTTCTTCATCGGCGCCCCAGCGTCACGACATTTATTCCGCTCATGCCCAAGGTTTACCTCAAAACCTACGGATGCCAGATGAACGAGCGTGACTCAGAACAGGTCGCCCGTATGTTCATCGAGGGTGGCTACACAATCACTACGAACGAGCGCGAGGCGGATGCCATCCTGATCAACACCTGTTCCGTTAGGGACCAAGCGGAACAAAAGGCGCTAGGGAAAATGGGTAGCATGATCCATCAGGGGCGTGCACGCACGCATGCGGTATACGGATTCATGGGGTGCATGGCACAGTCGCGCGGTAACGAGTTGTTCAAAACCCTGCCAGGTTTGGACCTGGTTGTCGGCACGCAAAAATACCACAAGGTTTTCGAGTATGTAGACTCCATTCTACGGCAGCGTCTAGAAGCCCGAATGGACGAACCCGCGCTCTCGTTACGCGGCGCTTCGGTTTGCGATATCGACGAGGAGGCAGACTCGCAGAACTCCATCCGTGATCACCTGCCGAAACCTCACGCAGCCTCCGCATTTGTCTCTATCATGCAGGGCTGCAACATGCGCTGCTCCTTCTGCATCGTCCCGGACACTCGCGGCAAGGAACGCGCAAGGCCGATCCCGGAAATAATCGGTGAAGTCCGTCACCTTGCAGCCGAGGGAGTGAAGGAGATAACGCTGTTAGGGCAAATTGTAAACCTGTACGGCCGAGGCGAATTCCAGCGAGTCAATGGCAAGTCGCCCTTTGTACAACTTTTGGAGGCCGTGCATGAAATAGAGGGCATAGCGCGCATACGTTTCACCTCCCCCCACCCGATTGGTTATCGCGATGACCTAATCACTGCCTTCACCTATCTGCCAAAACTCTGCCCTCACATCCATTTCCCGATGCAAAGCGGATCGGACCGCATTCTGCGCGAGATGCGCCGCCCTTATCAGATCGCCAAGTTTATTGAGATCTGTGAGAAAATGAAAGCCGCCCGCCCTGGCCTGGCCATCACCACGGACATTATCGTCGGATTCCCCGGTGAGACTGAAGAGGACTTCCAAGCATCCATCAATGTGGTGGAGCGCCTGCAGTTCGACAATGCCTTCGTGTTCCGTTACTCCAAACGCCGCAATACCCCGGCAGCGGAAATGCCCGGACAACTCGAGGAGACCGAAAAAGAAACGCGCAACCAGCGCTTGTTGGAAGTGGTCAACCGCATCGCCATAGCCAAAAATTCCGCGCTCGTTGGCACCCGCCAGCAGGTGCTTTGCGAAGGTCCATCAAAAACCAAGGCCACCCGCCTGACTGGTCGTAGCCCACATAATAAGATCGTCATTTTCGATGGCGACCCCGCACGGTTGACCAGTCAGCTCATCGATATCCAAATAGAGGAATCCGGCGGATTTTCACTGTTCGGGACCGCATGTTTGGTCGAATAAGGCAGGGTGACTGCATTAGGGAGAAACAATTCGAAAGAAGTCCCGCTTCAGAGGAAAATTAACCACAGATGAACAGGATTGACACAGATCAAGATGTAATTGAATTCGTGCGTGATGAGCCGGGCTGGGCAAATAATATCGGATTGAGCCATCATCCGCTTCATCTTCGTTTATCTTGTTAATCTGTGGTTGGCTTTATCCCTAGTGTCTGGACCCTGTCGAATGAGATGTTTCTTGGGGCTTTCAATTGTCGGTTTCCGCGCTAATTTGCCCGCGTCCATGAAGAGATTCTTCCTGCTACTCGCATTCCTCACCTGCGGCTTCTGCTTGCAGGCACAGGAAGCACCCGCGCCCGGACCTTCCGCTCCTGCTTCCACCATTCCGGATGATGCTTCACGCGTGGCCGTCCTCGGGTATCATGATTTTTCCGAAACCGCCAAGGAAACTGCGATGCGGATCCACACATCGAAGTTCCGGAAACAGATGGAAACCATCCGCCAACTCGGAATTACAGTCATCTCTCTGGAGGATTTCCTCGCTTGGAAAAGAGGCGAAAAGTCCATTCCTGAAAAATCGATTCTTTTGACATTCGATGACGGGTGGAAGTCCGTTTACACCGACGCTTTCCCCATTCTCAAGGAGTTTGGTTACCCCTTCACCCTCTACCTTTACAAGGAATATCTCGATTGTGGCGGCAAGTCTCTATCAAGTTCCATGGTTCAGGAAATGCTAAAAACCGGCGCATCCATCGGTAGTCACTCTGTCAGTCACCCTTATCCTCACGTTTTCAAGAGCTATTACAAGAAGGGGGCTGACGCCTATGACGCCTTCCTGCGCAAGGAAATGGGTGAGTCCAAACGTTTTCTGGAATCACAGTTCGGTATGAAGGTCGCCACCTACGCATATCCTGGCGGATATTACACCGAGGAGATGCTCCCGCTAGCCAAGGAGTTCGGCTATACCGAGCTTTTCACCGTTATCCCTGGAAAAGTGAAACGTTCCACAGCGGACATAACTATGCCACGCTACATGATTCTGGGTAACTATGACAAGGTGTTCGAACTTGCCACGACCTTCCGAGAAGGCCGGAGTTCCGGATCGACTGGTCCCCTGGCAGTTATTTCCCAGCCCACCCCCTGCCCGGTATCCCCCGAATCAGGTGCCATTATCAACACACGTCTTCCAGAAATATCGGCCGACCTCTCAAAAGTAGCAGACATCGACACATCCAAACTAGTGATGAAGATCTCTGGATTCGGAGAAGTCCCTGCCAACTTCGATTCTAACACTGGCAAATTCTCATGGAAGGTAAACCGCCGCCTGCGCCAGCCCACTTGCCAGGTGTCGGTCACTTGGAAAAATACTGCGGGTAAAGCGCCGGAAAACCCGCTCCGTTGGTCATTTCAAATCGATCGCAGCTCCGCTTACCTCCCGGACGAGGAGAAATAAGCCTAAAGGCAATGCGGACCCTGCCACAGATTCATTCCACTTACTTTTCTCTTACATCGTATAACCCCACAACGCGCCACATCATGTTCTCCAGCCTCACTGACAGTCTCGATAAAACCTTTCGCAACCTCCGAGGCGTGGGCCGCATATCTGAAAAGAACATCGCCGACGCCTTGCGCGAGATCCGCATCGCATTGTTAGAGTCTGACGTTGAATTCGGTGTGGCCAAGGACTTCATCGCAAAGGTGAAGGAAAAAGCCATGGGTGAAGACGTGCTAAAGTCGATCAAGCCCGGCGAGCAGATCGTCAAGATCTTCCACGATGAGCTGGCCGCCCTGCTCGGCGGTGACCAAGCACCTCTGGATCTCAACCCACCCGCCCGCATCCTGATCTGTGGCCTCAATGGTGCCGGTAAAACCACCACGGCCGCCAAGCTCGCCAACCGCCTGAAAAAGGAAGGCCGACGTCCCTTACTCATTGCCTGCGACCTTTACCGTCCCGCTGCCATCGATCAGTTAGCCACGCTGGCTTCACAAATCGATGTTCCCTGCTATACTCCACAGGCCGGAGAAACGGATGTCGTCAAGGTCGCCGAAGAGTCCCTGCTCTGGGCGGAAAAACAACACGGCAGTGTTCTCATATTTGACACCGCAGGCCGCCAGGAGATCGATGAACGCCTGATCGCCGAACTCAAGCGACTGCACTCATTTCTCAAACCCAAGGAGACCTTGTTGGTCGCGGATTCTGCTACAGGCCAACAAGCTGTCTCAGTAGCAAAACACTTCGATGACGCAGTCGGCATCAGCGGAATCGTGCTCACTAAACTCGATGGCGATGCCCGCGGTGGTGCCGCTCTTTCGATGCGTGCTGTCACAGGCAAGCCGATCAAATACGTCGGGGAAGGCGAAAAACTCGACCAATTCCAAGAGTTTCACCCGGATCGTATGGCTGACCGCATCCTTGGCATGGGTGACATCGTCGGCATGGTCGAGCAGGTCGCTGACAAGGTGAATGAACAGGATGCTATGCGTTCAATGAAGCGCATGCAGGAAGGGAAATTCGATTTCACTGATTTTCTGGACCAGATGCGAATGATCCAGAACCTCGGACCGCTTGAAGGTTTGTTAGGCATGCTGCCAGGATTCAGCAAAATCAAAAAACAACTCCCCACGGGTGCCTTGGATGGTGGCAAGATCAAACGCACCGAAGCAATCGTTCTTTCCATGACGCTTGAAGAGCGCCGCCGCCCCGAGATCATCAAGGGGTCCCGCCGCCAGCGCATCGCCGCTGGCTCAGGAACCTCATTGATGCAGGTAAATCAACTCATCAAACAGTTCGGCGAGATGCGCAAGATGATGAAATCACCTCACAAAATGAAAAACATGATGAGGGAAATGGGCGGTCCAAGTGGTATCGGAAACATGATGAAGGGCATGGGTGGCAAATTCCCGTTCTAGCAGAACAACACAAGGCACTCCGGTCCCATGAAATCCCCATTCTTCCCATGGATCACCGCCATCGTTGTAGTCAGCACACTTTGCAGCTGCGGAGTGATCAATAAATTCATCCGTTTCAAACATCCTACGGAGCAGCCAGCTAAGGACGGCCCCGAACTTATTGGCCGTATTGCCTCACTCCCCGCTGACAAAAGCTTCGTTTTGATTCAAAGTTACGGAAAGTGGAATATTTCCACCAATACGATTCTTACCACCCGTGGGGCGGATAATCGCACAGCAAACCTGCTCGTTACCGGTGAAAAACTCGGTCAATTCGCCGCTGCCGACCTCAAATCCGGGACTTTGGCTGTGGGAGATGCCGTGTATACCCACCACGAACCCAAGCCAGAATCTACTGAGACATCTACACAACCCGTTGATAATAAGGACAAAGCAAAGCCTTAATGCGTATTTTAAAAATAATAAGGTTTTCGGGAATTCTTTTCTTCCAAAACCACTCAGAATCATTTATTTTTAAATTGTCCCGACGAGCACAGGCTTTAAACTAAAATAATTGAACTTTTAGGGTTGGTTATTATCCGCGTCCCCGGGTAGTTCTCCTTCCAAAATGGCTGTGCCCACTTTGATGTCCCAAAACATGAACAATACAACCAGCCAAAATGAAAACCATATCCCACTCGGGAGTTTCGGTGAAAGCCGATGCGAACCGTCTTGCTGACTTCGTCCTGTTTACGCAGCGGAGCTGCATCCTAAACCTGTCCACAGAACTCAACAAAGGGAACATCTCGTTCCCACAGTTCTTCCTGCTGACCTATCTCTCTAGCGAGGAATACCTGACCATGTCGGATATTGCAAAGAAGATGGGCCACTCCACCGCAGCCGCCACCGGCTTAGTGGATCGCTTGGAAAAATTGTCCTACGTTGAGCGAGTCCATGCCGCCGAAGATCGTCGCAAGATCATGGTGCGTATCACCACCAAAGGTGTTGAACTCGTCTCAAAAATGCGTTCGGAAATCGCAACCGATCTGGCAGGCATCTTATCAAGCATGGATGAAGATCAGGCTGAAACTGTCGAACACACCAAGCGCGCCATTCATGGCCGTGCGCTATCGTGAGCTAAGGAAAAGTCTACTGAGTCAAAACCAGCTTGGCGAATCCTCTGCGCCTCCGTTACCTTTCCCGGGTGACGGAGGCGTTCCCCTTTCTGGCCCCACTCAATACGCTGCCGGGCATCCGTGCCGGCTGGGTGGAGCGCGTGCCTGACCTGCGGATCACTGGAGACCGCGATGAAGCGATGAAACAACTGCGGCCATTCCATGAAGCAGTCTACCAAAAATTCGCCGGTGTGGGAATGACCTTATGGCGTGCCGGGCAGGTGCATGGAAATGCAGTGGCGGTGGTACCGGGAAGTCCGCAAATTCTTGCCACGGATGGGTTGGCCGTGGTGCCAGATGTGGATGGGCTGATCACCTCCCAACCAAGAACAGCGCTGGCCATTTATGTCGCAGACTGCGGGGTGATATGGCTAGCTGATCGGAAAACTGGTGCCATTGGCTTGTTGCACTCAGGAAAAAAAGGCACAGAATCTAATATCTTCGGTGTTGCAGTGGCCCAGATGGGGGAACATTTCGGCACAAGACCAGAGGATCTGACGGCAGTGCTGGGCCCCTGCATCCGCCCGCCGGATTATGATGTGGATTTTGCCCACGAAATCGCAAACCAAGCCATGCATGCCCGCCTGGGAAATTTCATCGACTGTGGTCTCAATACTGCGTCAGATTCCTCCCGGTTTTACAGTTACCGCAAGGAACTGGGAAAAACCGGGCGCATGATGGCCCTCATTGTCCGCGACTTCCAGCCATGAGCACTCTTACTTTAAAAGCCCCCGCAAAACTGAATCTCTCCCTGCGCGTCTTGGGTAAGCGCAACGACGGCTTCCATGATATCGATACACTGATGGTCAAACTCCCTGGCCTATACGACCAGATCGAGATCAGTCTGGCTAAGTCCTTTGCGTTCGAATGCGATGATGCCAGCCTACCCGGCGACGAGGACAACCTCGTCGTAAAAGCAGTCAGGGCCTACGAGAAAGCAGCGAAGATCACCTGCAAGGTTGCCGTCTCATTGAAAAAATCCATTCCCCACGGAGCGGGACTAGGCGGTGGCAGTAGTGACGCAGCAACAACTTTGTTAGGGCTCGATCAACTCCACGATGGCAAGCTGGGACCAGTGCGCCTAAGCGAACTCGCTGCCACCCTTGGCTCCGATGTCTCGTTTTTTCTCACTTCCGGGAGTGCCCGCTGCACTGGCCGGGGGGAAATCCTTAAACCCGAATCAGCTCCTCCGCTGCGTATTCTGATAGTGAAGGCACCCTTCGCGGTGTCCACCCCGGATGCCTATGATCGCTGGAGCAACTCCAAGGAACTTCCCGGCGTCCGCTACGCCACGCAGGAGATCGACGGTCTTTCCCTCGTTAATGATCTTGAACGCCCGGTTTTCGGAAAACACCTCTTCCTCGCCGAACTCAAGGAGTGGTTGCTCGACCGCCGGGAGACCTCTGCCGCCCTGCTCTGCGGCTCGGGTTCTGCCATGTTTGCCGTGCTTAACGAAGAAGCCGATCCGGAGAACCTCGCAAGATGTGCCCGGCACGAACTCGATCCCGGCTTCTGGCATTGGACAGGCTATTCAGGCACCTGAGGAAAGCACTCCGCCTGCCACCGAATAATTGTTAGGTATCACAATCAATAAGACCCCCTGCTGTGATCGCCCGGCAAAAAATCCGCTACCCCGTCTCCCAGGCGCTGAGGCAGTATCTCTATCACTTTGAGCGTCAGCGGGATATTCCCAAGATCTACAATGATCTTAGCCGTTTCATCGGCGCCATGCCCTACGAGAACCCCCGCGGTCTAGAGACGCTCTGGCTCACTGTTATGTATCCGCCTCATGTCTTCGCGGAACTCCGCCCTCGACTCACGCGTATTTACACGGAACTCAAGCTTGGCGAGGGCGCGAAACAACACGAACACTTGCTGGTGGACCGCATCGACTACGGCGATTTCGGGAACTCGAAGCCCTTCCGCATCCGTATCACCAACTTGTTCAACGACAACTCGGACTACTTTTACGTCAAACATGCCGATGCCTCACGCATCTACGGTCTGGAACTCGAACACATCCTATCACCCGAGCGTATCAGTTATTTGGTCAACGGAAACACGCTCATCGAAGAACATATCGCAGGTGTTCCTGGTGACATGTTTGTCCGGGAATACCTCAACCATCCTGGACTCAACAAGGTCCGCATCGCCAAGGAATTCACCAAGTTTAACGAGCGGTGTTTCATCCGACTGCTTGGCGACATGCGCAGCGTCAACTACGTGGTGGAGATCACTCCGGATTTCGAGGAGGTGCAATACCGCGTGCGGGCGATCGACTTCGATCAGCAGTCCTACGAGTGCAATGGCAACGTATATCAGGCCTACCGATTCAAATCCAACCGCGCTGTCACCCGCCTCGCCTTTGAGGTTCTCAACCGCACCAGCATCGACCAATATGTGGCCGAGGAACGTGCCCAGATGGCCCGCCGTGCCAAGGTTGAGAGCGGACGGTTACGTGCCCTGCTAGGCATCATGCAACGTGAGGAAATTGCGCCGCACTCCCATGTGGCTGCTCTTGCCGGGGAACTGGACCGCATGCATAACACCCACGATTATTCCTCATGCGAAACCATGGGCGAACTCGCGGCCACCCACATCTCAAAGATGCTGGAACTTGATCCCAACGGCCCTTCCTGGGATCTTTAGACTGCTTTTAAGCAACATAACCCTTAAACTGCGTATGCCAGCACGGGAACTTTGCTTCCCCATTCATTCACTGATCTATCAATACCAAGCATATGTCCATTCAACTTGTCACCCGTGAATACACGATTGATCTTACCGAACCGGAGAGTGATCGCTGGAATGAAGTGATACGCCGGGATGGTCGCTCTGCTATAGAGGTGATCCGCGGCGTGACCCGCGATTTCCTGAGATATACTGATTGCCAAAAGTTCTTGCAGAAATGAGATAGTTTGGGGAAGGGAACTCGTGCCGCTGCGCGGGTATGAGAATTCAGATTCAGCGATCTCTTTTGGCAACCAGTATAAAATGAGTCATGTTGCCAAATCCCTCTCTATTGTTGGGGGGAATTGATCTAAATTCTTAGTGCAGAGAAGGCAATATCACCCTCAAAGGCAGACGATTTCCCCTGACGTTACGGACTGTTCTTCCGCCTCACAAATTTCCACGGCGGTCATGCCGTCACGGGCCGTGACAATGGCTGGAGGGGTGCCATTCTGAATACAACTGATCATATATGCCAGTTCTCCCATATATCCGTCCGTCCCTTCCAGTTTCACGATCTGTTCGGGCTCGCCATCTCGATAGAGTTTCAGCATCTCTTCACCCCGGGAGATATCGAAATCGGCAGTGGCATTTTCAAAATTGACGGTATAGGTCATCTTAAAGGGATAGGATCCGCACATGATCCAACCACCCTCGGCACTAACGCAGGCCCCGCCATCCACAACGTACTGGGTGACCACGTGATCCACAGCACCGCTGAAAAGGCTTAAGCCCTGTGAGAAAACGGCCCTGGGCCGTCCGAAACAATGTTGAACAAAATCCGTGTCGTGGATGTGCAGATCAAAGAGACCACCGCCGGATTCAGTTCCCTTGAAATAACTACCGCGACTCCAACCGGGCGGCCCGGACACGCGTCTAAACCGCGCGGCCAACACCCTGCCGTAAGTCTTTTGCTCAATAGTCTGCTTGAGCCAATCCCAACCGGGCCAAAATCTCATGCACATCGCTGGCATGAAATAAGTTTGGGCTCCAGCCGCAGCATCGACGATTTCGCGGCAAAGCGCGGAACTGCGCGCCATCGGTTTCTCACAGACCACATGTTTGCCCGCCTTCAGCGCCGCAACCGTGAGTCTGACATGGTCTGAAGTCGGCACACAGATGTCCACCAGATGTACATTCTGATCTGCTATCAAGTCTTCGGGATTGCTATATACCTTCACATCAGCACCGAGGTGCACCGCATCTCCATCAGTAATATTGCCGCCCACACCCGCGATCACTCCATCGACAGGTGTTTTGAAAGCGTCCGCTACAGCCACGATCTTGCAGCCGGGTATTTTCTGGTAAGTTCTGATGTGAACCAGACCCATAAAGCCCAGTCCGATAATGCCGATGTTTGTCATGAGTATGAGATAAATGTGATGGGTTTGTGAGGCCGGTAAAACTTGCTTTAGATAAGATCGGTCACGTATTCCCTGGCGCTTAGGATGTCGCGGACACGCTGGTCACCCGCTTCGCGTTCGATGCTGAGATGCCCGGTATATTCGATATCGCTTAGAGTCTGGAAAAATGCTTTCCAATCAACTTCCCCCGTGCCGACGGGAACTTCATTCCCCCATGTGCCGGGAGTGGTGGTGCGCACAGCATCCTTGATATGGCATTGTTTCAGCCAGGGTGCGAGCGTGTGCAGCGCGGCTATCGGGTTGCCCTTGTCATAAAGAAGCATATTGGCTGGATCAAAGTTCACGCCTACAAGAGGATGCCCGAGTTTTATTAGAAACGATTTCAGTGTTTCAGCGGTTTCCTGTCCAGTTTCGAATCCCAGATGGATTTCATATTTCGCGAAGAGCTCGGCTATCATCGACACACGGGTAAAAAGCTTCCCAAAATCCAGATCACTTTCCTCGTGCGGCAGGAAACCTGCATGGAAGGTGACGAGCTTGAGTCCGAGGCCAGCGGCGATACCCGCCACCTTTTGGATATTCTGCCAGTTTTGCTCCCATGTCCCGTCCGGAACCACACCACCTGTAGCCTTGATCGATTCCAGTGTGCTGTAATCCTCACCTATCATTCCAAACATACCGGAAACGATGGACACACCACGCTGTGCCGCCTCTGTACCGAAACAGCCCCAGATTTCCGATTGCTCACGGAGCGGATCCAGAGCGAGTTGGACACGCCGGATACCTATGGCATCCAGCGCCAAGAATAGATCTGATGGGCTAATGGGCTGCAATGACCAACTGCAGACCGCCAGGCGTGATGAATGAGATGAGGTGGACATGATTGGGTGGATAGCAGGTTAGAAAAAACGTTTAGTCCCTTTTCACAGGAGACGGGATTATTGCTGTTCTTGATTTTAAAATACTGGTCCTTTGTCACATCCTCCCCGTTCGCATTGGCAACCACCCATCGGGTATGCAGAAAAGATAAAGATGTGGTTTTATTTGCCGAAGACATTTCAACTAATCCCTCTCCAGATGGCAATCGCATTGTAATTCCTGACTCACAATCCGTTTGCCATTAAGAGCAATTCCGCCATTATACCAGCATGGCCGTCGAAAAAACCAAGGGGTGGTTGGTCAGGTGTCTGTCGTTCTTGTGTTCGGCACTTACCTGGTTGGTGCTGCTCATTGCCTCGGTGTGGGCATTTGGAGCACTATGGTTCGATTTTCCCCGGACCAGCGAACAACCCTGGGTAGCACTGGCATTCGGTCTGACTGTGCTTTTTATGGTGGTTCTGGTGCGCTCCCGCTGGCGGGCCAAGCTGATCATCGCCACCATCATCCTTGTGATCCTTGGTTGGTGGCTCTCCCAGCAACCGAGACAGTACCGTAACTGGAAACCAGAAGTCGCACTCACCGCTCATGCGGAGGTTGAAGGGAATATCGTCACACTCTTCAACGTGCGTAACTTTGAATACAGGACGGAAACTGATTTCACCCCGCATTATGAAACACGGCGCCTGGATCTCAACAACCTCAGGGGGATGGATATTTTCATTAACACATGGGGATCTCCATTCATGGCACATCCTATCATTTCCTACGATTTCGGCCTGCAAGGCCACTTGTGCTTCAGCATCGAAACCCGCCCGCAGCGAGGTCAGGAATACTCTGCGCTTGGCGGGCTATACCGGCAGTTCGAATTGTTTTATGTGGTGGCAGACGAGCGCGACGTGATCCGCCTGCGCACAAATTTCCGCAAGGGCGAGGACACCTATCTCTATCGGCTCAACGGTCCGAAAGTGCGGGACAGTTTCCTTGAATACATCAGCAGCATCAACGAGCTGCATGCCACACCGCGCTGGTATAATGCCATCACTAACAACTGCACAACAGCCATCCGCCAGCAACGCCCAAAATCAGAACGCCCTAAACCTGACTGGCGCATGATTGTCAACGGCTACGGCGACGAGCTGCTCTATGAGCGCGGGGCTATCGATAATTCGCTGCCCTTCGCCGAGTTGAAACGGATCTCGCTTATCAACACCAAGGCACAGGCTGCCAACGATTCACCCGATTTCTCTCAAAAAATCCGGGAGGGACTGCCGGGAGAGTAAAATTGTGTGGGTAGTCCGACAAATCGATCTCTGAACACTTTCGCCTTGCAAATTAGGTAAGGCTAATTAATTTTTCCGTGACGAACAAATGAAAGCGCGCAGGGTTCAGGCTAGCGGGACACCTGTTCTTGCCTTCGCACAGCAGCGAATTTGATTTTTAATGAATACCGAAGACAAAGACTCGCCACCGAAGGAATCTCAAAGCGAGAACCACAGCCTTCCGGAGTCCTATCAAACTGTATCAGTGCCCCATTCCAAGGCTGGTTTCTGGCGGCAGTGGATGGCATACTCGGGACCAGCCATTCTTATCAGTGTCGGCTATATGGACCCCGGCAACTGGGGGACTGACCTTGCCGGCGGGGCTCAGTTCAAATACGACCTGCTATGGGTCGTGGCGCTTGCCAGCATTATGGCAGTGTTTCTCCAAGTGATTTCCGCACGACTTGGAGTAGTCACGGGCAAGGACCTCGCACAATGCACCAGGGATTTTTACCCGCGTTGGATGCGCTGGCCAAACTGGATCACCATGGAAATTGCCGTGATCGCCACGGATCTGGCTGAAGCACTGGGCAGCGCAGTGGCTTTAAATCTGCTGTTCCATATCCCGATATCATGGGCCATTGTCATCACCGCGTTTGATGTCCTGCTGCTACTGTCATTGCAGGGCATGGGCATGCGAATGATTGAAGCTATAGTCGGCGTCTTCGTGCTGACCATTGGCGTGTGTTATAGTATAGAGATTTTTGTTTTGCCACAAACCCAGCCTGCATTCACTGAAATGGCAGCAGCTCTGATTAGTCCGGATCTCCGGAAGGCCGGGATGATGGTGGTAGCCATAGGCATGATAGGTGCCACGGTGATGCCTCATAATCTTTACCTGCATTCTGCCCTTGTCCAGTCACGCAAGTTTGGGCGCGATGAGAACTCGATCCGCACGGCCATCAAGTTCAACACCGTAGACGCGGTAGTCGCTCTGACGGTAGCGTTTTTCGTCAATGCTGCCATTCTTGTCCTGGCGGCCATGGTGTTCTATGGCAAGGAAAATGTGACCGTGGCGGGCGGGCAGATAGTGGCCTTCACTCCTGATAGTGATTGGATTCGCATAGCGCACCTGACCCTGGCACCCTTGCTTGGCACGGTGGCGGCCAGCACCCTGTTCGCCGTGGCCCTGCTAGCCAGCGGCCAGAGTAGCACCATCACCGGCACCCTGGCCGGACAGGTGGTCATGGAAGGATTCATGAACTGGCGCATGCGTCCGTGGTTGAGGCGCATGATTTCCCGTCTGTTAGCCGTGGTGCCTGCCATTGTGATCATCAGCATCCGTGGCAGCGGCAGTGTCACAGACCTTGTGAATCTGAGCCAGGTCCTCCTCTGCCTCATCCTGCCCTTCGCCATGTTTCCGCTTCTGCATTTCACCTCCTCACGCAAAATCATGGGCCAGTGGCGCAACGGTTGGATTCTATTGATTCTTGGCTGGTCCAGTGCCATTGTCATTACCGCGATGGATATTTACAGCCTACCTGAATCACTCAAGGAAGCCTGGCGCATCATCGTCGGAAATTGAATTAGTTTGGCAAACCCTGACCTAGTCCCCATGTACAAGAAGATCCTCGTTGCCCTTGAAAACGGCCCGGCTGATGAAACCATCCTGCCGCACGTCGCGGAACTGGCTCAACACTTCGGTTCAACGCTCCTGCTTCTGCATGTGGCGGATGGCTGGGCGGCGCGGAATTTCCACAAGCTGGAACTAGCCGAGTCAGAAGAGATGAAAGATGACCGAGCCTATCTGGAAAGAACCGCGGAGTCCCTGCGTGTTAAAAACCTCACTGTCACCACCCATCTGGCACTCGGAAACCCACCCACCGAGATATTGAAAACCGCCGACACAGAGAAATGTGATTTGATTGCCGTGACCAGTCACGGGCACCGCTTATTTGGTGACCTCCTGCATGGCAGCACCATCACACAAGTCAGACACCACACTAACATTCCCCTTCTTGTTCTCCGCTCCAAAAAAGTCAAACCCTAGAGATAGAAGAGGCGGCAGGCTGAATGCCCGCCGCCTCTCTGAGGTCTGTTCTCTAAAACAGATTTATGGTTTTTGGATCACCTTAAGGCGTGCGAACACCTTGGCCTGTCCAGTTGGGAAGGTGTAGGTGATCGCGGTTGGTCCATTCGAAACCGATGGGCCGCTCTGTGTCGTCCAAGTGACTAGGTCCGGGGATTCCTCAATGGAGTATGCTAGGTTGCTATCTCCTTGGGCCATTGTGCCCTTGTTGAAGGTCAGCGTGCCACTGCTCACACTGCCAGCAGGCTGGGCCGATTTCGTCGGATCCAGACCCAAAGCATATTTGACCAGGTTGCTGATTCCATCATGGCTGGGGTTGCCAGTAGGAGTGGTGTCGGTCAGAGTGGGATAACCTGCTACCCATGCCGTGAAGGAATTGGTGGGAGTCAGACTGATGCGCAACTCAGTTCCAGTATTGGTCAGAGTATAACCAGTGGTGCTCACGGACGGTAGAGAACCAGTGATGCTGCTGGCTGCGGCAATCACATAGTAAGATTGCGTGAAGCCATCTCCGCCCACTGAAAGATCCACTGTGCCTCCCGTCAGGTCTAGAGTGCCATCACTCATCAATTCGGTGTGTGCCGTGTCATTCACATTCACAGCCAGATGGCCGGAGATGGTGGTGTTTCCTGCAGCGGTCAGCGCGCCTGTGCCGCTGCTGCCCGGTGACACAACACCCGTGCCAGTCACGCTGAGCGTGCCAGAAAGGGTGCCTGTGCCCTGAAGGGTGCCACCGGCGCCCACGGTGACTGCGCTGGAGGTCAGGGTGTTATCCACTTCCAAAGTGCCAGCCGTCACGCTCGTCGTGCCGGAGTAGGATTTGGCCGTGCTGAATTTCACCGTGCCGAGGCCCGTCTTGGTCACGTTGTTGCTGCCGGTAATATCACCCGAGAATGTCACCGTCCCACTGCTGGCGGCCGTAACAGTCAGATCCTTGCTCAAGGTCACCAGACCGGAGAAGGTCGATGAATCCGCAGTATTGCCGCCGAGGCTGCTCGTGCCTGAGGACTGGTTGTTGGTCACGTTGATAGCGCGGGCGATGGTGTAGGGACCGTTGGTTAGAATTCCCACGTTTGGATTGCCCACATCAGGAACAACGGCCACAGGGGCTGAGTTTGCTCCGCTGCTACCAGCGACCGAGTTAATCGTCCAAGTCACGCCACTGTTGATATTAACCGGAGCCAACTCGAAATCAAAACCGGCACAGGTGGAGCCGTTGGTCACATGGATACGTGAACCCATCTTGGCCAGCATGCCCGCAGTGGTGTCCCAACCCGATGCACGGGTCCAGTGCGTGGAGTCGGTGACTTGATAGACACCGTTTCTTTCCGTGGCAGAGTACTGTCCCCAAACCAGCACCAGGTCACCTGCGGTCAAGGCCTGCCCGTCATACGTGGTGCCATTAGTACCGGTGAAGGTGAAGACTCCTGCGCTCCAAGTTGTTCCACCAGGCAGTCCCACATTGTAGTCAGGAGAAGCCGCTTTGACGTTCACCAGCGCTGGCACGTTGTCGCCTAAGCTGATCGCGGTGTTATGAAAACCAAAGGCACCGCCCGCCGGGACTCTGACACCGACACCGACAGATGCGATCAGTGGGTGAGACAAGCCAATGACATTGCCCGTAATCGAGGTGATTCGAGTACCAGATGCGAAACCAAATTGAACGCAGCCAAAAGGTTGGCCCACATAAAGACCGGCCGTGCCTGGCGTTGCATTCAAGGTGATAGAGGTGGCACCCGCTGAGGCGGCGGTGCCGACACTAGGCATGGTTCCACCCACTCCCAGAACAGGAAGTGAAAAGCCAGCCGAAGCGTTATCGCCTGCCAGCACGGTGCCGCTGCGGATAGATGTGTCACCGACATAAACATTGGCTCCGTTGACTTGGAACGTGCCTGTGCCCAGATACTGCACTGGCGATTCCACTGCCGCCGTGAAATTGTGATCCCAGTAGCCGTATTGGGGCAAATCTTGAATGTTGCCATTGTGGATGAGGGTTCCACCGTGGGTCCCGTTATTGACCAAGCCCGTCACGAAACGAATCGTGTTTTCGGCGTAGCCATAACCCAAGCTGTAAACATTGCCGTTGAAGGTCACAGTATCGGTATTGGCCGCTGTGGGCAAGAGGCCAACACAGGCGAAGCCTGGCTGCGCTGATACACCCGCATTGGTGAAGGAATTGGAATTGATCGATATGTCAGCGTTGATAGGGCTTGCTGTGGGCGTGGCGAGGATGCCCGCGCGACCGTAAGGGACGGCTCCATTATATTGGCCGATGTTCACGCCCAGGCTGTTGTTCAACCCCAAAGCATTCGTGTTGTTGGCCACTACAAAGCCGAGTGCAGAAAATGCCAACTTATTTTGGGCCACATTGTTGACGTTGATAGTCAACGAGCTGTTGTTGCCCGAAATGGTGTATGCACCCCCATTGCTATCCAATTCAATAACCGGATACTGTGCGGAGCCGTTCGTCTTTCCGACCAGCGCACCGCTAAAAGTGCCGGTAAAGTTCACGTTCATGCCCAAGTGAACGGAGGGAACTGCGGCGGAACCAGCGGGGTTGCCTAAACCAATAGTCGCGAGAAGCATGGCACGCCCATTGGAGTTGGCCATGAAGTTCTGGAAGTTTATGTTGCTGGTGACATTGTTACCGTCTGCCGCAGTATTAAAAACGATGCGTTGGGATTTATCCTGAGTGCTGTTGTCTATGGTAATGTTTGCGAATCGGTCGAAATTGCCGGAACGAGGCTGGCCGAACATCGTCTGCGCCAAACCATTG